>ERZ1674173.20-NODE-20-length-51911-cov-10.590616_pt1 | contig 51911 bp, 59 predicted proteins | sample MGYA00581290_ERZ1674173 | MGnify/ENA primary metagenome ERZ1674173 (study PRJEB41354, sample SAMEA4873334) | human saliva metagenome | biome: human-associated habitat [ENVO:00009003]; feature: mouth environment [ENVO:08000002]; material: saliva material...
CATATCCACAAATTAAAGAGATGAAGGGAGAATAATATGATTAATCATCACACATTAGTAATTATTAGAAAAATCGGAGATCCACGTATTGTTGAAATTCATGACAAGGTGGAAATGATAAAGTTTGTTGATGGCGAATGGCAGGTTGTTTTAAAAGATGGTGTCGTTCATCATTATCCATCCAGTTCTTACGTATTTGAGTTGATCGACTCATTAAATTACTACAACAACAAAACATTTACTGTATTTTTCGTAGATGGGTCTAGTAAAACATTCCCAAATACACACGATGTTCAAATTACACATTCTAAGGGTGTAGAAGATACCATGACTATTGTATGGGACGAACGTGAAGATTGTCGAACCGTTACACAATTCCCAATGCATGAAATCACAACATATTCTGGTGATGAGGAGAAGTGAGATGTTAAACCAAACATTTAAAATAGTGTATGTGGAATACAAACCGTCATATACGACAATTAGTGATGTAGTTCCTTTGGTTACAAATATCGAATATTCGGATAACTATGTCAAAATAGAGTATCATGATCGTCCGGATAAGACAGAAACTCGTCTAATTATGTTGGATACTACTGTTGGAATCCGGGTCGAAGAGATGGATATGTTTGAAGCTGAGAAAGCGTGGATTTTAATGAACAACAAATCTTGCGGTCATGACTTTGAACGGATTAAATTCTGGCCTTTTGAGGGTAAGAAGAGTGAAATTCAAATTTATCCGCGCTATGGTAATCGAGATGGTGGTTATCTATTATACACAAGCGTGGTTGGTATTCAACGCAAATGGAACCATGATATCAAGGGTAATGAATTATATATTCGAGTTATTGATTTTGGTCAATATGCTGGATTCCGTAATATTGAGAAGATAATCATCGTTCCCGAAGAAGATATCAAAAAGTTTGTTATTCAACGTACCGATCACGAAGACCTAGTTATAAATGTAAATGGAGGAACATATAGAGATGAGTAAAATGACAGACAAATTAACACCAAACACAATGAAAACACAATACGATCACCAATGGAATGTATTTTGTAAGAAAAATCACGACTATGGTAACTCATTTGAGAAGAGTTTGGACACGTTCGGATTGGTGGCTGGCATCGTCCGTATGAACGACAAATTCGAGCGCTTAGTTTCACTCAATGATCCTTCTAAAGACGCTCAGATCGCCTCTGAGAGCCTCGTAGACACCTTAGAAGACCTGTCTAACTATGCTGCTATGGCTGCGTGCTGGTTGAAGCGTAAACATGTGCGAAATTGGGCTAAGGAACGTCTTACCGCGATTAAAAAAGAAGGTGTTCCGGTTTGTAAAGAATTGGAAGACACTATTCTAAAAAGCGTTGATGATAAGAAGGAAATTGATATTGAATCTTCTAAAGTTATCTACAAACCTCAATTTACAGGAATTAAATTATTCGGTCCTAAGGAATTAGAATTAAATCTCAATGAAGAAATTGATCAGGATAAACTGTTTGAAATTTCAAATGCCCTACATCCTAGCAACTTGCCTAAATCTGTTAAGGTGAATTATGGTCATAAGGCCGTGTACGAATTCCCGGATGGGATTGATACTATTGCTTCATATCTCCAACAGCTTAGTAAAGAAGAAGCCAAGAAAGAAAACGACCGAGTTATGCTTGATATGATGTTATCTCGCATTGAGAAAGGTGAGGTTGTTCGTATTGTGGCTAATGGCGATGGATCTTTTACTACATATTTCGAAAAGACTGATGGTCCATTCGATAAAATTGTGGATAAGGAAGACTAATCTATTTTCCACGAGCGTGAAGGTTGGGAAGAGGAAGTGAAGCTTGAGGGTCAAAATGGATCCTCTGTAACTTTCACTGAAGATGATGGAATTTTCTCATTTGGTGATGGGGTTATTGCGCGTAGTTTAGGTGATATTACACTTACTGCGGGACCTGGTAAACCTAAAGAGAAAAAGAAAACTTTGAATGAAATTCGTAAGGAACACGGATTCGATCAGGTTAATGGTGAGGACAATGAAGGGTAAGCTTAAAACTTTAAATGAAGTTGAGGAAAATGACTGGTGGACTAGTCATGATCGTACGTGGGTGTTTAATGCTAGAACCAGGGAATTGTTTAGGATACCAAATTTTCAATTTCCTGGACGGAAAGAATTGGAGGAACGAGATGGGAAAGAGCATTGATTTTAAGGTTTTTAAAGACCATAATTGGGTTGGTATTGCCTATGTCAAGGACGATATTGGGCAGATCAAAGGGTTCAAATTCATGTATAAAGGGTCTGAAAAGCTGAAAGATACGTACGAAAAAGGGGATTATTTCCGTGCAGAAGTCCTTGGATTCGAGTATGATTTGGTATTTGAGAGGGACTTTTGGTACGATTTGGACGAGAAAACAAGCGAATATGGGCTTGAATTTAGGATAATTTGGTAGGAATTAGGGCCATTTTGGCCATAAGAATCCCGATGAATTTTTTGCGGGATTTTAATATCCATGCATTTTTATTATAGGATTACTGGTGATTTGCTTGAAAAAACTACGGGATTTTGTGTGAAATACCCATAAAATCCGTAAAAAAAGCCGATTTTCGTATTGTTGTAGAAGGCAGTTGAAATTTTTAACTATATATATAAACAATGGGGAAATGGTGGGAAAAAGTGTGTGAGGAGGAACTAAATGGATTTTTTAGATGTTACCGTCAAAAAGTTCACTTCCAATAACAGATCGTGTGATTATGAGGTGTCGCCCGACTTCGTTTTTGGCGACGCCAAGGATTTAGTTGTAAAGGGTGGCAAATTCTATGCTTATTGGAATGGACATAGATGGGACACATTACAGAGAAACTTATTTCATGATATTGATAGTCTATTGTGGAATAGAGCAAGAGAACTTCAAGAGAAGAGCCCTGGGCTACGAATTGAAGTAAAAGAAATTCGGAAAGCTTCTGCTGGGAAGTTCCGATTATTTATTGACTATTGTAAAGCCACAGAACAGAATGATATTCCGTTCAACCAGAAAGTATTATTCGCCGATCATAAGATGAAGCGATTGGATTATGCAACCACACAACTTTCTTATTCGCCAACAGAAGGAAATCCCGAAGCATTCATGAAATTGCTTGGGACTTTGTATGCTCCAGCAGAACTTGACAAAATTCTCTGGTTCATGGGAGCCTTATTCACCAACAATATGCGTAAGATTGAAAAGTTTATGTATTTGTATGGATCGAAGGGTAGTGGTAAAGGAACAGTCCTAAAGATATTCAGATGGTTGTTTGAAGAATACTGTGGAACTATCGACTTGAAAATATTGACTAGTGGCGATCCGTTTGCAACTGGACAAATTAAAGAAGTTCCATTGTTGATTGATGAGGATACAGACATCAGTCATATTTATAACGATACTCCGTTATTGAAACTGACAAGTCACGAAACCATTTCTGTCAACCAAAAGTATAAAGAACAATACGATGTCACATTTAGCGGTTTGCTTATTACCGCATCAAACCAACGATATAAAGTTCGAAATGTTGATTCTGGTATTACTCGACGAGCTGTGGTGGTAAATCCTAGTGGTAATAAAGTACCTCATAGGGAGTATGATTCTCTAATGAATCAGATCAAATACGAGTTACCATATATTGCTAATCTTGCGATTAATCGATTCAAAGAATTGGGTCAAGACCATTTCGATGATTACTTCGATGTTGATATGGCGGAGCAGACTGACCATATCTTTGATTTTATGCGTAGTGAAGCTATGCAAATGAAAGACGGTATTAGTCTTAAACAACTTTCTGAGTTGTATAAAAACTATCTTGAAGATATGGGTTGGAAGACGGACGGATATAAAGCCACAATCAAACGTGAAGCTCTTAGATATTTCGAAACCATGCTTAAAGATACAAAAGTTGATGGCGTTCGAATATTTAATTATTTCAAAGGATTTAAATGGTCTGTAGCATTTCCTGAAGGCGTGGTTGGTATCGATATTCCTGAAGATGAGGTTAAGGATTGGCTCGATTTACGCTATCACAATGCGGTATTTAATAAATTGGCTGCCGATTATCCTGCACAACCGTCTTTGGAGAATGGTAATCCATCTCAGAAATGGGACGATGTCGTAACAACGTTAAAAGAAATCGATACTAAGAAACTACACTGGGTAAAAGTTCCACTACAACATATTATTCTCGACTTTGATATCAAGGACGAGAATGGAGAGAAAAGTTTAGAGTTAAACAAACAAGCGGCGGCTAAGTATCCGCCGACTTATGCGGAGGTCTCTAAATCAGGAAAAGGCATTCATCTGCATTATTTGTATGATGGTGATGTCAATTTATTAGACAATGTTGTTGAAGACAATGTCGAAATTAAAGTTTACAAAGGGAAGGCGTCTTTACGACGGATTGATAATGCATCAAACAATCTTGAAGTATCTCATATTTCGTCGGGGCTGCCGATGAAAGAGAAGAAAGAGAGAAATGAGATGTATGATCAAGTGAAAGAAATCACTTACACAGAGAAGACGCTTCGTAAATTTGTTAAGCGGCAGCTTGGTTTAATTGAGGGAGAAAAACCAAGTCACGCAAATACAAAGCCAACGATTGACTGGATTGCTCACGAAATTCAGAAGGCGCATGATATGGGTCTGCAATACGATATTACAGACTTGAAGCATTCGGTATTTCTTCGTGCCCTACAGTCTACAAACAACAAAGATTATTGTTTGGATGTATTTTCTAAAATCCCATGGTCTTCAATTCGCGATGACGATGGTAAAACGGAATACGAATTGACAACTGGTACACAAATCGTGGCCAAGGAAGAAATCGTGTTCTTCGATATTGAGGTATATCCAAATCTGTTTGTTGTTGTTTGGAAGAAATACGGCGACGATGAATTTACTCGTTGGGTAAATCCTACGCCAGATCAAATTGAGTACTTGTGTACATTTCCTCTAATTGGCTTCAACAACCGAAGATATGATAATCATATCTTGTATGCTCGGTTGCTTGGTGGAACCAATATGGAATTATTCAATCAGTCTCAACGTATTATCAACGAAAAGAACGCGAAGACTGGGATGTATGCAGCAGCTTATGAATTAAGTTATGCTGATATTTATGAGTACTCGAAAAAGAAACAATCGTTAAAACGTTGGGAAGTTGATTTAGGAATTAAACACGTTGAAATGGAAATTCCTTGGGATCAACCAGTACCTGACAATTTAGTTGACACTGTTGTTGAATACTGTGTAAACGACGTGGATGCGACTGAGAAAGTATTTGATGCAACATACGCAGATTATATTGCTCGAGAAATTCTTGCTACCATTACAGGTGGAAGCATGAACGCAACAAATAATCAGCTTACTGCTCGATTCATTTTCGGAGATGATCCTCGTCCTCAGGATAAATTTAATTATGTAAAATTAGCCGAGACGTTCCCTGGCTACGAATACAAATTCGGTAAGTCCACATATCGTGGATTTGAAACTGGTGAAGGTGGATTTGTATACGCCGAACCTGGAGTATATAAAGATATTGCCCTGATTGACGTTGAGTCAATGCACCCGAACAGTTTGGTTAATATGAATTACTTCGGACCATATACTCAACGATATGCTGACTTGTTGAAAGTTCGTATTTTGCTCAAGCATAGAAAGATCGATGAAGTTAAACAAATGTTTAATGGATCTTTGGCCCCGTTCTTGGACGATGATCAATATATGGAACCTTTGGTCAATGCCTTGAAGATTGTTATTAATTCGGTTTACGGAATGACTTCCGCTTCGTTTGATAATAAATTCAAGCACCCAGATAATATTGATAATATCGTTGCTAAACGTGGAGCTTTATTTATGGTCGATCTTAAATTCGCAGTCGAGGCAGAGGGGTATCAGGTTTGTCATATTAAGACCGACTCGATTAAAATTCCTAATGCTGATGATTATATCGTCGACTTCGTTATGAAATTCGGTAAACGCCCAGAGTACAATTATAATTTCGACCATGAGCATACATATAAACGCATGGCCCTTATTAACAATGCTGTTTATATCGCTCAATTGGAAGATGATGCTTGGTCTCCAACAGGAGCAGAGTTCGCAAATCCATATCTACTCAAGCGGGTATGGACAAAACAAGAATTGGTTGATAAAGATTTCTTCATCACCAAACAATCGAAAGGTCATATCTATCTTGGAAATGAGTTTGTTGGAAAAGTTGGATCCATTTATGCTTCACTAACTGGTGAAGAATGTATGTGGACTGAAGATAATGAGAATTTCAAATCTGTAACTGGAACAAAAGGTTTTAAATTCAAGCAAACTTCAGAATTCAACTACGAAGATATTGACTTTGACTACTATGATAAGGTTGCAATTGCTGGTCTTAAGAAAATTATTAAGGTCGGTGATATCAATCAAATCGTTGACGACATGCCGAAGGATTATATTGAGCCCCTTGGTCTCAATGCCGAAAATTCTGAGGTCGCTTAAATTCAATTTTCGCGCAGGGTCATTTTAGACCCCGCAGAAATTACATGGCACATAATAGAGAGGGACGTGAAAAAACTCGAATTTTTCACTCCTCTCATTGTTTTTGAGTCACGCACGTCATTTTAGAAAGGACATTACTATGACTAAATTATTGCAAGCTTCAAATTCACAAATCATTTTGGAAGACGTTCAGTTTATGTTTAAACCGAACTTCGCCGGACGACAAGAGAAATACAATCGTGAAGGTGATCGTTATTTCAACGTTGTTGTCAACCCAGAAGACGCGGATATTCTTCAGCAGTATGGTGTTAACGTAAAAGTATGGGAACCCAAAGCTAAAGATGCGGAAATGGAAAAGAAGATGGCTGAAAATCCTGATATGTACGAACCACAATGTTATTTCAAGGTTCGTGTATATACTCAATTCTCAGTTCCATCAGTAGCTATCATTTATGATGATGGAGAAACTCCAATCGACGCACCTATCGATCCAAGCCAACGTACATATTTCAACGAAGATCAACTTGGTCTTATTGATGAAATGGAAATTGCTTTGTGTGATATGGTTATCCGTCGCCGCGAGCCAAGTGAAGATGGAACATATGCTCGTCTTGACTTGAAGAGTGCTTATATTCGCGTCGCAGCAAATCCACTTGAACGTAAGTATGGATTTTAATGACTATTGAGTTATACGACTATCAGCGTAGGGCAGTTGATAGTATGCATAACGGATCTGTTTTGTGCGGGAAGGTCGGTTCGGGTAAATCCTTGACCGGCCTATTTTATTATATGGAGAACCATATTGATAAGCCACTGTATATTATTACGGTTGCAAAGAAACGAAACGATCGTGAATGGCATAGAGATTTTGAAGCCTTAGGAATAAATGGTGTTGTTGATTCATGGAATAACATCAATAAGTATTCTGACGTAAAGGATGCGTTCTTTATTTTCGATGAACAAAGAGCGATCGGATACGGAACATGGGGAATGGCATTTATATCAATTGCCAGAAAGAACAAATGGATAATGCTCACCGCGACGCCTGGTGATGTTTGGATGGATTGGATGTGTATTTTCATAGCCAATAATTTCTATCGAAACAAAACCGATTTTGTTGAACAACATGTCGAGTACAATCCATATTCCAAGTTCCCTCAAATCAAGCGATATCATAAAACAGATAAGCTTGAACGATATAGACGATATCTTGCAGTGCCCATGGAAGATTTCAGGACAACAAAAGTCCATCGTCAATTTATTACAGCTCAGTATGATAAAGAATTATACGAGCAAGTAAAGAAAACCAGGTTCAATCCATTTACGGAAGAACCAATACAAAATGCTTCTGAGTTTACTCAAGTATTACGTCGAATAGTAAATACTAGCGATCGTAGGCGAGCGAATGTGAAGCAACAAATTATGACTCGTGATCGAATCATAGTTTTTTATAATTACACCTATGAGCTTGATATTCTCAAAGAGATTTGTCAAGAATTAAATAGGGCATTTTATCAATGGAATGGTCAGAAGCATGAACCAATACCCGATACCGATAGTTGGGTATATTTGGTTCAGTACACGGCCGGGGCTGAGGGATGGAATTGTATAACTACTGACACTATTTTATTCTATTCGTTAAATTATTCCTATCGAATTATGGAACAATCCGAAGGACGAATTAATCGAGTGAATACCTCCTTTAAAGATCTTTTCTACATTTATATGAAATCCCCAGCCTCAATTGATGATGCTATCGCTAGATCTATTTCTAGCAAAAAGAAATTTAACGAAAGGAATTGGGTGACCCACGAATGTCCAAATTGGAGCGAGATTTTCAAAAAGGATTGATTAAAGACATCAAGCAGTTATTTCCTAATGCGATTGTCAAGAAGAATGATCCAAACTATATTCAAGGAATTCCTGACCTGTCTGTGGATGTCGGGCCATATTCCTATCATTTAGAATGCAAGAAGAGTGCCAAGAGTCCGTTTAGACCAAATCAAGAGTATTATCTTGAGCAGTATAATAAAAACGGAGGATGGGCGAGAGTGATTTATCCGGAGAATAAGGAGGATGTTCTGCATGAAATGGAACAGACACATCGAATACGAGGGTAAGCACTCATTTTTAAGTGCTAGTCAGTGTCACTGGTTAAATTATAGTCCAGAGAAATTGGTTGAGCGTTTTGAAAACGAAAAAGCTAAACAACGAGGAACAGAATTACACGAATTTGCGAGTCATGCGATTCAACATAGAATTAAATTACTCCCAGGTAATACTCACCCAGCTGTGGCTAATTTCGTAAATGACGCGATTGGATATCGCATGGATAGTGAAGTACTATTATTTTACAGTCCATATGCATTCGGTACAGCAGATGCTATCCGATATGATCCGCCAAAGAAAGATAATCCACGAGGATTTCTTAGAATTCATGATTTGAAGACTGGAGTATCCAAACCAAAGATGGAACAGCTATTAGTTTATGCTGCTTATTTCTGTCTTGAGTATGGAGTTAAACCTGAGAAAACTGATTTTGAACTTCGTATTTATCAAGGCGATGATATTCGTACATATATTCCTGAGGCGGAAGATGTGTATGATGTATATCACACAATTAAAGAATTTAGTGGAATACTTGAAAGCAAACCGAGGTAAATAATGAATCTTGAAGATGCATATAATGATTTTCTAGAACATAGAGGAACTCCTCACCAAGGATCAATTCCACATAGTGGACGATTTGCTTGGGGTTCGGGAGAAAATTCATATCAACGTGCGACTTCCTGGTCAGATGTCGTTGCTAAATACCGTAAGAGCGGATTAACTGATACTCAAATTTCTATGAAGCTTGGTATCACAACGACCGAATTCCGTTCTCGAAATAATATTGCTAAGCATGAAATTCGTAAATACAACATCAGTCGTATTCAAGAATTATCTGCTAAAGGAATGTCTTCTATTGAGATTTCTCGTGAAACTGGTATTCCAGAATCTACAGTTCGTATGAATTTGGATGCTAAAGTTCGTCATAATGTGAATCGAATGGAAGAAATTAAGACTGATATTAAGGGATTGATTGAAAAGAATCCATATCTTGACGTCGGTCTTGGTGCAGCTCAACAATTAGGAGTAAATGAGAATACTCTTAAACGTGCTGTACAACAATTAGAATCCGAAGGATATCACAAACATACAGTATATGTTAAGAATGCTACAAATGATGATCACTGGGTTGAAATGAAAGTTCTTACAAAAGAATCAGATCCAAATGTTGTTCGTGAACATAAGCATGAAATCAAACCACCATTTATTTCTGAGACTGATGATGGAAAAAGTGTATTAGGATTACGTCCAATTGAACATGTTGATTGGAAACGTGTAGGAATTCGATATGCTGAACAAGGTGGTACGGATAAAGATGGTGTAATGGAATTACGTCCAGGAGTAAAAGATCTTGATCTTGGTAAATCCCGTTATGCTCAAGTTCGTATTGGTGTAAATGGTACACATTATCTTAAAGGTATGGCTGTATATGGAGATCCAAAAGATTTTCCAAAAGGCGTCGACATTATTTTCAATACCAATAAACATAAAGGTACTGCAAAAGAAGATGTCTTGAAGAAATTAAAGGATGATCCGGATAATCCATTCGGTGCAACAATTAAAGTTGGTGGACAAAAAGGTGCTATCAACAAAGTAAATGAAGAAGGCGACTGGGCTAGCTGGTCTAAAACATTATCTTCTCAATTTGTTTCTAAACAACCACCAGCTTTGGTTAAAGGTCGTATTGATAAAACATATAAAAAGCTACAGAAAGAGTTTGATGAGATTTCTAATCTAACAAATCCTGTAGTTAAACGTGTAATGATGCAGGATTTTGCTGATGGTCTCACAACCAAACGGCATAATCTTAAATTGACTGGCTTCGACAGAATGAAAGGTCAAGTATTATTACCTTTATCTGGAATTAAAGCTAACGAAATCTATGCTCCTAATTTTAAAAACGGTGAGAAAGTAGTTCTTGTTCGATATCCACATGGTGGTATTTTCGAATTACCAGAATTAACTGTTAATAATAAATTAGGAAACACTGCGGCTAAATTCATGAAGGGTGCAAAAGATGCAGTCGGAATTGATTCGTCTGTTGCATCTAAATTATCTGGTGCGGATTTCGATGGTGACTCCGTTATGGTTATTCCTAATAATAAAAACGGAATTAAAACAAGTCGTTCATTAAAAGAATTAAAGAACTTTGATACGAACGATTATTATTCTCCAGATAAAAACATTTTAAATCGTAATTCAAAAGGTGACTGGACAATTAAACAGAAAACGATGGGCGAAGTTTCAAATCTTATTACTGATATGACTTTGAAAGGCGCATCAAATAGTGAAATTGCCAGAGCTGTAAAACATTCGATGGTTGTTATTGATGCAGAAAAACATAATTTAGATTATAAAAGATCTGAAAGAGAAAACGGTATTCCTGAATTATGTAAAAGATATCAGATGCACTATGATGTTATTACTGGTACAAATAAAATGGGTGCATCGACTCTTATTTCTAGATCAAAAACAGATCATAGAGAAACAGAGACCTGGGAGAAACCACGTACCGCAGAAGAACTAGCTGCAAATCCTAGATTAAAACCCACTGTTAAGAAAACTAAAACAGTTTCTACAGATAGTGTGATTGAACTAGTTGATGATGCTAAGAAACTAGGTTCTGGTACTCCTATTGAAAACATGTATGGTGATTATGTAAATGCCCTTGGTAAAATGAGGGATAAAGCTAATAAAATTGTAGAGACATCTCCTAATCTTAAGCTCAGCAAAGAGGCAAGAGTTAAGTATAAGGATCAAGTCGAGTCTCTACAACACAAGCTTAATACTGCCCTTATGAACTCTCCTAAAGAACGTCAAGCTCAGCTCATAGCTAACAAAGCTATTGCTGACAAACGTACTCCTGAGATGGGTAAAGAACAACTTAAGAAGCTCAAACAACAGGCTATTGCAGCAGCCCGTATAAAGACTGGCGCTGATGGAGCTGGTACTCGTATCAACATAGACAATGATGAGTGGCAAGCTATCCAGTCTGGTGCTGTAAGTACTAAGATGCTTACTGATGTACTACGCTTTGCTGATAGTGATCGTGTCAAGCAACTGGCTACACCTCGTAAAGAGAAGGCTGTTAGTCTTGGTACAGCTAGCAGATCTAGAGCTATGCTTAAGAGTGGTCACACCTATGCTGAAGTAGCGTCTGCTCTAGGCATCAGTGTGTCTACTGTGCAAGACCTATCATAGAAAGGAGGAGCTAGTCCATGACTACACAACAAGACACTGTTGACAACTCATCACTCTATGCTGACACAGTAACGAATGAAGAGTACAACAAAGCAGTAAGTATCAATGCTATGCTTACTACGTATGACAACCCATACAATCCATTCAAAGACTATGATGCTTGGTGGCAATGGGACAAAGAGAATGGTTACAACACACCAGAACTCTTAGCGTTTGTAATGGGTGACACATCTAAAGCTTTGGATGAAGTAGAAGTAGCACAGATCCAAGCTACTGCTATGAACTACATCGTAGATGAAGGACCGATCGAAGACGTTTGGACATTCATCAAAGAAGATACAGCGACGCCCATTCGTTTACCGACATCAACGTCGACCGTGACAACGTTTTAAATGAAATAAAACGAGTCACAAAATGCGACACCCCATAGGGGGAGGGTCGTGGGATCTCCCCACCCCTCTGCATCGCCGCACCTCTCCAAAATTTCCCCGGAGTGGTTTTTGACCCAAATTCTAGGGTCAAAGTATAGGGTAACTAAATCAAAGGAGACTAGAACTATGCACACAGAAGTACATGACCACTTCGTTGGTCTGCTAAAGTGGCTACTATCTCCTGAAGTTCTTTCTCAGATCGGACTTTATGTCGGTATAGGAGCTTCAATTGTTGGTTTTTCAACTCGTGTGTTCAAGAAACTCTGGAACAAACTTGAAGAAAAGCAAAACCAAGAGATCGAAGGTATCAAAAATTCCATTGAGGCATTAGCTATCAGCATGGAAGAGATGAGAAAGACCCAAGAGCGAGACTTCTTGAGGTTACAAATCATCACAGGCATCCATTCCGGACGATTGTCGAACAACGAAGTTCTGACATTGTATGACCAGTACGTCCAAAAAGGCGGAAACTCGTATGTTAGTCGGGTAGTGAATGATTATGTGGAAGAAGAAAAATCAAGGGAAGAGGTAAAACGTAATGTTAGAAAACGTACTTAATTTAATTACGTTAGTTGTCATGGTAGCACCATTGGTTGTTGAAGGGGTTAAATACCTCGGAGCTATCACACACAACAAAAAAGTTATTACGCTGGCCGAACGAGCAATGATCATCGTATCATCACTCGACCGCTTGGATATTGCTAACGACAGTAAGAAACAAGCAGCTCTAGACAAGCTACTTCATTTCGCTAATGAAACACGCACTCAATTAACTACTGCTCAAGCAGAAGATTATATCGAGAACGCTGTTTTAACGTTACGCAGACTTCAGGAAAGTGCTAGCAATTCGGAGGTATCTACAAATGCCCCGGAGAAGAAATGAAACGGACGATATTCGTCAAGCATTAACACCAGAAGGACGAATGCTAAAACTTACAAAGAAAGCATTCGATTTGGCCGAGCGCCAGTTAGACGATGGTACCATAGCTCCAAGTACTTTGAACGCTCTATTGCGTTATGGTACAGTAGAAAACGAACTCCAACTAGAAGGTCTTAGAGCCAAGAACAAACTTAATGACTCTAAAGTCGCTTTGATTGACAGCGAAGTCAAAGGTAAAGGCGACAGTCAAGAAGTTATTAATGCTATTCGTGGTTATATGCCGTCGGAGGAGTTCAATGTCGAATAGAGAGCTTCTATTAGATTTATCTTACGATGAATTAATTAAGTACTCGTCATATGGTGATCGACTAAACTATCTTTCTCTATACAAGAAGGGATACATCTCTCCAAGAACAATCTCGAATAAATTTTACCGGTCAAGACTATGGATGGATCTTCGTGATCAAGTCATTGCTCGAGATCTCGGTTACGATTTGGGTGTTCCTGGTATGGATATCGAAGGGCCGATCTTAGTTCACCACATTTTCCCATTGGAAGAAGAGGACATACTAAATTGGGACGAAGACGTATTGTTAAATCCCAATCGGTTGATTACAACTTCTATTAAGACACACAACATAATCCATTATGGAGATAGATCCCAAAGTGTATATGTGGAAAGAAAGCCTGGTGATACAAAACTATGGTGAGGTACTAATGTCAAAAATTTTAGACGATGTTAAGAGTACTTTAGATTTTGCTTCAGAAGAAGATTCTGGTTTCGATTCTCGACTATTGTTGGAAATCGATGGTATTGTTGGTACGTTATCACAACTTACCAAAGTACACCCAGATTGTGACATAACAAAAGATACCGAATGGAGTCAATTGTTAAAAGAATCTGACAAACATCTATTAAGACTCGTCAAGCAGTACATATTCCTTTCCATACGAGTGGTATTCGATCCGCCTGCTGGTAGTGTCCTAACAACACTAACTACAAGCATCAATAATACTGCTCACCGAATTATTATTCAGAAGGGAGAGTACAATGATGCAGAGTGACGTTATTATTGGAACGGATACATCCGATGACATTATTCAGCACTTCGGAATTAAAGGTATGAAGTGGGGGTTTCGTAGAAGTCGTAAACCTAGCACTCGACGATTGAAACGAGAAGCTAAGAAAGCTCAAAAAGCCTGGGATCGTAAGTATTTGTCAAGACACACTATGACGACTACGGATTTACGAAAAGCCACTGAAAGACTTAAAGCTGAAAATAATTTCGCGGAACAGGTTTATCGTTCTAGAAATATAATGAACGGCGGTAACAACAATAACAACAAAGGTAATAATAAATCTAATCCATTAACCGAAGTTGTTAAATCTATTGGTAACGATATTATTCGTGATCAAGCTAAAACCGGTTATAAAGTTATTCAGGATAAAGTGAAAGATCATTTGCCCGATTATACTAAAGCAACAACCAAAGCCGCCCGTGCACTTGTTAAAGTAATGGGGTAATTTATTTTGGTACTATCTAACAAAGCATATCCGGAAGAGTACATGAAGTTTAAGGAGCAAGTTCTTAGAGGTGAGATTCCGGTAAATCGGATGGTGTCACTGGAAATGAACCGTATTGATTTCTTAATTGAGTCACCGGATTATTACTATGATAATAAGGCCATCGAGGGCTTCGTTAGGTTTTGCGAGAATGAAATGACCCTCACAGATGGTAGTGACGTAACTCTTCTACCATCATTTAAATTATGGGCTGAATGTGCCCTCGCATGGTTCTATCTCTCAGAGGAAAGGGTATACAATCCTAAACTCGGTAAATGGGAGATAAAATCAAAATTCAAGCGACTTACGAACAAACAATTCTTGATTGTTGGACGTGGAGCCGCTAAATCTCTATACTCAACATTCATGCAGGCATACATGTTGCTTATAGACACAACCACAACACACCAAGTAGTTTGTGCACCAACAATGAAACAAGCAGAAGAGATCATGGGACCATTCCGTACAGCATTGAGTCGAGCTAAAGGCCCACTTGTGCAATATATGGTTCAAGGATCTAAGATGACGGGTAATCTCACTCAGAAACAATTGTTGGCATCGACTAAAAAGGGTGTTGAAAACTTCGCTACAAATAGTCTATTAGAAATTCGCCCAATGTCTATTGACAAGCTTCAAGGTCTTCGTTGTAAATACGCCTCGGTAGATGAATGGTTATCTGGTGATGTTCGCGAAAACGTTATTGGAGCAATAGAACAGGGTGCTTCTAAGAATGATAATTACATGATTATAGCAACTTCGTCGGAAGGTACTGCCCGTGATGGTGTTGGGGATACGATTAAGATGGAACTTACAGATATTCTGGAAGGACGTTTCTTTAATCCTCATGTATCTATTTGGTATTACCGTTTGGACGACGTACGTGAAGTAGCTTTTCCAGAGATGTGGATGAAAGCAAATCCTAATCTTGGGGCTACAGTTTCTTACGAAACATATCGACGTGAGGTTGAACAAGCTGAACACCAACCCTCTGATAGAGCGGATATTCTAGCAAAACGTTTCGGTATTCCTGTTGAAGGTTATACATACTTCTTCGTTTACGAAGAAACGATTCCTCATAGACCACAAAACTTTGATGGACTTGAATGTGCACTCGGTGGTGACCTTTCTCAAGGTGATGACTTCTGTGCGTTTACATTCTTATTCCCGATTGGTCGTGGTCGATTTGGTGTTAAAACGCGTTCATATGTTTGTGAAAGTAAACTTAAGAAACTAACGTCAGCTATGCGTAATAAGTACGATGAGTTTATAAACGAGGGTACGCTCGTCGTCATGCCAGATACAATTCTGAACATGATGAAAGTGTATGACGATTTGTCGAACTTCATTTATGAGCACAAGTATTCGGTTTATGCGTTTGGTTTCGACCCATATAATGCCAGAGAGTTCGTTGAAAGATGGGGTCGTGAAAATGGTGAGTATGGCGTCGAAAAGATTATTCAAGGATCTAGAACAGAGTCTGTTCCAATGGGTGAGCTTAAGAACTTGGCTATGGAACGACAATTGATCTTTGATGAAGAGCTTATGAAATTTGCTATGGGTAATGCCGTTGCTATTCAAGATAATAACGGTAACTACAAATTATCTAAGCGAAGAGCTGATGAAAAGATCGATAATGTAGCCGCATTAATCGACGCATGGGTTGCTTACAAACGTAATTTAGACTTATTTGTATCATAGAAAGGCCAATATGAGTATTTTTACAGATGGACTTACGCATGCTTGGTCTATGTTTTCCAAAACGAAAACTACTTCCAATTTAGTTGAGACAGATGAGGTATTTCAACTGTCCAACGAACCACGGGCATTAAGCCCAAACACCTCCATAGCCGGACGATCATATAGTCGTTCATCAATTGCGTCTATGATCTTTAATAGGATCGCTATGGACGCAGCTATGGTTAAATTTCAACACGTTAAATTGGAGAACGATGGAGAGAACCAGACTGTACAAAAGAAATCGTCATTGCAGCGTCTGTTCGACGTAGAAATGAATATTGACCAATCGTCAACCGATTTCTTCCACGATTTGGTTTACTCATTGTTTGACGATGGAGTTGTTGCAGCCGTCCCATTAGAAGCAACAATAGACCCAATGACATCTGATGCCTACGATATTACATCGATGCGTGTCGGAAAGATTTTAGAATGGTATCCAACCAAAATTCGTGTTAAAATTTATAACGAAGCAAAAGGAGATTTCTCGGAGATTATTGCGCCAAAGAAAATGTGTGCAATTATAGAGAACCCTTTGGCAAACATTATTGGGCCTGAAAATCCAACAATGTCTCGTCTCTTGCAAAAGTTATCTTTATTAGATGCTCAGGATAGAGAAGCCATTGCTAACAAATGGAACATGATTCTGCAATTACCAGTACCTGTTCGAAACGACATTAAGCGAAAAGAAGCTAATGATCGTATTAAGGACATCGAGGTTCAACTTAAAGAATCTCCTATGGGCATTGCATATGTTGCTGCCGATGAAAAGATCACCCAACTCAATCGCCCGGTTAATTCTAATCTGATGGACGAAATTAAGTATCTGACTGATGAGCTTTTATCGCAGATAGGATTAACCAAAGCGGTATTTGATGGGACAGCTAACGCTGAGCAAATGCAGAATTATTATACCCGTACAATTGATCCTATTGTGACTCGTATTCAAGAAGAATTCCAACGTAAATTCATCACGAAGACGGGTTATACACAAGGACATCGTATTGTTACATATAATGATCCATTTAAACTTGTACCAACAAGTCAACTCGCAACAATTGGCGACTCATTGCTACGGAACAGAATTCTTACCTCGAACGAATTCCGTGCTGTTATCGGTTATGGACCTATTACAGATCCTATGGCTGATCAATTGTATAATCCTAACATCGCTGATAACAATCAAGATGTTTCTGTACCTGGGTCGGTCGCGTCCCCTGGAGATGAAGGTTACGAAGAGAATCCAGAAGAACTGGATGAAGACGGCTATCTCGAGTACCTAAGACAACTTCAAAATGGCGGCAAATAATTGACGGAGGTAAATCGTATTCATGGGAAAACATCCTAAGTATGATTTCGCGGGTTATGTAACCCGTAATGACATGCGTTGTACAGACGGTGTCACGATTCGTCATGGAGCATTTGCAGAGAACGATGGTAAGAAGGTTCCTCTGGTTTGGTCACACGACCCGAGCACACCTGAAAACATCATCGGACACGTGCTATTGCATCATGCGGATGAGGGTGTTTATGGCGAAGGGTATTTCAATAATACTCAAAAAGCTGTCAACGCCAAAGAACTCGTACAACATGGTGATATCATGTGTATGTCAATAGGAGCGAATCGTATTAAACGTACTCCGCAAAATGACGTCATTCATGGTAACATCTATGAAGTATCGCTTGTGCTCGCAGGAGCTAATCCTGGAGCCGTAATTACAGAAGTGCTACAGCACTCTGATAATCCAGACGAAGGGGAAAGTATCGTAATGGAAAGTAACCAACTTATTCATTCAGCTAGCGATGTGTTGCTTGGCGACGAAACACGAGTTAGTGTATTCGACCGTATCCAACACGCCGAAGAAGGTACTGAATCTGCAGTTCTTGATGAAGTATTGGGAACTCTTAACGAAGATCAACAAGAAGCAGTATCTATCTTGACTGAAGCCGCAGCTAATGCTGCTCTTGAAGCGCATGAAGCGGCAATCGACGAAGAATTTGAAAACGCTGTTGACGCTCGAGTAAATGAAATTCTTGATGAACTCGCAGCAGAAGCTGACGACGAAGAAGATGAAGAATCTGAAGAAATCGAACAATCCGACAAGGGAGGAACTTTGATGCACTATAACGCATTCGAACAAACATCTGCTAATAACAACGAAGAAATTCGTCACTCATTAACAGAAGCTATGCAAACAGCCAAAGACCGTGGTCTTAAGCTTAGTAACGTTCTTGTAGACTTCGAGAATGGCGACACTCTTAAACACTCAATGAACAACATCGACAAGTTGTTCCCAGATCACCAATTGCAAAACGGTGTTCAAGTAATCTACTCACCTAACACTGCTACAGAACATATCTTGTCTAAAGTAACAAAAGTTCCAACAGCATTTGTTAAATCAATCATGACAGACTTGTCTGACCTTACTGACGAACAACTTCGTGCGAAAGGTTATATCAAGGGTACAGAAAAGAAAGAACAAATCATTTCATTCCTTTCTCGTAAAACTGATCCAACTACGATCTATAAAAAACAATCAATTGACCGTGACGATGCTATCGATATCGGCCAACAATTGAACGTAGCAGCTTTCTTCAACCAAGAAATGCGCATTAAGTTGAATGACGAAATTGCGCAAGCAATCCTCGTATCGGATGGTCGTGCTACTGGTGATGCTGCTAAGATCAAAGAAGACAAGATCCGTCCTATCTCTAAAGACGAAGACTTCTACACAATCAAAGCTAAATACAATCCTAAGATGCTTCTTGACTTGTTCCAAACTGTTGCGGAATTCAAGACTAAGATGCTCGGTTCTGGTACACCAACTCTTTATGTTAACCCACTCTTCCTTACTAAACTTCGCTTCTTGCGCAACAAGAACGAACAATGGGTATTCGGTGGACAACAACCAGCAACTAAAGAATATCTTGCTTCATTGTTCGGCGTAGCTGATATCGTTGAAACTAACTTCTTGAAAGAAGACGAAATGATCATGGTTAACCTTGCTGACTACCAAATCGGTACTAACAAAGGCGGTGAAGTTAACACATTCGAACACTTCGATATCGACTACAACAAACAAAAATACCTTATTGAAGCACGTCTTTCAGGAGCTCTTGTGCGCGCTAAATCTGCTGTGTACTTCACTCCAGAAAATGGTACAGCCGCTCCTGCCGCTGCGACTGGAACTGAATCACCTCGAGTAGGCGGATAATGAAATACTCTGGTAACGCGGGTTTTCGGATTACTGATGTAGAGGTTGAGCCGGATGTGTTCGAACCTCAAGTGGTTGTTAAGAAAGTACGCGGCGATGTTGTTACGAGTCGTTACCATCATGATCAAAATGGAGACAAATCGACAATTGATAACATACGAATTACCAACCAGATTTCATTAGTAGCTGATCAATTCTTTATGAAACATATTTCAAATCTTCAGTATTTGGAATATCAGGGCGTTAAATGGAAAGTCGAAAGCTTCACCATTAAACCGCCTAGAGTGATTTTGGATTTAGGAGGAGTTTACAATGAGCAAAAGAATGCTTATCCGACAGATTCTAACCGAAGCGATTCGGAAGTCTAATGAGGATTATAAACTCTTCTATAATCCTACATCAAACACCACTTTGACGTATCCGTGCATTCTTTATAAGAGAACGGGTATTAGACAACGGCATGCCGACAATGTTCGTTATCATTCACATGAAGTATATCAAATCACTATAATCGACAAACGTGTCGAGACTCCAATCTTACCTCAACTTTTGGAAAACCAATACTGTGTGTATGAGAATGAATTTATTGTCGATAATATGCATCACACTATTTTAAAAATTAACACGGGAGGATTAGCTAATGGCTAAACTTAAATTCGACGAACTCGGAAAACGTATTTATGAAACTGGTGTTTCCGAAGCCGTATTGTTTGTACAAAACGCATCTGGTCAATATCCTAAAGGTGTTGCTTGGAACGGTATTACTGCTGCCAACGAATCTCCATCAGGAGCTGAAGCAAACGACCAATACGCAGACAACATCAAATACTTGTCACTTACTGGTGCTGAAAACTTTGAAGGTACTATCGAAGCATTCAACTCTCCAGTTGAATTTGACGAATGTGACGGTATGAAAGCTATCGTTAAAGGTGCTGTTGCTCACCAACAAAACCGTACACCATTTGGATTTGCATTCAAATCTATCGTTGGTAACGACGTTCAAGGTAATGACTACGGTTACAAACTTCATTTGTGGTATGGATGTAAAGCTGCTCCATCAGAACGCTCACACGCTACTGTTAACGACAGCCCAGAACCACAAAACCCATCTTGGTCAATTTCTTCAACTCCAGTTACAGTTCCTGGTCACAAACCAACTTCTGTAATCACTATTGATTCAACTCAAGTTGAAGCGACTAAGATGCAAAAAGTTCTTGATGCTGTATATGGTACAGATGATACTGATGCATATCTTCCATTGCCAGAAAAAGTTATTGAACTATTGTCTTAATTAACACTTTATAGGAGGTATGTCATAGTATGATTAAACAGCAAGTTCGTTATGAGGATTTCGATGGTATCCAACAAGAGGAAACTCTTTACTTCAATCTTAACCGTATGGAATTGATTGCTTTGCAAGCTCGTTATGGTAAAGATGACATGGCCACATACATCGAAAAAGTTCAAGCCGAAGAAGACTATCAAAAAATGTACGATCTATTGAACGACATCGTTTTGACTTCATACGGCGTTCGTTCGGAAGATGGAAAACGCTTCATCAAGAATGACCAAGTTCGTGAAGACTTCAAAACTTCACTTGCTTACGAAGCTTTGATTGAAGACTTCCATGACGATGAAGGAGTTACCCTTAATAAATTTATTACAGGTATCACTTCTCATATTCGTGGGCTTAAAGAAGCAGCCGCTTCTGCAGCAGCTCCAGCTGCACAGTAATTCGGGTTGTGGGTGTATTTTTTGCACCCCCTTCCTTTTTATTTGTTAAATTTTTTGAGGTGTGAGTATCATGGGATCAGAGTATCTTACAATAAAAACGGAAGATGTTGAATATTGGGATGAGGAAAAGAACGAGTTTATAACCGAAGATGGAGAGGAATACACATTCCGATACACACTTAAGAATTTAGATCGTTGGGAAACTAAACACGAGAAGCGTTTTATTGACAATAAAGAAGAAGTTACTGAAGATGATATTCTCGACTTCATTATTATGATGTGTGATCAAGAATTAGACACTTCTAAATTGTCGCCTAATGATTTTAAAAAGATTATTGAGTACATGGGACATACACCATCGGCCACAACTACCCCTAAACCAACAGGGAGTGCTCGACCAGTTGCTCAACGTAAGAAGATATTTACATCTGAGATAATTTATGCTCATATGGCACTTAACCATATTCCGTTCGACTGGGAAGATCGAAACTTAAACAAACTAATTATGTTGTTGAATAGTGTCGCTGCATTACAAGAGCCACCTAAGAAAATGACAAAGGAAGAGGCTATGGCGGAGCAGCGAGCTATAATTATGAAACGACGTGCGGAAGCTGAAGAAAGGAAAAAAATGCGTGGATGATTTTATAATTCATTCTGATGATGTAATCCAACACTTCGGTGTCAAAGGTATGAAATGGGGCAAACGATTACGAGATAATCATGTCCAGAATTTGGAATACAAATACCGAAAATTGGGTTATAATGAAGAACAAGATTGAAGAAAAAAGGATTTAGTGGTGTTCTGGATATGAATGACAAAAAGTATAGTGGGTATAGAACAAAGAACCCTACAATATTCTTTGATCATAGTAAACTTAATATCTCTGGTAAGAAAGTTCTAACTAATGAACAAATTAAAAAGGACTTCAGGAAGGCAATGCCTGTCGCGCTCGGACAGAATGCTGTCAATAGTGGTAAATTCATGGGGACAGCTGCCGCTGTAGCAGGATTGACCACTTATGCGAAACATAAAGAAAATAAAGATGTTCGCAAAAACGATGAGGAGTACAACAAGAAGTATGGTAAGAAGGTCCGTAAATGAAAATTTCGGTGAGTGGAGATTTTAATAATCTCGAAAGATATCTTAAGAAAGATAGACGAGTATCTTTAGATCAATTAGGTAAGGCACTTGTGGAAGCCCTTAGAGCAGCCACGCCTAGTAGATCCGGAGCAACTTCTTCGGCATGGGGATATCGTATATCCAAAACGGGCCGAGGTGAAGAACTCGAGATCTTTAATACAAACATTAACAAAGGTAAAAACATTGCTATTCTGATTCATTACGGACACGGTACGGGTACAGGAGGATATGTTCCTCCTCACCCATACATTGATAAAGCTATTGATTCCGCATACAAATCAGCTATAAACAGAGTTTTAACCGATTACCTTAAATAGGAGGCAATAAATGGCAGGATATGTTGATGAGAAAGTCGCTAAGGTAACCTTAGACAATAAAGGTTTTACTAAGAACACTCAAGACACAATATCTGCTCTGGATAAACTTAAAGCGGCATTCTCTAAGATTAATGGCGGAAACGCGTCTAAGAACATTGCTAAAGAGATGAACGCTATTCCGGAAGCAGTATCAAATTCGACAACAAAATCCCAAGGTTTATTATCTCGCTTAAAGAATATTTTTAGTCGTAGCACAGACAACATCAACATGTCTGGAGCTGCTAAATCGATTGATCAGATGAATACTGATGTTGCTAACAGAACATCAAAGACTTCTAGTATTTTATCTCGATTGAAAGGTATATTCCAAAAGGCTGATAATCACCAGGGATTCACAAACTCAATTAAGTCTATCGATGGGCTTAATGCTAAAGCATCTGGTATTAACCTAAACCCGCTTACCGGAGCATTTTCTAGAGCAGCAGATTCCGTTAAAGGATCTCTTAATGCTATGGACGTAGCAATGGGTATAGTCATGGGTAACATGATGCAGAAAGCCATCAGCTTTGGCGCAAAATTCTTCAAGGGTCCTATGGATGGTCTGAACGAATACAGTGAAAAACTTGGATCAGTTCAAACTATCATGACGAATACTGAGTGGGAAATTCCCGATCAGTCTAAACGTATGCGTATGACTTCCAAAACTTTGGAAGACTTGAATGAATACGCAGATAAAACCATTTACTCATTCAAAGATATGACCAAGAACATTGGTACGTTTACTGCGGCCGGTGTAGGTTTGGAAGATTCTGCAACTGCGATCAAGGGTATTTCTAACTTGGCCGCTGCATCTGGATCGAATACTCAACAAGCGTCTACTGCAATGTACCAATTATCCCAAGCGTTAGCTTCTGGTAAAGTAGGTCTCCAGGACTGGAACTCTGTAGTAAATGCTGGTATGGGTGGTAAGTTATTCCAAGACCGTTTGACCGAAATGGCTGAAAAGATGGGTCATGCTCGTGATATGACTAAATCTTTCCGGGATTCCTTGAAAGACGGTTGGTTGACTTCAGAAGTCTTGATTGCTACTTTGAAAGAATTCTCCGTCGATGAGCAAATGCTTAATGCAGCAACTCAGATCAAATCCTTTGGTCAATTAGTAGATACGGTTCAAGAAGCAATCGGTTCTGGATGGGCTACTTCATGGGAATACTTATTTGGTGGATATGAAGAAGCTAAAGGTCTTTGGACCGAAGTAGGTAAAATCGTTGGTAATTATTTCGATGACGCTCAAGGAACATATCATGATGCTATTCTAGATATGGATCGTAGTTTGGGTAATTTCCGAAATGCGGTTTTGAAGACGTGGAAAGACTTGGGAGGTCAAGCATCGTTCTTTAACATAATTAAGAACAGCTTTGAAATTGTCTTTAAAGCCTTAACAAGATTCCGTGAAGGTTATCGAAGCGCTTTTGGTGATTTTAAAACAGTAGGTCAATCTTTATATAATGTTACCAAAGCTATTGAAAATTTCACTGAGAAACTAGCCAAATCGAAGGTTCTATTCTTACTTGCTACCAATGCTGGACGATTATTCGGTAATGTGATTTCCTTAATCATGTCTATGTTTGGGCGATTCATTAGTGGATTTACAAAATTTGGAACCGGAACAATGGGATTTATAGCTGCTATAAACTCTGTTGTGTCCGTATTAGCCAATTTCTTTTCTGCGCTTAGATTTAATACTAATTTGATGTCGGGAATGCAATCCCTTGGAGCATCATTAGCCAATGTATTCAAAACGGTAAGTGCAGTTGTCAATATACTAGTTACTGCCTTTGTTCGACTATTCGGAGGAATTAATACTTTAAACAGTGTTTCTAATAGCTTAGGATGGTTCAAGACATTAGCAGGATGGATTGAAAAAGCTACTGGAGCGATTGCTAATTTTGCTAGTGCCTTATCATTTTCTCTTATGACTGGTAAATCACTTGAAAGTCAAGGTATTAAGATTACCGGTGTATTTAAAGCAATCGGTACGGCAATAACATTTGTTGCTGGATTGTTAAAAGGATTTGTCGGAATTATTTCAAAAGTCTTTGGTTCTCTGAAGAACTTGAAATTCGAAAATCCGTTCAAGAATATGTTTGGTGATAAATCGGTTGATACCGGATGGGGCGATAAAATAGCCGCCGGAATCAAAAAAGGATTTGATAAAATTAAATCCGTAGTTAGTTCCGCATCTAAATCATTGGCCGACACAATTAGAAAGATGTCGTTTAGCGATATGCTCAAAGCAGCGTTTGCTGGATGGGCAGGCCTTAAAATCTTCAAGTCCATCAAGAATAAGAAGGGTGGCGGTGGACCATTCGGCGAAATCATGGACATGTTCAAGGATTTTGTCAATAATGGTAAAGAGATGGTGTCTAAAGTATCCGAAGTATTGGACGGCGTAAAAGAGTCTTTACAATCGTTTACTGGAGCGGTTAAAGCTGGATCATTATTAATGATTGCTTCAGCTTTGATGATTTTGGCTTTATCTCTTAAAATGCTTGCTGGCATGTCTACCGAAGATTTGGTACGTTCAGGTTCGGCCATAGCTTCACTCAGCTATATTCTAACCGCTGCTATGAAACGATTATCCAAGATCGATAAGATACCTCCAGGAACTGCTGTAAGCATGATCGGTTTCGCTATTGGTATTCGTATTCTAGCTGGCGCTATGAAGAAACTGGCAGATCTAGATACTAATCAACTTGACGTTGCTGTTAGAGGTATTGCTGCGGCCACTCTCATTCTTGTCGGGGCCATGAAATTGCTTGAAGGCGGAAAGAAAGTCCAAACCGGAGTCCTTTCAATGCTAGGATTCGTTTTGGCTATTAGATTACTTGTCGGAGCCATGGACAAACTCAAAGATTACAACATGGAGCAGATCAAAACGTCTCTAATAGGTGTTGTTAGTCTTATGGGCGCTCTAGCTTTGAGTATGAAAGTGATGAACGGGGTTAAAATCAAAATCAGCAACATGTTCGGAATGATCACATTCGCCGGAACTATTTATCTGCTGGTTATGACGCTTGAGAAACTAACCAAGCTTAATCCCGACAGATCTGCGAAAGCGATGGAACAGATTACAGTTCTTATTTTAGAGCTTGTATCTGTTATGCATTTACTTCGCGGTGTTAAGATAAAACTGACAACTCTTGCCGGTCTTATAACATTTACAACAATGGTATTCGTGTTGGTTAAATGCGTTGAGAAACTAGCAAATGTCCAACCTGACAGATTGATTCCTGCAGTAGAGGCAATGGCGTCTATATTTGGGCTATTAGTGTTATCAATGCATGCACTTAGAGGTGCTAAAGTTAATTTGTCAGCTCTACTAAGCTTGATATCGTTTACTTTAAGTGTAAAAGTGCTAGTTAACGCTTTAACTGAAATTGCCGACATGAACCCATCTCGATTAGAGAGCTCGTTACAAGCATTGGCTTCTGTAATGGGGCTTCTTGTATTAGCGACACATTCTTTACGTGGAGCAAAAGTAAATCTTAGTGCTTTATTCACACTTCTTACTTTCGCTAAGACTGTGAAAGACGTTGTTGAGGCACTTCAAGATATTGCTAACATTAATCCTGAAAGATTGCCTGGTGCTTTAACAGCTCTTGGCTTGATATTCTTGCAATTAAGTGCAGTTACTGTGGCAATAACAAATCTTTCTGGTCCAGTGTCCAGCTCAATTGGCGCTGCGATTCTTTTATTAGCGTTAGTTCCTGTATTATCCCAAATCGGTAATACGTTATTAACTCTTTCCATGATTCCGTGGAAAAGTCTTACAACTGCTATGACGGCATTAATTGCCACATTAGGGGCCCTAACTGTGGTTGCAGCCGTAATGTCATCTCTAGGTGGCGGTGGTGTTGTTGGTGCAGGATCATTATTAATAATGTCTGTAGCATTGATAGCGTTATCCGTACCTTTGAAGATATTAAGTACTATACCGATGTCTAAAATTGCTACCGCATTGATCGCTTTAGCTGTTTCTCTGGGTATAGTATTAGCAGCAGCTGCAATAGCTCAAGTTGTTGGTGCAGGTCTTTTAATATTATCTGGTGCATTAATTGCTCTCGGCCTTGCCGCAGTCGGTATTGGTGCTGGTTTGGCGCTTGCCGGTGTCGGTATAGGTCTTATTATTACTGCCCTGAAAGAGTTGGCGGCAACAGGACCTGTTATACTAAAAGGTTTAGTTGAAGCTTTAGATGCATTGCTTAAATCTCTGGCCGAACGCGCTCCATCAATGCTGACATCTTTAATTAAGATTATTCGAACTGCTATCAAAGGATTAATTGTATTAATCCCGGATATGGTACAATTCGGTATTAAACTCGTTATCGGATTGTTACAAGGATTCACAGAGTCTATACCGCAATTGGTATCTTCAGCTGTTAAATTGATAGTTGAAATTGGTAAAGCATTGATTGATAACATTGGGACTTTGGTCGATGTTGGTATTCAGATCGCTGTTAAATTCATTCAATCATTTGCTGATGGTTTGATGAAATACCGAGATCAAATTATCAAAGCAGTTACGGATCTGTTGAAGATTGTATCGGATATTGTCTTAACTGTTATTGGTGAATTGGTCGGACCAATTCTTAATAAACTTGTGGAAGTCTTGACTCCGGTTAAAGATTTTATTCTCGGTGCTTTGAGTGAATTGGCTACAGCAATTGAGCCCATATTCACACCATTAATGGACGCACTTAAAGTCTTATTCGAGTCTTTAGCGGTTATTATTCGGTCACTAGCAGACGCTATTATTGCTATTGTACAATCAATTGCTCAAGTTGTTCAAGCTTTGGCTCCGGTATTTATTACCTTATTCCAAACGATTCAAGTTGTTGCAAATGATATTGTGGTTATTTTCCAAACTATTGGACAAACTATTACAAATGTTGCTAATGCTATTGTGGCTGTAGTACAAACTATTGGTCAAACAATCCAATCTGTATTCCAATCTATCGCGTCTATTGTAAACTCGGTAATGCAAGGTATTGTTGGAGCAATTAATGGATTTGCCAATGTTATTTCTGCAGCCGGAGAAGCAATTAAGAACGTATTTGTCGGAATTGGACAAGGCATTCAAGCAGCCCTACAAGGTGTTGCATCAGTAGTTGAATCCATTGGTGGAGCTATTAAAGCAGCATTTGAAGGAATTGGAACTGCGGCACAAGGTGTCGGTCAGGGTATTCAATCTGCACTTCAAGGCGTGGCATCAATTGTTGAATCGGTTGGTTCAGCAGTTAAATCTGCTCTTGAAGGTATTGGTAAAGCATTTGAAGGTGCTGGTAAATTTGCCGAAGGATTTGGTAAAGGTATCGAATCCGTAATGAATGGCGTTTCCAAAATCGTTGATTCAGTAGGTAATGCTATTAAAGGTATTATCGAAGCAATCGGACATGCCTTTAAAGACGTTGGTAAAGGTATCGAGTTAATGGGTAAAGGTATGAAACCTATTGCCGATCATGGACTCGCTGCCGCTGGAGGAATCACTGCCGTATCTGGTGCTGTTGCTCTCTTGGGTGGCGCATCATATACCGGTAACTTAAATGGATTCCGTGCCGACTTAGATAAACTCGACACTGTTATGTACAAGTTGAGTACACGCAAAGGTTCTGGCGGAGCAATTAAAGATATTGCCTCAGCTCTTAATACAGCATCTTCTGCTGCTCCTAGTGCCGCCTCTGCTCTTGAGAAATTTGCGTCATCATCAGAGAAGATCAAATCTTCAGCTTCTGGTATGGCTAGCAATATTAAGAATGTGGCAAATGCCCTTTCTAGTATTAGTCAATCCACAATGGGCGCCGCTCCTGGAATTACCGTCCTTGCTGCGGGTCTTGAGAAAGTGGCAAACACATTATCTCAATTCATATCTCGTATTACAGCAGTTGGAGCGTCGACGTCTTCTCTAGGAATGATGTTTACAACAACTGGTTCTGCTGTAGCAAACCTTAGCACAGCATTCTCATCTATTTCTAACGGCACAACGGCATTCGGTAATGCTATGAACCAAGCAAGAACTGCTCTTGCGCAATTTGGAGCTAGTGCTGCTGGATCTACTGCATCATTTGCGGCCCTTGGTACTGCTATGACTATGGCAATGACTCTTGTGATTAATGCTGTTAATAACGGTATGAACCAAGCTCGTGCAGCATTGCAACAAGGATTTGCCTTGATGGGAGCGGCTGCCGCAACATCAATGACTACTGTTGTTATGGCTGTTAACATGGGAATGATGAGTGTTGTAAATGCTATCCGTACAAACATGGCATCTGTATCAACTGTTATATCTACAGGTATGTCTCAAGCAGCCGCTGGTATGGCTAGAGGATTTGCTATGATGGGTGTTAGCGCATCTACATCTATGGCATTGGTCCGTACAACAGTAATGACTGGTATGATGGGAGTTGTCCAATCTATCCAAAATTCAATGAACCAAGCAGCGACAGCTATGGCTGCGTCTATGTCTAGAATTGCTCAAGCTATTTCTTCATCTATGGCGCAAATCAATGCTCAAATGAACATGTCTCTAAACATGATGAGAGCATCGATGCAAATGGCATTTATGACGATGCAGATGACAATTATGACAGCTATGATGCAAATGGCCAACCAAATCCGTAGCTCTAGTGCAATGATGCACGCAACCATGCTCCAACTTGGAACTCAAATGGTGTCTGCTATGCGTATGGCCATGGCGTTGCTTAATGTGACAATCCTAACGGGTATGATGCAAGCCGCAAACGGAGTTCGATCCGCTGCTGGTGTGGCTCATGCTGGTGGTGTGTATGTCGGTTCGATGATTTCTCAAGGGGTTGCCGCTGGTATTAGAGCTCACTTGGGTTCTGTTATCGCTGCTACTAATGAGATTGTTGCTCAAGCCGAACGTGCTGCTCGTGCTAAAGCCAAAATTAAATCGCCATCACGGTTATTTGCTGCTAATGTTGGTAAGTATATTCCTCAAGGGGTTGCTATGGGTATCGCTAAAGAGATGCCTAGATCAATCGCCAAGATGTCCAAGACATTTGGTGACGCGTTTAGTGAAGTCGGTGGTAATGCTATCGACCATGCAAACTCAATGGCAACTGCTGTTAGTGAAGCTGTGAATGGCGTCGGTCAATTGTTAGACGACTCGCTCGCCGACATGGACTACAAACCAACCATAACTCCTGTAGTAGATACTACCAATCTTGACAAACTTCAAAATGGCAACATTCTACGGGGAATCGGCGTTGATGCAACTAATGTTCCACGACCAGCATATTCTGGTGTTCCAAGTTCATTGCAATCAACCAACACAAATGTCTACGACAACTCTAATAAAGAATACTCTATTACTGTTAAAGTGGACAATGGTGGTAAACCAGTTGATGGTAAACAACTTGCTAGAGAAATTCAACAACATATTAAGGACTTTGACGATCAAGCTCGTCGAGGGAAAGGTGAAGAAGTATTATGGTGATGCCTTTAAAGCCTGGATATTTTATGATCAACGGATACAAGTCTGAAGATTATAATGTATTTATCCAAGATCGCCCCGATATAGAAACACCTAAACGAAGAGTGACTTTCGAGTCACCAAATGGCTACGAAGGAGAGTTGGCTTATGACGATGAAGGTTATGAGCCAACCGAATTCGAGCTTAGTTGTTTCTACGACGGACGAAGTCACAATGACTCAGATCGTGATATTTCATTAGCCCGTAATAAAATTAATTTTCTATTTAATAACGGGATTGGGAATTGGATTGATCTAATTCCATATTTCGATCAAAGTCATATTTACAAAGTTATCATGACAGAAATAACATATGAGAACAAATACTTCTATCAAGGTTGTATTTCGTTCAAAGTGAAACTCAAATGTCAGCCGTTTAAATATAATGTTGATAACCAACCACGAGTTGTTACTTCTGGTGAGGTTATTGACAATCCTAATTTATATTTCTCCAGACCAACAGTACAATTCTCTGGAGTTACGGGTAACTTGAAAATTTCTATCGGATCCACTGCTATGACAATCAAAGATATGCAAAACGAGACAATCATTATTGATAGTACTCGATACATTGTATATTCTAAGTCCGGATCCACAATCACAAACAAAAACAACAATACTGTCGGGAAAGAGTTCTTCAAACTATATCCTGGGAATGATCTTAGGACAAACCGGGTATATTTTACAGCCACTAAGGGTACTGCTCCGGCTACGATAACTCTAACCCCTAATTGGAGGGTATTAGTTTGAGACCAATTTTATATGAACAGAACGAACGGGTCTTTGATACTAATGGTATGGGGATCTTACACGACGCCATATCTGCAGAAGTCACTGAAGTTCGTAATGCAGAATTTGAGCTTGAACTAAAATATCCTGTCGGTGGAGAGTGGGCCCAAGCGCTCACTCAAAACCGTTATATTTTGGTTAAGCCAAACGACTATGATGAACCTCATGCATTTCGTATTTACGAGATTGAGAAAGAGGCTGACTCAAACCAAATTACTGTTAAGGGTGTTACTAAGACTGATGAATTGTCTGGTAATGTCATCAAACCACTCTCAATTAAATCTGCAACACCGTCTGGAGCTTGGGAACAACTCAAACGTGTAGCTGTGGATCCAATTGAGTACAACTTTATCTCCGATATTCAGACTGCTAAAGACACAAACATGGATATTCGGAATGTTCTTAACGCTATTGCAGGAGAAGAAGGATCATTTATTGATACTTGGGGTGGAGAAGTTAAACGTACCAACAATACGATTTATTTATATTCCAAACGTGGTAAAGATCACGTAACAACCATTCGTCCACGCAAGAATCTTAAGAATGTTAAAGTTAAATCGTCTATGGCTGGTAAATTTACTCGTATTTTACCATACGTGACATTCACTCCGGAGGGAGAAAACGAAGCAGAACAAGTTATTTATGGGGATATCATTAAATCTCCTCACTATGACGACTACTTCGTTAAGCGAATTGTGCCTTTGGATTTGAGTTCTGAATTCAACGACTCTTCAACCCATAAAGAAGGTGAGGAAACTAAGAAGAAAGCCCCAACTCCAGCACAAGTTACTGCCAAAGCTCAATCATATTTCACATCTAAGAACAAAGATGCTGATAAACCAGATTTGAGCGTTGAAGTTGAGATGATTCCGCTACAAGATTCTACTGAGTGGGATCGACGTATCATTCAAGCTTTGGAGAAGATCCAACTTTGTGATACTGTAGACGTCTATGTTCCTAAGATTGACTGCGACGTAACTGTCAAAGTCCGTAAGATTGTGTATGATGTTCTTCGGGAACGAATAATCAAAATCGAGGCAAGTTCCAGTGGGACTGGTCGAGCTAGTTTAGCAGATCAACAGAAAGCCCAGTGGCAAGACTTGACAAATAAGATCGTCAACAATGCTCTATATGGAGAGAAGGACGGATTGATCCATACAATCCTAACATCAGCTAACAACAAAAACAAAAACTTCTATGGTCCTGAGGAACCTCCTCGTGAGAAGGTATCCAAAGACGACTTATGGTTTAAACCTGTTGGTGGTGAGGGTGAAGTTGAGATGTGGCGTTTCGACGGTGAGAACTGGGTTCTTGTCATCGATGCTAATTTTGGACAGAAGGTTACCGACAAGGTAAACGATGCTATTGAGTCCGCTAAGCGAGATATTAATGCTGATGTACAAACACATATCAACGCTGCTATTGCCGATGCTGAGAAACGTTGGCGACCAGACTTCACGCCAATTCAGAATGAGCTAGACGAGAAGCTTAAGAAACTAGATGGTGATATTAACGTAAAAGTTAGTGACATCAAAGATCAACTAGCTTCCGAATTGGAGCGTATCAAACCTGGTAATCCCAACTTACTTGATGGTACTCTCGAGATGAATGGTGGAGATAGTATCAATTGGAATGTCGTCCAAGGTGGCGGAGGAATGCAAAATGGCCAAATCCTCGGTGCTCGTAATTTACTGATTGATGAAATCTCAGGATTTCCTTATCGTAACAATTTTAGTATGCCGTTTGAATCTAAAAACTACTCTGTACCATACACTTGGTCATTCTTTGTTAAAAATACAAGTGTGACAAAAGGTAGGATTGAGTTAACACCATATTCTGCAGATACTAAAGTAAGCGTCGATGGCGCGGATTTAGTTCCGACTAATGGTAAAGCTATTTTTGAAGTTCCTCCTGGGACTGCGAAATACATAACTGTTACATATCCTAGTCTTGGTAATAATCGAATTTCACTAAGTATTAAAGAGACTGGACTGATTGATGGTACAAATCTTTACACATACAAGTGGAAAGTTGAAGAAGGTACTAAAGCTACTGGCTGGGTACCTAGTGCTGCTGATGGCGATCAGAAGTGGAAGAACTACAAATCTACTGTAGATGGTGATTTGGCGTCAATGAAGCGTCGGATTACTGATACTGATGGTCGAGTTACCACAAATGCTGCTGAGATCCAACATCTCAATACCGGATTGGCTGCTAAAGCCGATCAAGAAACGGTAAATCACCTTGACGGTAGGATTGACGAAGCTAAAGCAGAACTTAATCTAGTTCCAGACAAGATTTCAACTGCGGTGAATGCTTACAAAGCAACTGTCGATGGACAGATCTCCAAGGTTTCAACCTCGATCGACCAGAAAGCTAACGAGATCAAAATCGCTGCACAAAACCTGGAGAAGAAGGTTGATGGGAATGCAGCAAGTACTTCTGCGGAACTTAAGGTTATCAAAGACTCTATTTCCGCTAAGGTATCTCGTACTGATTTGGATACAGTTAGTGGGAAAGTTACTGCTGTTGAGACAAACCTATCCGCAAGGATCGACGGTATCCAAACCTCTGTCGATAAGGCAACAAGAGATGTCGATGGTAAGATTACATCTGCTGTATCGTCAGCCATAACTCAATCCGAGAAAGAAATTGGACTTCGTATCACTGCCACCGAAGCCAAATTAATGTTGGACGAGATTCCAAAACGAGCTAGAGAAGCCGAGATTTATACTGACACCAAATTCAATCTTGTTGACGGTAAGATCCAAACACAACTTAACAATCGTCTAGTAGACTACGCTCGTACTACTGATATTGCGACTCGTGTAACTCAGGAAGCTGGTAAAATCAAGACAGAATTGTCTTCTGTTATTGACCAAAAGATTCCTAAGAAATACGGTAGTCGTAACCTATTAGCTGGTACTACTAATGCGATCCATTACGAGAACAATCCGACTAACAAATACACTCGTGAAGGACAACAAGTCCTGTGGAATGTGGCTGGTGGATATTATTATATTAAAACTAAGAAACTTAAAGAACTCGGGTATAAAGTTGGTGATAGGCTTAATGTCCAATATAAAGTCAAGATCAACACTGAAGGAAACACAAAGACTCGTGTTATGCCTGAGATTTATTCTAACAGTGGTTATATCCAAGGCTTCTCATGGACTAACGGTCTAGGTCTGCCAGATTCGGCAAATTCTAATAATTTCGACTTAGTTAGATCGAATGACTATGTACAGAAATCGACACACGTTAATATCAACGAGCGATCATTAAACGAATCCACTCGAATAATGTTTCGTATAGATGCTCAAAATGCTCCGGACGGAACTAAACTTAATATTGATATTAAAGATGTTATGATGTGGGCTGGTGACTTATGGACAGACTATGTTCCTGCTCAAGATGATATTGACCCAACCAAGAATGAGAAATTCCAAGAAGTCCTACAGACCATAGACACCTACAAACGTACTCTTGGTACTACGCAAAATGGTATCACCACATCTATCTCCCAACTTATCCAAAACAGCGACGAAATCCGTACGGTAATTACAAATGCATCACAATCGACTGACAACTTGATTGTTGATACTGACACGTTCTTATCCGCTAAATTAAGTAGCTTCACTAACGGAGTTGATGGATACACGACATCTACCAGACCTGGAAATTACGGAAGTGCAGAGTACTTCTATTTTTCTAAAGGCAGTTACGATGGAACATATTCAAACAATTCCGCATTTGTGTCATTACCTCTGGTTATAGACAAAATGGAGGATGGTGATAAGTATACTTTCCATTGCAAATACCACATGAACGCAACCAGCGTTTATCGAGGCAATAAAGATATGAATGTCGAATTGCAAATTATCGATAACAATGGAACGCCAGTATATACTAAAGGACTGACAGCGCAACCTGGCTATCAATACCAAACCTATACCAAAGATACATTTGATGTAGTTGGTCAGCATATATTCGATAATGTCAACGGATATAATGGCCGATTCTCATTCCGTATCAAATTAACGGGAGAAGGTCGATTTGGTATTAAGGAAATTATGCTGGTACGTGGAGGTACTATTGGACGGTACAAACCATCTGGTGGTGTATCCTCAACCGTCATATCTCAAAAGAATGACGCCTGGGCTTTAAGTCTATCTGGCCCTAAAGACGTTATCACAGCCATCAATGCTGATCGCTCTGGATTACGTCTTAAAGGTAAGAGTATTGTGTTGGATGGTGATGTAATTGCTAATGGTACAGCTTTTATCAAAGAAAGCTGGATTGAGGATCTGAATGCTGCGAAGATTACTTCTGGACAGATTAATGCCAAAGAAGTTAAAGTAATTAATATTGATGCTAACAATATTGTTACCGGTAAAATTAGTGCCGCTCGTATTAGCGGGGGTATTCTCACATCATTCGACGATATGATCCAATTAAATCTCGATAAAGGTAAGATGAGTTTCTTCAAAGAAGGGGAAGTATACTTCGATAAAGGAACAAACATTTTATATCGTCAAAGAACGCACCCTACAGAAAAGCATAATACCATTGGATATTTGATGTTTAAAGACAGTATCCACGGCGGTGTTGCTACATTGTTAGGATCCGTAAGTCATCGCTGGGTTAATGAGTTAAAACAAGGTACTGACGATGGGGGTGGTGCTGGTAACTTTGCTGGTATTCGTATATATCGAGATAAAGCAGACGGTCACTATGACCGTGTTGAACTAGTTGCTGACCGTATTCAGTTCCGACATAGTGTGCGAAACGGCGGAGGACTACAGTTATTTCCTGTAGGTTTTACAATTCCGTCACATAACGAACAACATTATGGAGGATGGAATTTAGGTATATTACTAGAACATTTCCGTCAAAATTTCGAGACTATAAGAAAAAAGAGTGGATGGAACATTCATAGATACGAGTTTCCTTTCTATCATCTTGATGACATCGGAACTAATGGGTTACACAATATCCCATTTAATAATTATGTATAGAGGTAAAAATGAACATTAACAAAGAAGAAATGTATAACCGAGCTTTGGATCATGCCGCTCAACGAGTTGGTGAAATGGAACAAAGTCGTTGGTTGATTGAAGCGCAAGCCAATTATTATCTTGAAAAATATAATGAATTGGTCGACGAACACAATAAACTTATCGAGGAAAAAGAAGAACTCAGAAAAGAGTACAACTCTCTACTCGATGAAAATAACCAACTTAAGGAAGATATGCGTAAGCTAGAAAGCCGACCAGATATTTCTGATGTAATTAATAACACCACGGAGGAAAATAAATAATGGGTATTTATGGTGAATTCAAAGTAACAAACGTATATCCGCGTTATGGTTCTGATGGAGCTGTCATTGGGACAGTTGTATCTATCAAGCAAGATAATCCATATTTTGCTGTCATGGACTACATCTTAAACGGTGACCAAACATCAAAAGACCATGATGATCTGTTGCGTCAAATTAAGCGTCAGGAATTCTACACGAATTTCTCAGAATTTGCTCAGCAAGAAATTGTTAAGGAGATCGACAATGCGAATACGAAATCCAACAGTAACGCAGAAGCCATTGAAAAGATCAACAAACTGACTCATACAGTTATTCTCAACACTGTTATGAGTGATGGTGTTAAATACGGTGTTGTCTACAAGCAATTTGCAGAACAACTCCCTACTGCTACAGATGGCATGAAAATCAAAGCCCAAGACATCTTTACAGTCAATGACCCAAGTCATACTGAGGTTGATGGCGAAGGTAAACTTGTCATTGTGCAAGCAAACCGTGAATTCACATATGCTGGACAACCTGCTTCTGAATTCAAAGAAAACGGATATTTTGGACAAAATGGTATCGCCGTATCTTATCCATATGCTAAGGAGACAACTCCTGCAGCACAATAATCCACAAGGAGGCTTAAATGCGATATTTAGATACGCCTGTGACTATCGTCGATGACGGTACAGATCGCAGCTTAAGTATCAAATTTGCCGAACCAAGTGCCGGGGATACAGAGGTTATCTCCGGTGTCTTGTTTAGGACATCACATGATACTTCTGAGGAAATTCAAGCTAAATTTGAACCTACTACTGGGTGTCTAAATCTTGAAATTCCTAATAATTTAATAAATTATACGGGCTACGCTAAAATCGTTGTCCCTAAATCATCATTCTTATCTGAACCAATCACTGTCAAATTCGATGTATATTCTCCAAAGGACGAAGACGGAGCTGACCGTGGTTATACAGGCGCAGATAAGTACTTATTTGTCCGTGACTTCCATACAAATGGTGAGATCTACGTCGAGGTGGGATCCGACGTAGTGAATACTGATTTCTTGCGGAGTGTCATTGACAAAGTTATTACCAAATCGGGACTAACAGGTAAAGATGGAGTTGAAATTGATACTGTCGCTCTTAAGAACGACATTCTCAATCGTGTGATCAAGTCTATCGATACCAACAAGATCCAGAATGATGTTCTTACTGCCGTTACAGCTAAGATCGATGCGATCAAAGAAGAACAATCAAAATCCGTGCAAAATCAGGACACTAAGATTCAAGCCGTCGAATCTAAAGTTGCTGGTATTGACGTGGATACAATTAAGACGAATATCTTAAGTGAATTTACAACTAAAACAGAGCAAATTAAGGCCGAGATTATCAATGCCGTCGATATTCCTCAGCTTAAATTGGATCTGACAGGATTGGTTGAGACTAAATTTACTGCGGAACGTCAAACAATCGTGGATAGTGTGACATCTGCGATTAACACCAAACTCCAATCCGAGGAATTTATCAATCCTATTGTCCAACGAGCTATTGCTGGAGTAGATACTCATGGGTATGCTGATACCGTTAAGACAGAATTGAATGCTAAGATTGAGGGTAATACTACTGGCATTTCTGGTATCAACACCAAACTAGAAGGTATTGAGCAGAAGTTATCTGCTAGTATTTCCGAGGCGATCCTTAAGACACTGAAGGACACTCTTACATCAGAAGATATCACAACAATTCTCAAGAAGGACGACACTTATGTGACGACTATTTGGGATGATATTAAGACTGCTGGTAAGCTTGATGAATACCTTAAATCTAGTGATTTGCGCGTTGATGAAGATATCGATGGTAATCAAGTGCTGTATAAGGGACCTAATCGACTTATTTCTGTTAGAGCGGATACTCCTACTGCGTCTGAAGTCCGAGTTATTCGAACTAATATTGATAATATATCTAGGCGTACCAAAAACACCGAGAATGAAATCCTGGTTCTTAAATCACAAGGAATCGGTGGCTCAGGCACTCCTGGACCTAAAGGAGAAGATGGTCAACCCGGCCCTCAAGGTGAACAAGGCATCCAAGGCCCTCCCGGACCTCCAGGTCCTAAGGGAGATAGAGGTGAAACTGGTGAGCGTGGACCTAAAGGTGAAGATGGACAACCAGGTCCTGTTGGACCCGCTGGTCCTGCCGGCCCTCCTGGAGAAGCCGCTACTATCGACACAACTAACTTTGCGACTAAGCCAGAACTAAACCAAGTAAAAGGCGACTTGACTGGTCTACAAACTCAATTTAGTGATGTTGATGGTCGTGTGACAACACTTGAAAATAAGCCGGCACCGACTGTAGAAATCCCATCAGAATACAAGAAACTCAATGACTTGTATGCTATTTTCCCAACTTACGAAAATCTTGTAACCCAAATGACAACAAATATCAAGAACCAACACTTGGCACTTGGTATTGACGCAGTGGTTGATGATAAACTTCGTAATGGTGGAGATCCATTTGTCACTCGGTCATCTATGACTGAGGCTATTAAAGCAGTAAATGGAGGATCTGGTGGCGGTACTACAATTGTTGCTGGGAACGATGTGGATACAGTATTTGGTAACGATTATCCTTATGATGGTGATAATATCACAACTCTTAAGGATATCCCAATCGGATCTGTATATGTTGACCGACTTCGTAAGAACGGCGCATTGAAATGGATCAAGACCCAGATGTATGCTGAGAATGCGGATCGTAATCAAGCACGAAATTGTTGGCGTGTCTTATACGGTGATACTGGAAATGTTAAATTACCGATGACAGGTTCTCCTCTAAACGGTGCAATATTGACATTCCGTCGTATCAACTCCACTGTTGAACTCACTTGGGGCGGATTATCATGGGGTTGGTTCGGTATCAAACGAAGAGGGTCTGCTGGATATGCAGATCACCCATCAGACCGTAACAAATTTGTAACCATCATTCCTCAAGGAGGCCTTAAAGAAGGGTTTATCCCTACAGGTTCTAAACTGGGAAATATGACAAACGATAAAGGTGTTCCTTACGGTACATTCTACGTTGGCGGTGTGACCGATTCTAGACAAGTGCGCTTGCAATTCCTGAACGACGTACCAACAGATCGCGATATTGGAGATATTCGATTTACAACTATGACTTATACCACGGACGATCCGTGGCCAGACCAAATTACTAGATAACGAGGTTAATTTATGTTTAAACTAGAACGCTTTGAAGATGAAGAAGGAACTAAAGTAGCAGTTGTGGATAACAATCCATATTTCCGCTACGAATATCCTTATGTATTAACAGAAGATATGAAGCAACAAACCGACGAAGAGATTGGTAAGTATCTTATTCAAGATCTTCAATATCGTAATGAGCACACTTTGATGTCTACATTGTTAGACGTTAACTTGCGCTCTCCATTTATTTACGACAACCAATTCGCAACGCTTATCCAATACCTTAAAGAAGGGGAACTTGGTGAATCATATTTCCCAGGATCTCAAATCAAACTTCGTATTCCTAATTACGAAGCCGAGGGTTGGGAAGGTGACTTTGCCATGGTTACTGTGAATAAACCACTTACAATTCCTAAAGATACTACTGATATCTATAAACTGTTCTCGGATTACCACAAGAACGGGATCGTAGAAATTTTAAAGTGGCAAGACGTCGTTCATCTTAACCCGAACGACTTTAAGAAAGAAGCTGGAGGTAACTAAATGGTAGTAAACCCATCAGCAATACTAGCTTGGATGCTAGCTCGTGAAGGAAAAGTAACATATTCTATGGAACGTCGTACTGGGCCAGACTCATTCGACTGTTCTTCATCAATGTACTACGCTGGTGTAGCCGGTGGTATGAGTACTCTGCCTTGGCCTTGCTCAACTGAGACAATGCATGATTGGTTGTTGCAAAATGGCTGGGTACTGTTGGCAGAGAATACTGAAGCTGACGTACAAGCTGGTGATATTTTCATTTGGGGTCAAAAGGGATATTCTGCCGGGGCATTTGGTCACACAGGTATTTTCCTAGACTCAGAAGGAACTATTATCCACTGTAACTATGGTTATAATGGTATCACTCGTAATAACCACGATGAGATCTGGGGATATAACGGTCAACCATATTTCTACTTCTATCGTTACAACGGTGGATCTCGTGTCCCTAACCCTCCTCAAATTGAGATCGCTGAAAACACATTCGAGCATGAGTTGAACGTTGGTACACATTTACCATCAAGCGAACAACCATATTATGAAGCGACTATCACAGAGGACTATTGGGTAGAAGCTCAACCATTCGCTGGTGCTGAAGAAAAAGAATTATTCAAGAAAGGTTCTCGTGTGCGTGTCTATGAGAAAGTGGACGGATATTCTCGTATCAGTTCACCTCAATCTGCACAATGGATTGACGACAACTATCTAGACGACGCTGAGGATATGGCTGGGAAATTATGATTATTATTCACAATGACGAATTAATTCATACTGATAATATGGATGATGTATTACTTCACTTTGGAGTCAAAGGTATGAAATGGGGACAACGTCGAGTTATCTCTAACCGAGGTGCTTTGCGAGCCCAAAAGAAAGTAAATAAACTCAAGAAGCGTGTTAAAGATGGCTTTGGTAACGAGATGAAAGACGAACTAGCTAGTGCTCTTACATTGGGCGTAGCTGACGCTCAAGCAATTCGTATCCATAACCATAATAAATTGGATAAAGCTAAAGCCAAAATCTTATCTAATAAGAAGGGTATTTCTTTGAAAGACGCTCGTAAAGAAATCGCAAGTAAAGATTTTAAGGACACTTTCGATTATAAGAAGAAATATGACGATGCCAAATCCAAATATGGAAAGGGAGATATTCGTACAAAACGAGCTAAAATGAAGTATAAAGCAGTTCGCGAGTTTGACAAATCTACTTCTATGGCTAAACGTTCAGGCAATTATGTATTTGACCGGACGAATACAAACGCGGTAATTGTTGGTCATACGAAACGAGGGCTTACTTATGCCGCTAGATACAAAGGCATTGGAGGTAAATGATGTTAATTATTGACAACAATGAACTTATTCATACCGATTCTATGGACGATGTGCTGCTTCATTTTGGTACTAAGGGAATGAAGTGGGGTGTTCGCAAGAATTCTAATCCAAAAATTGGTCAATTCTCTGGTCGAATCAAGAAGAACCTTGCTTCTCGTAATCGTATGAAACGTGCGAACGAGAAGAAAATCGCGGGCATGAAGAAGAGTGATCCCAAACGTCGAGAACTTATTAACAAAAATAAAGACTTGACGGATATGAACCAAAAAGCACTTCTTCGCTTGGATCGTAATAAAACTATCAAGAAAGTAGCTGGTAGTGCTGCCGGATTATCTGCAGGGGCTGTGGCGCAATACAATATCATGAAGACCACTCACCCAGAGCAGGTTGCAGCTATGAAGAAATTCGCTAAAGGCGCTGCAAAAGGAGCCACTAGGTTTGCTAAGAAAAACTACAACAAAGCTAAGTACGCTGCCGGATTTGCTGCTAAGCGCTCATACTTATAACCACTGCGGAGCCTACATGGCTCCCTTTTTATTTTGTCCTCCGCAGAAATTACAAGTCATATAATGAAAAGATATTTTAAAGGAGGGTCATTATCATGACTGAACAAACTAAAAAGGAACTTACACTAAATCAAATCGCTATGATCGAAATCGCTTTTGGATTTGAAGATTATGATTTGGAAAAGATTTTGGAACATCAACGATTGTATGTACTTGGCAAATCAAATGTTAACGATACAGTTAAAGATTATGTACTAAGTCTTTCACAAAGATTAAGAAAAGAAGCAAAAGGGTTACTAGATTGTGTAACATTTGAGGAAGTGGATAAACGTTCACTAAAGATGTTTAAGACACATGAAACCTTGACAGAAATGTCGCAATTAATATGGAAAGAGGTTGAAATAACTGAAGAAATTAAAGATGAAATGGCAAAAGCCAATGCCGTATTCAAACCATTGTATGAAGCAAAGAAACAAGAGGTTAAAGAGGTATTGGACTTTTACAGAAGTCTTGATTAATTCTAAGGGAGGTTTAACCTCCTTCTTTTTGTCCGCAGAAATTACATGTGTTATAATGAAGGAATAGATTAGCTCAAGAGGAAGAGCCCGGTATAATCCGGAGATCTGCGTTCGATTCTCAGACTATTCTTTTTTTTTTTCGAATTTCATATTAAGGAGGTAGTCATGGCAGTAAGCAAGACTAGAAAGAAAAGTCCTCGTCGCAAACCACGAGGTGAAGTCAAACGTGTGCCGAAAGTATACTCAATTAAATACAAGTTTATTCGCGGCTCATATAAACCAAAACTCGATGTTGTCGAGTTGTATATTAATATGCAAGTCAACGATGAGAATATTGTTGTGCATGGTAATGTAGATCCTGACAAGTCATATTTTGATGGACTATACATCCACACGGCAAATCCTCATGCGGGACTTACGGCTCGTACAGCATGGATCAATAAGCGTGATGCACCCAACTTGACAATGGCTGTGAGAGCATATGTTGATACTATTGGAGATTTGTTAGATGACAATACACCGGTAGAAGATCTTCCTTGTTTGAGTATTAATGACAAGGGTGTATATTTTGGAGAAGATCGTTTATACGATATTGCAAAAGTTTATTAGGAGGACTATAATGGATAAAGACAAACTAGAGACTATCAAACGAATTTATGTTGAACGCACCATGCCTAAATTGAGCATTATTGATCTTATCAAGAAGTTGTTCAAAAAGAAATAATCCGCAGGAATTACATGCCTTATAATGAAGAAATAATTAAAAGGAGGAACAACACTATGTTCGATTTAAATAGAGGATTCGCAGGATTATTCCGTTACGAAGGTACGCCACTTGAGGTAACTATTGATGATAATGTCGCAAAGGCATTTCTAAAAGGTTGCGCTCGAGGGATTATCAACGGAACGATTGTGGTCGGCGGAATCGTTATTGTTACGACAGGTGTTTTAGCACTTACAAATAATTCAGATAAATAAAAGTTGGGTTTACACTCAGCTTTTATTTTTTGTCAAAAAGAGAAAAGGAGAACCGAGAATGGCAATTCGAAAATACGAAAACTTAAGCGATATGGATATGATTTACTTGTTGGTAAATAGTACTAACATCTATTATGATACTATCAATGGTAAAGTTCATCGGTGGAACGGTATTCGATGGAGTTTTAGACCAGAGTATTGGTCAAGATGGCGAATTCGTGAGATCTATAAACAGATCAATGCAATCCGCAAGAAGTACAAATTATTGGCAGTTCCTACTGGGGCTCCTTTAGATGACTGCTGGGAAGGTATGCCTCCGCAGAAATTACAAGTCATATAATGAAAAGATATTTTAAAGGAGGTAACTATTATGTTACGGAAAGCATTACGATTTATTGGATTTTACTGTTTGGCTGGTTATGCCGTGTTGGAGGAAGCTCATATTGATAAGCTTGTGAAACAGGGCTATGTGTCAGCAGATGAAGGGCCACATCGTGAGCGGCTAGATGTTGTACAGAAAGTTCTCAGAAAATTAAAGAACGAAGGATATTAGATGTTAGATTAACTAACATCTTTTCTTTTTGCCAAGGAGGTAATAATGGATAATTTTTCAATTGAGTTAATTATTGAGGATATGCGTAAGAAAGACAAGACAATCGAGTATGCGACTAAATTACTCACATGGTTATGTTTTCTTGGCATATTATTTGCGTTCACTTATCGCTACGAGCGTAAAGTGGAATCTCGAGACCAGCAGATCGAGATGTATAAGAAGCGTTGGGAAACGCGAGATAAGGCTGCTGAATATTACAAAATGAAATACGAGGTGGAAAAAGCTAAGAATGAAAAATGAACACAACAAAGGTTATAATGCGTCAATGATTACGCTTGGTATCTGTGTTGTACTTGCACTCACATATTTGATTCCTCAGACACTGAAGGAGCATCAAATGGAAGAAGAACGCATGGAGCGTATTGAGAGATCGATTGACCGTTTCAATAAAGATATTGACGAATTGGAAAACCGAATGATTGATTTGGAGGATGGTAAAATTGACGATAAAGTATCACACTAGACCGACACAGATAGATCGTAAAGATCCATATCACCGTATTCATGACAAATACCGTGATCAATGGATTTACGAAATCAACGACAAATATTTCGTGTCATTTGTTACTTTGGATTTAGGCGTTGGACCTAAAGAAGGCGAATGTGCATTATGCTCATATGACGATCGTGTAGCGCATGCTACTGTCAACAAGATGTTTACTAAGAATGATCTGGTTACTTATGTAAAACATTTCCGCGGACTACCAGAAAACCAATTAGAAGATTTCTTCTAAAATACTATAGGCCCGTTAAGAGCTGCACATTGAGGGACATAAGAAAAATTTTATTTAATCTACTATTTACATACACCTTGTCCTGTGTAACAAGCTACTTACGGAAATTTACGAAAGGAAAGCCTCTACACTGATATTATCATCTGTATGTAGCTTTTAGCGGGTCTATATAACTGTCAACACGTTTGATAGTTCCAAACTGCGCATAACATAATTTGTACGATGTGATCTCCTTTTTAATATTTTTTATTTCAATTTACTTTTTCATAATACAAATTTTATTGTCAAATAATGTTTAAACCACATTATACGCAGTAACCAAATTCTTCCTACCTTTTTTAATATTTTTTCATAATAATTGCATAGGTACGAGTTTGTTATGCGTGGTTTGGAGCTATCAAATAGCTTTACATTTTTTTATTTATTGGAGGATTATAGTATGTTATTTGAAGATTTGTTTAACGAAGATGTTAAATCTGTTAGTGTTGTTACCGATATTACAGACGGTAAACAAAAAGTGGTCGAGTTGGGAAAAGACTTCGATGATTACGTACAAAACACGTACGGTAAAGCTATTAAAGACCATCATAATACTGTTGAAGCTGCTAAAGGCATGCGTAAAGCAGTTATCTATTTCACTTTGGCAACCGGAGCATCTATCTTGCTACAACGTAAACTCGTCAAATGTGCAGAACGTCAATACAAAGATATTTGTGACGATATGTATTCTGACCGTACTATGGACGAATTTGTAATGAAGGCATTTGAGGAGCAATTTGGTAATGGTGAGAACTAAATACACCATGGTCACGTGTTATTAAGATTGAAGGATTATATTTAGGAACCGAGGTATAGAAATGGGACTATTTAGTAAAGTAAACAAATTGGAGAAAGTTGATTTTGGTGATGCCGAGCTTAACGCTATTTATGAGAAAGGGTTAAACGACGGCAAGGAATGCGGTCAAATGGACGAAGCAATCCAAGGTATTTTATTTGCTGCTGGTGGATTAGCAGTCTATTATATTGGACGACGAGCCCTAAATCGTTCGAATAAAGAATTGAATGATGTTATCAAAGAAGGACAATTCGATTCCTTTGAGAAACTGTTGGAGGAAAAGTAATGAGTGAATTAGATGAGTTTGGTATTGTGCGGTATATTATAGATACTGGCGATAAAGTCGTGTCTATATTACTTAATGATATTGCGGAAGATGTTGATGGTAACCTTCTTATGAAAATTAAGAAGAATCATATTCCGTTCTATGACGTACTATTTGAAGAAGACGATCCAGACCAAGTAGCAGAGTATATTCTTGTTAAAGGTGTAAAATTCTATGTTTCCACTTGGCAAGGTAACGACAATTATATTATCTTCCAAGTAGATTGGTTTACAACAAAACGAGGAAGGATTCTATATTTAGACACTGAAGTTAAAGATCCAATATACGACGTAGAATGGCTTCTTCAAAACGAAAATCTATTTGGTTTTGACGGAGGATTTATAAAACGAAATTATAGAATGATTTATAAATGCTTCATCAACGATTACGGCGTCAAAGTCTTATTCGATGTTGACCAATCTAAGATTGATGATTTTTATGGTTTTGAGAAGTATTTGGTTAGAACATTTTATGATAAGATTGAGGGATCGCAGAAAAAACAAGGCTCATAGTGAAAGGAAGGTAAATTATTATGTCTAAAAATTTTAACGATATTGACAATTTAGCTTACGCCATCGCGTTCGATAGCCTTACTGGAGAAATCGAAAAGGTCAAAGTTGAACTGGCTTTAGCAGAAGACGAAGAAGCAGCGAAAGTTTTGGAAACTCGATTGGCACGCCTAATTGCTCTCAAGAATGAAGAGATCAAACATAAGGTGAAGCCTATTGATATTTTCAATACGATCACTGCCGGAGTCGCTGGTATTGCGGTACTCAGCTATGAGCAAACTGGGATTATCACCAGCAAGTTATGGAACATGACTGCGGGAGCTATTTTCCGTAAACGTTAATAAGGGGATTAAACAATTCCCTTTCTTTTTCGAGGTACAAGATGTTTAAAGATGATGCTTGGGTTAAAGTTTTAACAGTGTTATTATTCATATTGTTTATCCTATTATTCTTTTTAGTAACAACTATAGAAGATAAGGTACATACATTAGAACGCACTGTTGAGCTGCAACAAATCCAAATTGACTATCAGCGCGATGTTATAAACAACATCAACAGAAAAGTGTTATATCCTGGAGGTTAGAGTATGGATAGAAAACAACCAATGTTTAAATTGTCTCAACGTGGAGACGAAATCGAAATCACGAGCGATAACTACAATCTTATTCGCCAGTCATACGACTCGTATAAATTTATGATGGATAAGTGTTACCCAATGCGTCCAGAGCTTATTATGGACGATACGAATCTCGCAGAAGAGGTTCTTATTATTGGAATCACAGATCTATGGATGAATGGTACAAACAATATTTGGCACTTCACTATTTACTTGACGGCGCTGCATAGCGACTCACCGTTCAAGACTTTGAAGGAATATTTTGGAAAGGAGGTTAAATAATGGTATCACCTATTGTAAAACGGTCTAGCGAATTCAAAGATACAGTTGTATCAATGGTACGAGCTATGCCGTTAGATGAGATGCTTCTGGTGCCCTCGTCGTATATTGACAAAGGTATTGAAGCGTGGCTTGCAGTTGATCCAGAGACTGGCATCAGTCCTGCCCAGGAAGACTACAAGCATTATTTTCAATTCATCATGACGATTCCTAAAGAGATGCACGTATTAGACATGGATCTATATTATTTGCGTATTGCCAAACGGATTGTGGATAATATTCTTATTAGTATGCTCGACACGTCATATTACAAATCTGTATTTGGGTATGCCGATGCTGAGAAAGAACAATACGAGCTTATTTATGCTCTAACAAATGATGTTCTTGATCGACTAGAGGAAACCCAAGATGGTCGGCGGGCATATAAGAATACAAAAGAACTTAGGGAAGAATTCGAAAAGTATTTCGAAGAGGTATTAAGCAATTATGACGAAGAGTCTTGAACCGAGTTATATCGCAAAGTCTATCCCCATATTAACTAAGGACGAATTCTTTGCGTATATTCGAGATAGCATAGTCAACTTACCGTTAAAAGAGATGTTTTATGTGGACGATTGGTATATTGATCGTCTTATTACAAATTGGCAAACGTTTAAATTTGAGTCTGACTATCGTAAATACATATTCGGGCTCTTGATGCTGCCTAAGAATCTCAAGCAATTGGATATTGACTTGATGCTTTGGAATGTTGTTAGAAGTCTCGTTGATGAAATGATAGTATCTTTAGCCGAGGGATTCTATTACGACGAGATGGAAAGTGTTATCGGCGAGACTATATATTTTGAGCCCTTCAAACGATATAAAGGACATGAGATCGACAAACAAAAAGTCACATATTTCCTTGACATTCTTGATACAATATATGGTCGTGTGGAAGAAGGATTCGATACGCTGTCGTGGATACGCTCAGCGGTTGATGAAGAGTATTTATTATAGGAGGTTGTGCTCGTTGTGAAACAGCATGTAAACTTTATTTTGTCGGATATTGATATGAATGATACCGCGACACAATTCATGGCTTGTGATCGTGAATTGGAGGTTGAGATCGAGGGTAGTAATGTAGTTTTACACCTCGTACGTGATGATGCAGATGCAGAATACTAAGAACATAGGAGAATAGAGAAATGAAAAAATCAATCGTATACACAGGAACAATCGCACTTGCCCTTTTGACAGCACCAAGCGTATTGGCTAACGAAGCTGATACAGTTGTCACCAAACAAGATACCAATATCACAGTGCAAAACCCTTCGGTTGAAGTAACAACATCTAACGATACTATTTACGCAGATGTCGATGTCAAGGTAAATGATATCCAAATCCCAGACGAAATTACCATTAACAAAGGTGACAGCATTACTGTTGGATTGCCTGAGGAACTTAAGCTGGTAAATAACTACACATTCCCAGTTAACAATAATGAAGGAACTGAAGTTGGTACAGCTACTGCGAACAAAGACAATAATGAAGTCACAACTGTATTCAACGACTATTTTGAATCACACCCATTAAACAAAACGTTCTCACTCGATATTCAAACTCAATGGAATATCGAAAAGGTTAAGGAGAACCAACAAGTTGCCCTTGATTTCAATGGTCGTAAGGTTGAAACTACTACTGGTAAAGCTGGCGTTATTGGTAAGGACGAAACTCTTATGAAATGGGGCGGTGAAGACGCAGAACATCCAGGCGAAATCGTATGGGCTATGCGCGTTAACTATGCAAAGAAAGACCTTGTCAACGTCAAAGTTTCGGATACTTGGGATGAAAACCAAGAATACGTTAAAGATTCGTTCAAAATGGTAGCCGTTGAATCGAATACCCCTTGGAAAGAAAAAGAATCGGAAGCAACTAAGATCGCTCCTGTATTCCATACTAATGGTTTCACTTGGTCTGCCGATAAACTCTCAGACCAGTTGTATATTAGTTATCGTACAAAAGTCATCAAGCAAGCTGAACGTTATTTGAATAGCGTTGTACTTGGCGCAGATAACTTCAATTCACAATATCGTGATGTACCTTATCAATTCGTAAGTGGTAAGGGTAAAGCCGATGGTGAAAATAAACCAGAACCTACATTTGAGATTCCTAAGGAGTCTCCGGTACTGGATAAACCTTACTTGCCAATTGAAGATATTCCTTTGATGCCACCTGCTCCTATTTTGGAAAAACCAGAATATCCAATCCCGGCAGAACCAGAAAAACCTAACACACCACCTACTACACCTGAAGATAAGCCTAAAACACCAGCGCCAAATCAATACGTACCAATTCGTAAAAATGAAGAATCTAAACCTGTTGTGAACCATATCCCGCCTAAGGTTATTGAAGCTGCTAAGAAAGTTGAGACACACTCTCTTCCAAATACTGGATCTAGCCTTGAACTTGCTTTGGTTACTACTGGTGTATTCCTCGCTACTGCTGGTATCGCTATTTCACGAAAGGAAACTAAATAATGAGAAGCTGGTTAAAAGATCCAGAATTAATAAAAGATACTGATTCATTTATGATTCTTGCCCTATACAAATCAATGGCGTATGATTATGATAATGCAAATCTTGATCCAATCCAGAAAGCAGTGATCACATATTTGATGGTACTATATCATCAACTCGGATTTTCAGAAAAAGCTATGGCTGATCTGAAAGAAATTTCAGAGAAATTCTGCACCAAACACGGTCCGTTGGTTGTGAACGACATGTGTACAATCATGGCTAATCCTAATTTGGTGACCGAGCAATTGGAATATTTGAAAGATCTGCAATAATCCGCAGAAATTACACGGGTTATAATGAAACGAAAGAAAAAAGGAGGACATAAACATGTCAAAAGAAACTGTTTCAAACAAAATCGAAGAACTTAAGGAAGAAGTTGTGAACAACGAAGTAGATGGAACAACTGAAACCGCTAAAGAAACTGATATTCAATCAGTCGACGTAGAGCAACCTAAAGACAATTTCAAAAAGAAATGTACTCGCGGTATTGCTAAATGGCGACCAGTTGTAGTCAAGACTTTAGTGGTTGGCGGATTGGTAACTGTCGCTGGTGTAGTCGTACACGCTTTGACAAAACCTAAAGACGAAGATTCTGAAGAAAACGGAACTGATGACGTTGCGTTCTAAAAGCATCGTTTAAGAGAATACGGGATATTACATCTCGTATTCTTTTTTTAATTTAGAAAGGAGAACTACTAGTGAAAACATTTATTGGCGCTGTATGCATGTGCTTTATCGGAGCGTTATTTAGCGCTGCACTATATACTACGTTTGTTTATTTCTTTAACGCTGAGCCTCGATTGGCTGTGTGCTTAACAGGAGCTTTACAGACGATTGCTATGTACTTATGGGGGTATACAGCCGGAAAAACTAGTAAAGAATAACTTATGGCAGTAATTTTAGATGACTATGATGTTGTTAAAGTACACAACCATGGTAGAAATCGGTATACATTTTTCTTATTGCTAGACGGGCCTCGAGATATTGCACTAGCTGATTTGGCTACAGAACTAAATGTATATAGAGATGTGATGTCATATCGTGGAGAGCGTTATTACGCTTTGTCTGGAATTGAGAAACGTATGAATCCCGATGATGCACAGTGGATTGCTACGATAGAAAGTGAGAGGATTTAGATGACCAAAACATCTTACGATAAAGTAAAACTAAAAACAACCCAAATTGCTGAGGGTGAATTAGAAGAAAAGCATATTACAGCGGTAGCTAAAGGACGAATCGAGAAGCCCGGTGTTGGTAAATGGTTCAGTCATATTCTATTTGGTGAAGAAGGATTCCGTGGCGCAGCTACACATTTAGTACAAGAGGTTATCGTGCCTTCTGTACAAAACACAGTTGCTGATGTAATGATCACAGCTGTCCAGCGTGCCATATTTGGTGACGACTATATTCACCGGCGAGGTAATTCTGGATCATTCTGGGGACGTCCGACAAACGTAACCAGCATGGATACATATCGTTCTAATGGACGAAATGACTACACTAAGAACTTCGCTAAGCGTAACAACAGGGCTTCTAATGTAGTTAATGATATTGTCTTCGAGACTCGTCAAGATGCTCAGGAAGTATTCAATATTCTTCTGGCGAACCTTGACCAATATGGAGTGGTTACTGTCGGAGACTTCTATGAGTTATCTGACCAACCAGCCGCATTTACAGATCAGGCATATGGTTGGACGACTCTTGGAGGTTCTAATGGATTAGATGGGGCACGTATTGTGGCCGCCCGTGGAGGAGGATTTAAGATCCAATTCCCAATTCCAGTGGAGGTGTAAGATGATTGAAAGATATTATAACCAAATCATGTGTATATTGGTATACTTAATTCTATTTACATTCTTTGCGATAGTAATGTATGGATGTATAT
>ERZ1674173.33-NODE-33-length-36151-cov-13.249280_pt1 | contig 36151 bp, 30 predicted proteins | sample MGYA00581290_ERZ1674173 | MGnify/ENA primary metagenome ERZ1674173 (study PRJEB41354, sample SAMEA4873334) | human saliva metagenome | biome: human-associated habitat [ENVO:00009003]; feature: mouth environment [ENVO:08000002]; material: saliva material...
TGAACACCGCAACCAGCGCCGAAGACCTGGCCAAGATGGGCTACTTCGACGAAGAAAAAACCTCCTAAACGTTCCTGACGGAACACCACATCACGGGTACTCGCCGAAAGGGCGGGGCACAGATTCACCTCTGCGCCCCGCCCTTTCCGCATACCCGCCCCCGGACGGCCCCAAAGCCCAGAAGGCGCGCCGGATGCGCTCGCGGTCGGGCTCGAGCCGCCGCGTGCCACCCGTGTTTTCACCCGTGTGTTCGCCCGTACCTGATATCTGCCGGAAGCCGCCGCTTCGAGCCGAGCGCCGGCAGGCCAGCCGCTACACTGGATGTACCATGACTAAGCACCACGCACAGCACGCATCCGACGCAAACCCCTCCGACGAGCACCCCGGCACCGACTACGCCGCCGCGTACGCCGCATCCCGAGAGCGCTCCGCATACGCCAAGAGCGCCCTGGGCGCGTTTGAGGCCTCCCTGGATTTCCCGCTGGACGACTTTCAGCGTCAGGCGTGTGCCGCTGTGGAGGCGGACCGCTCCGTCCTCGTGGCCGCCCCCACGGGCGCGGGTAAGACCATCGTGGGCGAGTTCGGCATCTACCTGGCGCTACGCCGCGGCATGAAGGCGTTCTACACGACCCCGATCAAGGCGCTGAGCAACCAGAAGTACCACGATTTCGTGCGCGCGTACGGCGAGGACTACGTGGGCCTGCTGACCGGCGACACGAGCATCAACACCGAAGCCCCCGTGGTCGTGATGACCACCGAGGTGCTACGCAACATGCTCTACGCCAACTCCACCACCCTGAACGGCCTGGGGTACGTGGTCATGGACGAGGTGCACTACCTGGCGGACCGTTTCCGCGGCGCAGTGTGGGAAGAGGCGATTATTCACCTTCCCGAGCACGTGAACGTCATCTCCCTGTCGGCTACGGTGTCGAACGTCGAGGAGTTCGGAGCCTGGCTGGACACGGTGCGCGGCGGCACGGACGTTATTGTCTCCGAGCACCGCCCGGTGCCCCTGTGGCAGCACATGATGGTCGGCCACCGCGTGGTAGACCTCTTCGTGCCCGAGGACAACTCGGCACACGGCAAAAACGGCAAAAACGGCAAAAACGGCAAAAACCAGGAACCGGAGGAGCAGCTCTCCCGCAAACAGGCAAAGAAGACGCAGAAGGCCAAGCAGCGCGGCGCATCCGTAGAGGCGGGCGCCAACCCTCTGCTTGCCGGTCTGCGCCTGAACCCGCAGCTGAAGGCACTACGCCCCGGTTTCCGTTCCGGCCCGGGACGCGGCCGCTACGGCGGCAAGCGTGAACGTTTCCGCCACCGCCGCGAAGGCTGGCTCAACGAAACCTTCAGCAGCAGCGAGCGCGGCCGCTCAGACCGCACGCGCCGCTACTCAGACGGCGAGCGCGGCGAACAGGCACCGCTGCGCCCCCAGCGCATCACCCGCCCCGAAATGGTCCGCGCCCTCGACAAGCAGGGTCTACTGCCCGCCATCTGCTTCATCTTCTCCCGCGCCGGATGCGACGGCGCGGTCACCCAGTGCGTGGCAGCCGACATTACGCTCACCACCCCCGAACAGCAGCAGACCATCCGCGCCTACATTGCGGAGGCCACGGCACACCTGGACACCCGCGACCTGAACACCCTCGGCTACTACGAATGGCGCGACGGGCTGATTCGCGGTATCGCGGCACACCACGCCGGCCTGCTACCCCTCTTCAAGGAGGTCGTGGAGGCTCTCTTCACCCAGGGACTGGTCAAGCTGGTCTTCGCCACCGAAACCCTCGCGCTGGGCATCAACATGCCCGCACGCACCGTCATCCTGGAAAAGCTCACCAAGTACAACGGCGAATCCCACGTAGACATCACCCCCGGCGAGTACACCCAGCTGACCGGACGCGCCGGCCGCCGCGGCATCGACATCGAAGGCCACGCGGTCGTCATGTGGCGCCCCGGCCTGTCCCCGGAGCATGTGGCGACCCTCGCCTCAACCCGCACCTACCCGCTGAACTCCTCGTTCCGCCCCACCTACAACATGGCGGCAAACCTGATTGCCTCCTACGGCGCCGAACGCACCCGCAAAATCCTGGAATCTTCCTTCGCACAGTTCCAAGCCGACAAGTCGGTCGTGGGCATCGCCTCCCGCGTACGCAAAAACGAAAGCGCCCTGGAAGGCTACCGCGAAGCAATGGCATGCCACCTCGGCGACTTTACCGAATACGTACAGCTCAGCCGCCACATCGCCGAACTGGAGAAGAAAGCCTCCAAGAGCAACGAACGCCACGCCCGCGCCCAGGCACACCACAGCATCCAACAGCTACTACCCGGCGACATCATCTACATCCCGCACGGCCGCTCCCGCGGCTACGCGGTTGTCATCACCCGCTCCGATTCGCACGCCGACCCCCGCATCGGAATCGTCACCGAGGACGCGCACCAGCGCACCGCCTCAACCCGCGACTTCGAGGGCGCCATCGAACCGGTCTCACGCATCAAAATCCCCAAGCGCCTGAGCCTCAAAACCCCCAAGGAACGCCGCGACACCGCAAGCCGCATGCGTCAGGCACTCTACGACGGCCGCGCCCCGCGTGCGCTCGCACAGCAGAACATCCCGGCACGCCAAAACAGCATCGACGCGCAGCTGGAGGCTCTACAGGCGCAGCTACACAACCACCCGTGCCACGGCTGCTCCGACCGCGCAAACCACATGCGCTGGGCCGAACGCTGGCAGAAACTCAACTCCGAAACCGAAGGGTTGCACCGCCAAATCGCCCGCCGCACCAACACAATCGCCCAGGTCTTCAACCGCATCGCACGCCTGCTGGAAAGCTACGGCTACGTCGAACGCACCGAAGACGGCGAACTGTCGCTAACCACCGGCGGCCAGGCCCTACGCCGCATCTACGGCGAACGCGACCTACTCACCGCCCTGTGCCTAGACGCGCACTTCCTCGACGGACTGGAACCCGCCGCCATCGCCGCAACCGTCGCCGCCCTAACCTACCAGGGCAAACGCGACGCCGTAGAATACCTGGCGCACTACCCGCACCCCTCCCTGCGCGCACCCATCGCCACCATCACGCAGCGCCTCGCCGACCTCAACGCTTCAGAAGAACAGTTCAAGGTCGACCTGACCCCGGCCTGCGACTTCGGCCTGGTCGAACCCATGTACGCATGGGCAAACGGCGCGCACCTTGCAAAAGCCATCGAAGACACCGGCCTCGCCGCCGGCGACTTCGTACGCTGGGCAAAGCAGGTACTGGACGCCCTAGACCAGATCGCGCACATCCGATCCCTGGACCCGGTCATCCGCGCTCGCTGTGAGGAGGCCATCGAGGCAGTACGCCGCGGCGTTGTGGCGCTGGACGTCTAACGCGCTCGCGGCGTGCCTCTTGCGGGGGCTGGGGTGCTCCCCGCCGCCATCGCCGTTCCATCATTCGATACCCCCGGAGGGTGCGGGTCATTCTTTGTCGTGAAAGGATGCACATACTACCGCAGCCCCCGGGGGGCTTTTATACTCGGACTAGGGCCTGTTGGGGTGTTCCGCCGCGTTGGCGGATGCGCCCCGGGCCCGAGTTCCAGCGTTCCGCTCAATGGCGAAAGGATTAACAATGGCCACCCGTATTTTTGTGGACGGTAGCGTGTACAGCCCCGTCGACCCCTATGCCACGGCTCTTTTGACGGAGGACGGCGTCGTCCGCTGGGTTGGTTCTGATGCGGGTGCTCATTCGATTGCCGATGAGTCCACCGAGGTGGTGGAGCTCGATGGGGCCCTGCTGACTCCCGCTTTTGCTCGCGCCCTGGCGCCGGTGGGCGGTAAGGAGCCCGTCGAGATCCTCGAGTACCTGGACGTCTACCGCGCCGTGGGTTACCACACCCATACCCTGCTGGCTTCCATGGACGATGCGGCGGATCTGGTGTCGGCCCTGCGCCACAACATCGAGGAGCACGGCCCGGCGGATATCCGTCTGATTCTTGATGCTTCGGGCCCGCGGGTTGAGGGCCGTGAGCGGGCGGGCGTCGACCTTGAGGAGCTGGTGAGCGCAATTAAGGCGCTGCGTCCGCTGACCGAGGGCCCGCGCGCGTTGCCGGGTCTGTCGCTGACGGGTATCCACGTTCCCGCGGGGCTGGCGGAGCGCTACGCCCAGGTGGCCGAGGACGCCGCGCTGGTTCTGTCGATTGACGCTTCCGCAGGTTTTGCTGCCGCCGCTGAGGCCGCCCTGTCGATTCGTGGGGAGCGTCCGTGGCTTCCGATTCGCCTGGACGCAGCGTACAGCACGGCTCAGGATCCCATTAGCGATGAGTGGTTGCAGAAGCTGGCCGAGGGCCGCGTGCACCTGGGTTTGAGCGTGTGCGAGCCGGAGTCTGACGAGGACGATGAGGCTGTGCAGGCGCTGGCCACGCTGGCCGCCGGGGGAGAGGGCCAGGAGTCGGTGGCTTCGGTTGCGCGCCGCGCGAATGCCGCGGGCACCTCGATTGCGTTGGGTTCCGATACCCAGCTGTTTGCGCCGGGTGCGTGGGCCCTGGTGCGCGCGCTGGTGAACGATGAGCACGGCGTGTCTGCACGTAGTGCGTTTGCGGCGCTGACCCGCGGCGTATACCGTCTGGCGCATGAGGAGAACCCGTTTATGGGCCAGTTGGCGCCGGATACCCTGGCCTTCGTGACGCGTTGGCGTGTGGAGGCGCTGATGGTTCAGGCTCCGGATTCGCGCGTTGCCTCGTGGAGCACCGATCCGCGCGCCCGGATTCCGCTACTTCCGGTCCTGGAGGACGACTCGCCACTACCCGTTCTTGAGTCTATTTACACTGAAAGTAAATAATTTTTTCGGCTAGTCCACCACCTTTTACAGGAAATGAAATACCCAGATACCCCATTGCGTACCGTCGCTCACATAGTTAACCGGTATACTGGGAATCTACACTGCCCGTTTTATATGCACACGTGAGAGAGTATTATGCGCGTTCTGACTGTCATCCCGACGTATAACGAAAAGGAGAACCTACCGGTTGTGGTGGAGCGTCTTCGCAAGGCAGCTCCCGAGGTAGATATTCTCGTGGTGGATGATAACAGCCCCGACGGCACCGGCCAGATCGCTGATGAGCTCTCGGCCAAGGACCCCAAGATTCACGTTCTGCACCGCACCGTTAAGGACGGCCTGGGCGGCGCCTACCTGGCGGGCTTTGACTGGGGTCTGGAGGCAGGCTACGAGATTCTGATTGAGATGGACGCTGACTGCTCCCACCAGCCCGAGCAGCTGCCCTCCCTGGTGCGCGCCGTTGAGGCGGGCGCCGATCTAGCCATCGGTTCGCGTTACGTGCCGGGTGGCAAGACGAAGAACTGGCCGGCTCACCGCCAGATTCTCTCGCGCGGCGCTAACCTGTACACCCGCCTGATTCTGGGCACCTCCATCAAGGACATCACCGCAGGTTTCCGCGCGTACCGCCGCGAGGCCCTGCAGCGTCTGAACCTGGACGGCATCGATTCGAAGGGCTACGTGTTCCAGGTGGATTTGGCGTGGCGTTCGGAGCAGGCCGGCCTGAAGATTGTCGAGGTGCCCATTACCTTCGTTGAGCGCGAGGTGGGCGCTTCGAAGATGGACGGCAACATCATCTTCGATTCGATGTCGAAGGTGACCCGCTGGGGCCTGAAGAGCCACGCGGAGAAGCTGAAGAAGGCCCTGGGCAAGAAGTAGTCCCGGGTCATAACCCAACCTCATATGAGGGGCCGGGGCGGATGCGCATTACGAGCATCCGCCCCGGCCCCTTTCTGTTGGAATCCTCTGAGAGTCCCTAACGCCTCTCGCACATGAACGGGCAGGAAGGCATCCGGGGTACACAAAAGGGGCCTTTCGGCGGCTCACATGCCGCTGAAAGGCCCCCTAACGTATCTAGACGTTCCTTAGACCGCGAAGTGGTTGCGGTAGTACTCCAGGCGCTCCTCCAGAGTCTTCTCCAGCTCTTCAATGCTGCGACGCTCCATGAGCATGTCCCAGTGGGTACGTGCAGGCTTCTCATCCTCGGCGTTGGCGGTGGAATCACCGTTGACCAGGAAGGCCTCCTTGCCGGACTTTGCGGTCCAGACCGGGGGAATCTCTGCCTCGGCCGCGAAAGTCACGAAAACACGGTCACCGTCTGCGGTGCGGTACTCGACGCGCTGGCGGGGTGCCGGCTGCACGTTCGATTCGGTTTCCATCGACTGGGAACCCAGGCGCATACCGCGCAGGCTACGATCGCTCATTTTTCCTCCAGTGTCCGTCGTGTGCGCCGGGCGGCGCTTCAGGTATAACGTTGGGCGGGGGAGAGCTATTCCCTCGAACGTTTACAAAACATCCATTATATCGGTAATAGTCTCCGCCCGCCCACTGTGCAGGGGTTGAACCCTATGAATTTTTTAGGTGCCTGCTAGCCGTTGATGCCGTAGCTCTGACCCTCGGCCTTCGGGGCGGAGGACTTTGCGGGTGCATCCGCCAGGTTGGATGCGGGCAGGGTGCCGAACGCGTTGCCCAGGCCTCGCAGTGCATCGCCGAGCTCGGTCGGGATGAACCAGAGCTTGTTGGCGTCGCCTTCGGCGAGCTTGGGCAGGGTCTGCAGGTACTGGTAGGTGAGCAGCTGCTGGCTGGGGTTGGCCTCGTGGATGGCGGCGAAGACCTTCTGCACGGCCTCGGCCTCACCGTTTGCGCGCAGGATGGCGGACTGTGCGTCACCCTCTGCACGCAGGATCTGTGCCTGCTTTTCACCCTCTGCACGCAGGATTGCGGCGCGGGATTCACCCTCGGCGGTCAGAATGTCAGACTGCTTCTGGCCTTCTGCGGTGAGGATTGCGGCGCGGCGGTCACGCTCAGCGCGCATCTGCTTCTCCATGGAGTCCTGGATGGACACGGGAGGCTGAATTTCCTTGATGTCCACGCGGGAGACGCGCAGGCCCCAGCGGCCGGTGGTGGAGTCGAGCACGCCGCGCAGCTCCGCGTTAATCTGGTCGCGGGAGGTGAGGGTCTGCTCCAGGTTCAGGCCGCCAACGACGTTACGCAGGGTTGCGCTGGTCAGCTCGTCCACGGCGCGAATGTAGTTGGTGATTTCGTAGGTTGCAGCCTGAGGGTCGGTGACCTGGAAGTACACGACGGTGTCGATGCCGACCACGAGGTTATCTTCGGTAATCACAGACTGCGAGGGGAAGGAAACCACCTGTTCGCGCAGGTCGATGAGGGGCAGCACGCGGTCAACCACGGGGATGACGATGTGCAGGCCGGGCTTGAGAACGGCGCGGAACTTACCCAGTCGCTCGACGATGCCGGCTCGTCCCTGCGGAATGACGCGCACGGTCTTGGCGAGCATCGTCAGCACGAAGAGGATGAGTAGGACCGTCAGAATAAGGCTGATAGGCATTATTTCTCCTTATCGGTGTGTTATATGGCGTGTTTTTGGGTATCTGAATCTGCTTCTAGAGCCGGTATTCAGGTGGGTATTAGCTGTGGGGGAGAGGCTCTACGATTGCGGTGGCACCATCAATGGACCTGACCTTCGCGAGGCTTCCCGCGGGGAGCGTTCCGGATACGGTACGCGCCGTCCATGTATCGCCGGCCAGTACAACCAAACCGCTTTCACTAGTCACATCTTGAGTGATGCGCACCTCAGACCCGATGAGTGCCTCGACATTGGTGGCGGTGTTACCGGCCGACCGATTGAGCTTCTTGAGCAGCGGCGGGCGCAGGCCAAGAACCAGAATCAGGCAGATCACTACGAAAATAACGGTTCGAATCAGCATGTTATCCACGAAGGGCGATATTGCCGCGGTAATGCCTGCGCTGATCGCCAGCATGAGAAAGAACAGGTCGAGGCTGAGCATCTCAATAACGGCGAAGGCGAGGGCGAGAACAACCCAGAGCGTCCAGGGTGTCTCGAAGAGCCAATCCATGTTTCCTCCTTCGGAGTTTCGGAATGTGTGCCGCGCGGGTGCGAACTCAACACGTCTCGGACGTACCGGGCTCTGAGTCATCAATGTCTCGGCGGCCTACGCCCATTATGTCAGGTGGGGCGCCTGCGGGGACAGGTTATGACGGAAAATGCAGGTGAATACATCGAGTGTTAAGACGGCGTTCAACAAGGCAGAATCGAGTATTCATCAACCTCCCTAAAAAGCCGATAATATACATTATGTAAAGTAGACCTATTTTTCGCTACCCCACCGACGGTTCTCGGGTGCTTTCTGCGCCCCGACTGGTGCTCTAACTGATGCGGGGCGAACCGGTTCTCCTTGTGATGCGACTACGCTGTCCTCGTCCGCTGTTCTACGTTCCGGGCGCCTCGGCTTTCTCGACGCTCAGCTACACGCTCGAACTCTACGCCGCTCACATCTCCTCGTCGTTCCGTTAAGCGACAGGCACCCGAGACCCCGCACCCTTCGGTGCACTCTGTTCGTCTCGGGTGCCTGCTATCTATCGATTTCTAGAGGATTTCTAGAGCTTTCGACCTCCAGAGCTCCTAGCCCTTCTCAGCTCGGCTTCTGAAATCAGCCCCGAGGCTCTCGCCTCTGGCTACTGATTCCCTAGCCCTCCACGTGCTTTTCGCTGAACTCTACCCAGGCGTTGAGCACTCGCTCCGCTGCACCGGATGCAATGGACTCGCGCGCATCGGCCAGGGCCTGAGTGAAGCGCGTCTCAAAGCTCTCACCGTTGGTCGGGCGGTAGGCCACCAGGCCTGCGGCCGCGTTGATGAGCACGGCGTCGTGAATAGCGCGCAGCGGGCTCTTCGGGGACTCCCCCTCCCCCGCCAAAATGGCGCGGAACACACCCGCGTTGTACTCGGCGTCGCCGCCTCGCAGCTGCTCCAGCGGTGCGTTCTGCAGGCCGTACTCGGTCGGGTCAAAACGGTACTCGGTCAGTTTGCCGTCTACAGCCTCCCACAGGCGGCTCGTGGTGGCGATGGTCAGCTCGTCCAGGCCGTCATCGCCGCGGAAAATCAGGGCGTGATCGCCGCGCTCGGCGAAGACGTGAGCCATCTTCTCAGCCATGACCGGGTTTGCCACGCCAATTGCCGAGGACTTCACGCGGGCCGGGTTGGTCATGGGGCCCAGGTAGTTGAACGCGGTCGGAATACCCAGCAGGCGGCGGGTCGGGCCCACGTGGCGCATGGCCGGGTGGAAGGTCATGGCAAACAGGAACGTGATGCCGGTCTCGCGAGCGCACTCGGCGACGGCGGGAATGGGCATGTCGAGGCGGATTCCGAGGGCTTCGAGGACGTCTGCGGAGCCGGATTTGGAGGTGGAGGCGCGGTTGCCGTGCTTGACGACGGTTGCACCGGCTCCTGCGATGACGAGGGCGGCCATGGTGGAGATGTTGACGGTGTTTTGCTGGTCGCCGCCGGTGCCGACGATGTCTACGGCGTGGGGGTCGATGTCGACGGTCTCGGCTTTGGCGATCATGCCGGCTGCGAGCGCGCCGAGTTCTTCGGGGGTTTCGCCCTTGGAGTGGAGGGCGGTGAGGAAGGATGCGAGGATTGGCTGTTCGGTTTGGCCGGTCATGATTTGGTCCATGGCCCAGGCGACTTCGGTGTCGCTGAGGTTCTGGTGCTTAATCAGTTGGTTGAGGATGTATTTCCAGGTGATTTCGTGCGTAGTCATGTTTTAAGTGTAAAACCCCCGTCGCGTATCTGCACGGTTGGGTGCAGTATGCGAGACGGGGGTTTGTTAGGCGTGTTGCGCTTTAGTGGTGGGTGCCTTCGGTTTAGTGGAAGGAGTCACCGCATGCGCAGGAGCCTGCTGCGTTGGGGTTGTCGATGGAGAAGCCCTGCTTTTCGATGGTGTCTTCGAAGTCGATGGTGGAGCCGTCGAGGTAGGGTGCGCTCATCTTGTCGACGATAACCTCTACGCCGTCGAAGTTGCGGACTGCGTCGCCGTCGAGGACGCGCTCGTCGAAGTAGAGCTGGTAGATGAGGCCGGAGCAGCCGCCGGGCTGGACGGCGATGCGCAGGCGCAGGTCGGTGCGGCCTTCCTGTTCGAGGAGGGTGCGGACCTTGGTCTGTGCTACTTCGGTGAGGTTGACGCCGTGGGTCGGCAGTTCGATGGTGGTTGCACTCATTGGTGTTGTCCTTTTGTTTTGTTGGTTGCCCGTGTGCGTCGCGTGTGCGTCGCGTGTGGGTGTTTTAGCCTTCACGATACGCGCCCGGGTGTTTGATGTACAACCTAGGGTGTGCATAGTTCGCCGGGGGCGTGAGTGTTGATGTGGGGGCTTGACAAATAATTCTGCTTCTAGGATACCGAAAAAGTGGGGGTTGGGGTTTGTGACCCTTCTCCCCCACTTTTTGTGGATGTTTCTCCCCCGCGCTTCTTGAAGCTTTCTAGCCGAGTGGGTGCTGGTCAGCGAGCGCGTTTAGCGAGCGCCGAGTGCGCTGAGCAGCAGTGCCTCCGCCAGGATTGCGTTCTTGAAGTCCGGGATGTACAGGGACTCGTTGGCGCTGTGGGCGCGGGTGTCGGGGTCTTCCACACCGGTGACCAGAATCTGTGCCTGCGGGAAGGTCTGCTTCAGGTCGGCGATGAACGGAATGGAGCCGCCCATGCCGGTCTGCACGGGTTCCAGGTCCCAGGCGGCGCGCATGGCGTCCAGAGCGGTCTGCGCACCGTCTGCGTCCACCTCGGTCGAGAAGGGCATGCCGGAATCCACGGCGGTGTAGCTGACCTCGGCGCCGTGGGGTGCGTGGGCCTTGATGTGCTCGGCGAGCGCGCGGTGTGCGTTTTCGGGGGTGTCGCCGGGTGCGAGACGGGTGCTGATGCGTGCTCGGGAGAGGACTGCCAGGGTGTTGGAGGAGGTTGCGATGGAGGGGATGTCCATGCCGATGACGGAGATGGCCGGCTGGGTCCACAGACGGGAGGCGACGGTTCCGGTGCCTGCGAGGGGTACGGAGTCGAGGATTCCGGAGTCGTTGCGGAAGTCCGCTTCGGCGTATTCGAGTTCGGGTTCGGGGGCTCGGTGTAGGCCTTCGACGGCTACGGCGCCGGTGGCGTCGTGCAGGGTTGCGAGGAGCTGTGCCATGAGGGTGTGTGCGTCGAGCATGGGGCCGCCGAACATGCCGGAGTGGATGGCGTGGCTGCCGACGCGTACTTCGATGTCGCCGGATGCGACGCCGCGCAGGCTGGTGGTGAGTGCGGGTACGCCGGCGCGCCAGTTGGCGGAGTCTGCGACGATGATGTAGTCGGCGGATAGTTCGTCGCGGTAGGTGTTGAGGAAGGAGACGAAGGAGGGTGAGCCTGCTTCTTCTTCGCCTTCGATGAAGAGTTTCACGCCGAGTTTGAAGTCATCGCCGAGGGTTTCGTTGATGGCTGCGAGCGCGGCGAGGTGTACGAGGATGCCTGCTTTGTCGTCTGCTGCGCCGCGGCCGTAGAGGCGGTCGCCCTTGCGGGTGGCGACGAAGGGTTCGATGTCCCAGAGGTCGAGGTTGCCGGCGGGCTGTACGTCGTGGTGGGCGTAGAGCAGGATGGTGGGGTAGCCTTCGGCGGCGGGGCGCTGGGCGATGACGGCGGGCATGCCCTGCTTTTCGGTGCCGTCGGCGGTGGTGTAGGTGGCGCGTTCGATGCGTGCGTTGTCGAAGCCTGCCTTGCGGGCGAGTGCGGCGACTGCTTCTGCGCTGCGGTCGACCTGGGTGAGGTCGTGGGATTCCCAGGCGATGGAGGGAATGGCGACGAGGTCGGTGAGGGTTTGTAGGGTGGCTTCGAATCGTTCGTTGATTGCGTCGTTGAGGGCGCTGTGGTGGGTGAATTCAGTAGTCATGTTTCTACCTTACATCGCGGGGTGTGGGGGTGTGTTATTCGGGGTCTTGCGGTGGGGTGGGGCTGTGGTGTTTCAGGCTCTGACGTGGTTTTGTTGTGGAGGGGGTGTATCTGTGTGTGTCGGGTATGATGGGAGGGTGTTTGGTCGTAAGAATAAGAAGGCTGAGACTGAAGCTGCTCAGCCGCAGGTTGTAGAGGAGCCGCAGGCTCCGGTTGATCCGAAGTTTACCCCGAAGAAGGGCCGTCCGACTCCTTCGCGTAAGGAGCGGGAGGCGGCTCGTCATAGGCCTCTGGTGGGCGGCGGGGATCATGCGCTTGCGAATGATCGTGAGGCGCGTGCTGAGCTTCGTCGTCGTGAGCGTGAGGATAACGCTAAGCTTCGTGCTCGTCAGAATGAGGCGTTGCATGGCGGTGATCAGCGTTTCTTGCCTCTTGTGGATCAGGGTCCGCAGCGTCGTTACATCCGTGATTACGTGGATGCGCGCCGTAACCTGGGCGATTTCATGCTGATTGTTCTGTTGGTTCTGCTGGTTGGCGGCTGGATCGGTCAGGGTGTTTCGGGGTCGTCCGAGGTTGGCGTTTCGATTTATTACGGTTCTGTGTATGCGATGTATGCCGCGATACTGCTGTGGGTGATTGATTATTTCATTCTGTGGCGTGGTCTGAAGAAGAAGCTGATTGCTAAATTTGGCGAGGTTCAGCGCGGTGGTGGTATGTACACCTTTAACCGTGTGATGATGGTTCGTCGTTGGCGCCGTCCGGTTCCGATGGTGAAGTACGGCGAGTACCCGCACTAAGTCGTTTGTGCCCTGCGGTGTGGCTCCCTAGTAGCTCTGTGGGGGTTGCGCTTGTTGGGTGGGGAGAGGTCCTGATTGTTTGGGCCTCTCCCCTATTTTTATGCCCGCTAATCCTTACCCTCTTACGCGGCGAATGTATCGCTTAGACGTCGATTTGGGAGTAGAGAATCTGCCACCTGCCGTCGCGGTGTTCGAGGGCGAAGATGTAGATTTCTTCTTCCTTGTCGCTGCTCCAGGTTTCTTGGCGACCATCTGGTTCCACGTCGGTTTCTTTGTCCCATTCGTGGCGGGTTTTCAGGCGGTAGGTTTGGTCGTCCTCGGTCCAGGGCTCGCCGACGGGCTTGAAGTATTGGATGCCGTCGATGACCCAGCCGCCGCGCCGGTAGAGTGCTTCTATTTCCCGGTAGATTTTGAGTTCTCCGTCGTTTGTCGAGGAGAGGAATTCGCGTGCTTTGCTGTAGTCGCCGGTTTGGATGCCGTAGTTAATCCACTGGTTCCAGGCGTCCATGGTTTTGCGGATGCCGGCGGCGGTCTTTTCGCGGTAGCCGTCTTCGGGGGCGTTGGGTTTGGGAACGTTTTGGGCGGGGCCTTTGGCGTCTGCTTTGCGGTATTCGCCGGCGCTGTTGCCGGTGCTTGAGCTACTGTTGGTGGCGGCCCTGCCGGAGGCGGTGGATCCGTCTCCTGCAGTTGTGATGTCGTGCGGCACGCAGGCGGTGAGTAGGGTGCCGAGGCCGAGGAGCGAGCCTCCGGTCAGCATCGAGCGGCGGTTCAGCGCGTTGGGGGTCATGGGTGGTCCTCCACATCGTTGTAGTGCATGATTTCCCGTCTATCTCCATTATGCGGGGGTGCGCGCCTAGAACCCGTTATTGGTCTATTCCCATCGTCCGGTTGTTGCCCGGTTGTTGCCCGGTTGTTGTTCGTCCAATTACGCGAGCTGTTTGCCCGCGCAGAAACGCAAAAGGGGGCACCGCATCCACCCCAACGGGTAGAGAACGGTGCCCCCTCAGCACGCCGGGAGCGTGAGGCTCCCTCCCCCGCCAGTTACCCGGCGAGGCGTAAACCTTTTAGCGGCGAGCGCGGCGCAGCTTCACCAGGCCGCGGTTAATGTGTGCCGCCCAGAGCGGGCCCTCGTACAGGAAGGCGGTGTAGCCCTGCACCAGGTCGGCGCCAGCGTCCAGGCGTTCCTGCACGTCCTCGGCGGTGGTCACGCCGCCGACGGAGATGATGGCCAGGTCGTCGCCGATTTCGCGCTTGAGCAGGCGCAGCACCTCGAGGGAGCGGGGCTTCAGCGGCGCGCCGGAGAGGCCGCCGGCACCGATTTCCTTGACCTTGGTCATATCGCTGGTCAGGCCCAGGCCTTCGCGGGCGATGGTGGTGTTGGTGGCGATGATGCCGTCCAGCTTCAGCTCCTTGGCCAGGGCCGCCACCTCGATGATGTCCTCGTCGACCAGGTCGGGTGCGATCTTGACGGTGAGGGGTACGTGGCGGTTGGGGCTGACGCGGTCTGCCTCCTCGCGCACGGCGGTGAGCAGCGGGCGCAGCGACTCGATAGCCTGCAGGGTGCGCAGGCCGGGGGTGTTCGGGGAGGAGACGTTGACAACCAGGTAATCTGCCTGCGGTGCCAGGGTGCGGGTAGAAATCAGGTAGTCGTCGATAGCGTTCTCGAGCTCAACGACCTTGGTCTTGCCGATGTTCACGCCGATAACCGGGCGTACGGCGCCGCGGTATTCGGTTTCGAGGTCTGCGCGGGCGGCGGCTACGCGCGGGCCTGCCGCTGCGGCGCCGTCATTGTTGAAGCCCATGCGGTTGATGACGGCCTTATCTTCGACGAGGCGGAAGAGGCGCGGCTGCGGGTTGCCGGGCTGCGCCTGACCGGTGATGGTGCCGATCTCGACGTGGCCGAAGCCGATACCAGCCAGCGCGGCAATGCCCTTACCGCCCTTGTCGAAGCCCGCGGCCAGGCCGAAGGGCGAGGGGAAGGTGATGCCCATGACGGTGGTTGCCAGTTCGGGTGCGGGCTGGAAGTACTTGCGCAGCGCGCGGGTGATGCCGACGTTACGCAGGGTCTGCACGCCCCAGAAGCCGATGTGGTGTGCCTTCTCGGGGTCCATGCCCTTGAAGAAGATGTTGAAGAAGGTCGGGTAGATGCGCATTTGTTCTCCCTAGTGTTGGAGGTGTGGGTGGTTTGTGGGCGGCGAACCGGGTCGTCGCGTTAGGGCGCTAACGCCTGGGCTTAGTGGTCGGCCTACTCGGCGGCGATGGCGTCGACTGCGCCCCCGTAGCGGCGGTCGCGGCGCGCGTACTCTTCGACGGCTTCCCAGAGGGTGCGGCGGTCGACGTCGGGCCAGAGCACGTTCATGAAGACGAACTCGGCGTAGGCGCTCTGCCAGAGCAGGAAGTTTGAGATGCGCTGCTCACCGGAGGAACGCAGGAACAGGTCAACGTCGGGCAGGTCAGGTTCGTCCAGGTACTTTTGGATGGTCTTTTCGGTGATGCTGCCGGGCTTGAGCTTGCCCGCGGCTGCGTCTGCCGCGATGGCTGCGGCCGCGTCGGCGATTTCTGCGCGGCCGCCGTAGTTCACGCACATGGTGAGGGTGCAGACGGTGTTGTCGATGGTTTCGCGCTCGCAGAGCTCGAGCTCTTCGATGACGCTCTTCCATAGCTTGGGTCGGCGACCGGCCCAGCGGATGCGCACACCCCAGGTCTTGAGGGTTGCCAGCTGGCGCTGCAGCACCTCGGTGGAGAAACGCATGATGAACGCAACCTCGCTGGGTGAGCGCTTCCAGTTTTCGGTGGAGAAGGCGTAGGCGGTCACGTACGGGATGCCCATTTCGATGGCGCCCGCGACGACATCCAGCAGGGCGGCCTCGCCGGCGCGGTGGCCCTCGGTGCGGGGCAGGCCGCGTTCGTTGGCCCAGCGCCCGTTGCCGTCCATGACGACGGCGACGTGCTGGGGGATGAACTTCTTCGGGATGGGAGGCGGGGTTGCCCCGGTGGGGTGCGGGGGCGGGGGTACGGGCTGGGTGCGTGCCATGTGTGCCTTTCTTCCCTGGCGGGTTCTCCCCCGGGGTCGTTTGCCTAGATATGCGCCAGATATAAACCTGGCGTGCTGTTAGCTATTTTACCGTGGCACGGCGCGCATGGGCGGGCGCTTCGGGTGTTATTTTGCGGGGGTTTCCGCCTCGAGCGCCCCGAAGGTTTTGAGAGGGTGCTCCAGCAGATTTTGGGTGGTGGCGAGGTAGAGTTTGAGGATTTTATCGGCGGTTCCGCGGGGTGCGGCGTCGATGGTTTCCCAGGCGCTCGGGTTGGGGCTGGCGGCGGCGAGCGCGTAGGCCAGGTCTTCGGCCGTGAGAGCGGTGAGGGGCGCATCAGTGGCGGGGGCGCACTTCGGGCAGAGGACGGTGTACTGGCCGTAGGTGTGGGCAGTGTGGAAGGCAAGGTATCGGCCCGGGGCTTCCGCCGTGCCCTCCCGAGCCGTGGCTTCGGGCGTAAGTGGGGTGCCGCATCGGGTGCATCGCTCGCCGATGAGGGGCCAGCCGGAGCGGTCCATGGCGCGGGCCAGGTAGCGGGTGAGCACGCGCTGGGGGGTGTGCTGCGCGTGGGCTAGGGTTGCGAATGCCCCGTGGGTGAGCGTGTACAGTTCGGTGGTTCCGGCGTTGTTTTGGGTGAGGTCTTCGGCGAGTTCGGCGATGGTGGAGGCGCAGGTGTACGCGGCGTAGTCGGCCATGATGGGGCCGGTGTAGGCGTGCAGGGTTGCGGCCTGGGTGATGGTGTGCAGGTTGGTGCGGCCGCGGCTGAAGGAAAGGTCGGTGTGCATGAACGGTTCGAGTCGTCCGCCGAACTTGGAGGTGGGTTTGCGCACGGCCTTGGCGACGGCGTGGGTGATTCCGCCGTCGCGGGTGAGCATGATGATGATGCGGTCGGTTTCGCCGAGTTTTTGAGTGCGGAGGATGAGGGCGGCATCGCGCCAGGTGCGGGGTTCGCTCACGGGTGTCTCCGTTCTCGAGAGTTGTTCGCTGACTGTCGTTCTGCGGGTTCTGACGGATGCGCGGTGGTTCCCCCGCGGGGTGCGTGCGACATCTGCGGCTGCGGTATCTGCGGTGTTCGTCGCGCCGCATGCGGGTGCACCGGGTACGGTTCGACCCCTGCCGCATCACCCCGCGTGGGGGTGGCGATCAGGGGTCGGAACGTATGGTGAGGTGTATTAGTCCTCGTACTCGATATCGTCGTCGTCGATGTCGTCTTCGTCGTCGAGGATTTCCTCGAGATCGTCTTCCTCGTCATCACCGTACACGCTCAGGGGGGTGACCTCTTCGTAGGCCTCGAAGAGGGCGTCTTCGTAGGCCTCGAAGGCGTTGGCAATTTCTACGTAGGCCTCATCGATGGCGGGGTCGTGCTCGCCGTTGCGTTCAATCACGGCGGACAGGTGGGCCTCCAGCGCGTCGAGGAGGCGGGTGAGTTCGGTGCGAGGATCAGTGCTCATGCTCTTTATTCTACTACCTACGGGAGCGTGGCGTGTTTTCGCCCGTCATACGTTACGACCCCATAGACTGAGCCCGCCGCATCCGGTCATGTACTGTGACGGATGCGGCGGGCTCTCATGGGGCGCTGGCCCCGGGTCTAGCTGTTAGAAGCCCAGCGATGCGGCCGAGGCGCGGATTGCCTCAGCGGATGCCTTCAGCTGTGCCATCTCAGCCTCGTTCATGGGAACCGGCAGAACGCGCTGGATACCCTCGCGGTTGACGATGGTGGGCAGGGACAGTGCAACGTCCTTGAAGCCGTAGAGCTCGCCTGCGATGGTGGTGGAGACGGGCAGCACTGCGTTCTGGCCGCCGAGGAATGCCTCTGCGATACGTGCACCGGAGATACCGATGGCGTAGTTGGTGGAGCCCTTACCCTCGATAACCTTGTAGGCTGCGCGCATAGCCTCGGTGGCCAGCTCGGCGCGGACCTCTTCGGTGAAGAGCTGCTTGCCGTCCTGCTCCCACTCGGTCAGGGGGACCATGCCGATGTTGGCTGCGGACCAGACGGGGAACTCGGAGTCGCCGTGCTCACCAACGACGTTCGCGTGAACGCTCTTGATGGAGACGCCGGCCTTGTTTGCGATCAGCCAGCGCAGACGGGAGGAGTCGAGCACGGTACCGGAGGAGAGCACACGGTTGGCGGGCAGGCCGGTAATCTTCTGGGCCACGACGGTCAGCACGTCGCAGGGGTTGGTGACGAGCATGATGATGGCGTTGGGGGCCACGGAAAGCACGTTCGGCAGCAGCTTCTCGAGGATGGCAACGTTTGCGCCGGCCAGTTCGAGGCGGGGCTGGCCCGGCTTCTGGCGGGCACCTGCGGTGATGATAATCATGTCGCAATCGCGCAGCAGCTCGATATCGTCGCCGCCGGTGACGGTTGCCTCGTGAGCGAACATTGCGCCGTGGGCGATGTCGAGTGCCTCTGCGTGAGCGCGCTTGCCGTCGATGTCGTACAGGACGATTTCATCGGCGGAACCGCGAACCATTGCTGCGTATGCGGTTGCGCTACCGACGCCGCCTGCACCGATGACGCCGAGCTTGGTGGGGGTGTTGACACCGTTCATTGCTGTATGCCCTCTTTCGTGAGAGTTATCTGTGCTGTGCGAGTGTTTTCTCGCGGGATGGCGAAGCGGGGTGTGTGCCTCGGGGTTCTGTTGCACCGCGCACAGTGCGGGGTGCACGTGTGGCCGAGGTGAGGTGTTTCCCGGTGCCTCGCTTCGTTATGTTCTATTATGCCGAAGAATTTGCGTTTTGTGTGGGGTTAATTTGTCTTTTCTGATGGGTCATGGTGACTTTATGAGCGTGCGGGGGTGTTTTTCGCTCATAAAACCAAATAATGCGGTTCTGACCTTTTGAGCAATCTCACATCTGCCGGTTGGGTCACTTGGGTATCTTGTCCCCGAGCGGTGCGAGCGCGAACCCCGACAAACCCGCGGGGGCCGGAAACCCCAATACGGCCCCGAAGACCACGGCACGCGACTACTGCCCGGCGAAGTAGCCCTCCACATCCACGGCGCCGCCTGCCTCCTCAAAATGGGTGCGCACCGCGCGGGCCAGCTCGTCGTCCACCAGGTAATCCACCGCCACAAACGCCAGGCCGAAGGCTGCATCCAGTGCGCCGGCCACAGCCTCGGGGGTGTTGGCCGCGAGCGCGAACTGTTCGGTGTGCATGCCGGTGCCTTCCGGCGCGATGCCGATGAGCGGGTGAATACCGGGCACGCGCAGGCTCACGTTACCGAAATCTGTAGAGGCCGCCAGGGTATCGCTCACGGTCCCGGGCGGGTACGGGTGCCGACCCACGGCACGCTGGGAGGCCACCCACCGCTTCAGTAGCGGCCCGTTGGTGCGCACGGGCATGGTCATGGGCGAGCCATCCCAGGTCACCTCAGCGGAAACCCCGGCCATGAGGGCGGCACCGCGCAGTACCTCCTCCACGCGGCGCGAGAGCGCTCGCAGGGTGGGGGCGTGCTTGGAGCGGATATTAATGTGCAGGCTCGCGGTGGCGGGAATCAGGTTCGGTGCTTCTCCCCCGCGGTCAATAATCGCGTGGATGCGGTCGGACCCGGGAATCTGCTGGCGCAGCAGGCCGAGCCCCTGGTAGGCGAGGCTGGCCGCATCCAGCGCGTTGCGTCCCATGAAGGGATGCGAGGAGGCGTGCGCGCTCACGCCGGTGTAGGTGACGCGACATTCGCGGCGGCCCAGCCACGCCTGGTCCGCCACGTCCATGAAGTAGGGGTGCACCATGATTGCGGCGTCCACAGAGTCGAAGGCGCCGGCGCGGGCCATGAGCTCCTTGCCGGCTTCGGACTCCTCGGCGGGAGTGCCGTAGTAGAGTACCCGCCCGCTGAAGGCATCCGGGGTAGCCGCGAGCGCATCCGCCAGGGCGAGGAACGCTCCGAGGCCGGCGGTGGCGATAACATTGTGGCCGCAGCCGTGCCCGATGCCCGGTAGCGCGTCGTACTCGGAGAGGATCGCGATGGTGCGGTGCTTTTCGGGGTCGTAGTCGGCGCTGGTCAGCTCGACCGCGAAGGCGGTGTCGATTCCGAAGGTGGGGTGGGTGACGGTGAGGTCCGGGTGCGCGCCGCGGACTGCCTCGACGAGCGTGGATGAGGCGAAGCGCTCGCGGTAGGCGGTTTCGGGATGCGCGTGGATTGCCCGAAGAATTTCGGTGAGATCGCTGGCGCGGTTGGCGATGGAGTCCGCGAGGGCACGGCGGGTATCGTCCAGGCCGCAGTCGTGGTCGAGGCGATGACCGAAAGGTTTGCCGTGGCGATTGCTCGGGCGTTTCTTGGGGTGCGGGCCGGGCAGAGAGCCTCCGCCGTCGGGTTCTCCGTGGTGACCGGCGTGGTGTTTGCCTCTGCCGATGCGGCGGTCGGCGGCGTTCTTGCGCTGTTGCGTCTCGTAGGCGAGTACCTCGGCGTACTCGCTGCCGCGCTGACGGTCGGCATCCGGTGCGGCGTAGCGGTGCACGGTGGGGGCTGGCTGTTCGGGGCGAGAGGGTTCCGCTCCAAGCGTAGTTTTAGTCTCGGGTGCGGCGGGATTTTCGGGAGTGCTTGTGGGGTTCGTGCTCATGGACTCTACGCTACCGTGCGCGCATCACCTACGCTAGCCAACCCGCACATGAAGGGTCGAAGTAACCCTATTCGGTAGGTCAAGATAACTTTATGAAGAAATGTGCGTCACATAAAAGATTTTTTGTATGTCGCCTAGTTTTCTGCGCTTCACAGGAGTAGCGTTAAGCAGTGAGAGCGGTAATCCTACCGTCCTCCTACAACCGGCGTCGCGATGAGCATGTCGGCAGGAAAGTTCACTATCTCGGTGAACGCATCCGCAGGTTGTCCCCTTTTCGACCTCGCGAGCGCGCACCGTCATTCTACCGCTCACCACGGCAGAACCCGATGGTAACTACCTGGCAGATGCACACCGCCGTGAGACGCCACAACCACGTTTTAATACGTTTAAGGAGCTCCATCCCATGAAGGCAGCACGCTTCTACGACCGTAACGACATCCGCATTGAAGACATCCCCGCACCCGAAGCCGCTGCGGGCGAGGTTCTGATTAAGGTCGCATGGTGCGGCATTTGCGGTACCGACCTGCACGAATACCTGGACGGCCCCATCTTCTGCCCCAAGCATGGCCACCCCCACCCGATTTCCGGTGAGGACTCCCCCGTGACCCTCGGCCACGAATTCTCCGGTGTCGTTGAGGCCCTGGGCGAGGGCGTTGACGACCTGAAGGTCGGCGACCACGTCGTCGTCGAGCCCTACATCATTGCTGATGACGTCTACACCGGCCCCGAGTCCAAGGACTACCACCTGTCCAAGGACATGAACTTCATCGGTCTGGCAGGTCGCGGTGGCGGTCTGTCCGAGAAGGTTGCCGTCAAGCGCCGCTGGGTTCACAAGATCCCCAACAACATTCCCCTGGACGAGGCTGCACTGATTGAGCCCCTGAGCGTTGGCTACCACGCTGTTGAGCGTGCCGGCGAGTTCAAGGAAGGCGCATACGCACTGGTCACCGGTGCCGGCCCCATCGGTCTGCTGACCTCCGCCGTGCTGAAGGCTAAGGGCGCTAAGGTCATCATCTCCGAGCTGTCCTCCCTGCGCCGCCAGAAGGCTCTGGACTCCGGCGTTGCCGACTACGCTTTCTCCCCCGCTGAGACCGACGTTCTGGCCGAGATTCACAAGCTGACCGACGGCCGTGGCGCCGACATCGCTTTCGAGTGCACCTCCGTTCAGCCCGCTCTGGACCTGATTCTGGATGCCCTCAAGCCCACCGGTAAGGTCGTCATCGTCTCCATTTGGGGTAAGCCCGCTTCCCTGGATGTTCAGAAGATTGTGCTCAAGGAGATCGATATCCGCGGCACCATCGCTTACGTGAACTCCCACCCCGAGACCATCAAGCTGGTTGAGTCCGGCAAGATTGACCTCAAGCCCTTCATCACCGGCAAGATTGCTGTGGAGGACCTGATTGACAAGGGCTTCGACACCCTGATTCACCACAACGAGACCGCTGTGAAGATTCTGGTCACCACCGACCCGGAGCGCCTGGCCGAGTAATACGGTTCGCTCAGCGAGTTTCTAGCCCTGCACTAGCGGGGTGAACTAGATAGCGGGGCGGGGTTCCTCATGGAGCCTCGCCCCGCTACTTTTTTGTGTACTTTTTACCGGGCATACAAAAATCCCCGGTTCCGAAGAACCGGGGATTATCTGTGCGCGAGGGGGGACTTGAACCCCCACCCTCTAATACGAGGACTAGCACCTCAAGCTAGCGCGTCTGCCTATTCCGCCACCCGCGCAGGTGACTCTCGAACGTTTTCCTTGCGGTGCCGTTCGAAGCAACACGTAATACTATACGGACTTTCGGGGATCTCCGCAAATCAGGAAAGCATGTTATGCATCACACTATTGTGCGGAAGGTTCGCGAGTGATTAGGAGCCGTGCGCATCCGCCAGAATACCCTCACGTCCCCTACTCCGCGGAGGTTATATGACGGGAACGGCCCGCAAACTCCCAGATTTCTTTCAGGAACGATTAGAATAAGGAACTATGAACAACGAGAACCTCTCCCGCGAAGAAGCCGCAGAACGTTCGGCTCTTATCAGCGTTGATAGCTACGACGTACACGTCGACCTGACGAACGCCAAGGACCCCGAATTCGAGTCCTACCCCACCGCAGCCACCGTCCGTTTCTCCTGCAACACCCCCGGCGCAGAAACCTTCATCGACTACATTCACCACAGCATTGACTCCGTCAAGCTCAACGGTGTCGAGCTGAAGCTGGACGAAGTCGTTGACGGCGCACGCATCCGTCTGGCCAACCTGAAGGCCGAGAACGTGCTGACCATCCACGGCCGCTCCTACTACTCCCGCTCCGGCGAGGGCCTGCACCGCTACTTCGACCCCTCCGACGGTCGCGTGTACCTGTACACCCAGTACGAGCCCTCCGACTGCCGCCGCGTCTTCCCCAACTTCGAGCAGCCCGACCTGAAGGCCGTCTTCAACTTCCGCATTACCGCACCCAAGGACTGGGTCGTTAGCTCCAACGCCGTGCTCGAGTCGCAGGTGACCGACCCCTCCGACGACTCCATCTCCAAGCGCGTCTTCGCCCCCACCGCCAAGATTTCCACCTACATCACCGCAATCCTGGCCGGCGAGTACTTCACCGCAACCACCACCTACAAGCCCAAGAGCAAGGTCAACAGCGGTGACATTCCCCTGGTCGCCTACTGCCGCCAGTCCCTGAAGCCGCACTTCGACTACGACCACATCTTCAAGGTCACCGAGAACGGCCTGGACTTCTTCCAGGACCTCTTCGACTACCCCTACCCGTACCCCAAGTACGAGCAGGCCTTCGTGCCCGAATACAATATCGGCGCCATGGAGAACCCCGGCCTGGTCACCTTCACCGAGGACTACATCTTCGTTTCCGGCGCTACCGAGGACGACCTGGAGGGTCGCACCAACACCATCTGCCACGAGATGGCGCACATGTGGTTCGGCGACCTGGTCACCATGAAGTGGTGGGACGACCTGTGGCTCAAGGAGTCCTTCGCAGACTTCATGGGTACCCTGGGTGCCAAGGAAGCTAACCACTTCGAGGATGCGTGGGTCACCTTCGCTAACAACCGCAAGGCCTGGGCCTACATGCAGGACCAGCTGCCCACCACCCACCCCATCGTGGCTGATATCCCCCACCTGGAAGCCGCAGCACAGAACTTCGACGGCATCACCTACGCCAAGGGCGCCTCGGTCCTCAAGCAACTGGTCGCCTACGTTGGCTTCGACACCTTCATCGAAGCCGCCCGCGTGTACTTCAAGCGCTTCGAATGGGGCAACACCTCCCTGAACGACTTCCTGCAGGTACTCAACGAAGTCTCCGGCCGCGACATGCAGGCATGGGCTAACGCATGGCTGCAGACCTCCGGCGTGTCCGCACTGGGCACCAAGCGCGTCTACGGCGAAAACGGTCAGCTCACCGACCTGATCCTCACCCAGGAACTGCCCGCACAGCAGCCCGCAGGTCTGGGCCGCCCCCACGTGGCAAAGCTGGAAACCTTCGCGCTGACCGACGGCAAGCTCATCTCCACCGGCGTGCTCTCCCTCGAGTACCCGGCAGAGCCCGTCTCCGAGTACCGTGTGGAGCTGACCGATGAGCAGAAGAAGCTCGTGGGCGAGGCCGACCTGCTCATGCTCAACGCAGAGGACCACACCTACGCCAAGGTCGCCCTGACCGACGAAGACGGCCTGCAGGCCGCCATCGAGGGCGTCTCCACCCTCGAATCCGCGCTCTCCCGCGGCCTCATCTGGGGATCTCTCTGGGAGAACGTCCGCGACGCCCGCCTGCCCGTCACCACCTACGTGGATGCGGTTGTCCGCAATGTCTCCAAGGAACCCAGCGCATCCCTGCTGGGCACCATGGTCAACAACTCGCAGGTCGCCATCGCCACCTTCTCGGCACCCACCGGCCGCGAACGCCTCTACGACGCCCTGTACGACGCCTTCTCCGCCGCCCTGGCTCAGGCTAAGCCCGGTTCGGACGAGCAGCTGATCCTGCTGCGCGGCCTGATCTCGGTCTCGACCAACGCCACCAAGGGCGAGGAGCTCTGCCGCGACATTGCCCGCGGTGCGTTCGAGGACACCACCGGCGATATCGCAGATGCGACCGGCATCCCCTACGACCAGAACCTGGGTTGGAGCGCCCTGGGTGCGCTCGCAAGCCGCAACCTGGTCACCGTGGAGGAGCTGGAGCGTGCCTCCAAGTACAGCCCCTCCTCGATTTCCTCGAACGGTTACGCGTACGCAATGGCCGCTCTGCCAAACGCCGAGCGCAAGGCTGCCGCGTACAAGACCATCATGGACGACGAGTCCCTGTCGAACGATGCTCTGGCCTCGACCATTAACGGTTACGTGCGAGGCCCGGTGGAGCTGCGCGAGCAGTACTACGGCCCCTACTTCGACGCCCTGCTGGGCGTGTGGGAGTCCCGTTCGATTGGTATGGCCTCGCGTATTGTGCGCGGCCTGTACCCGAAGGCTCCGTACAACACCGGTTCGACCGAGGGCCTCGGCGTGGACGACAACCCGTCGGTCAAGCTGGCTCAGCAGTGGCTGGAGGCAAACCCCGAGGCTCCCTCGGCTCTGCGCCGCCTGGTGCTGGAGGCTCAGGATCACGGCCGCCGTTCGATTCTGGCTCAGAAGTTCAACGCCTCCCTGCAGGCTAAGTAGTAGCCAAGCTAAGCGCTTACGCTTAGGATGCGGGCCATAGCGTCCCGCAATGATGAACCGCCGCTCGGCACGCTCCCGGTAGATTTCCGGGAACGTGCCGAGCGGCGTCTTGCGCGTCCCGGTGCAGAGCGTGCGCGGAGAAGGTTGCCCGGAAGGGATGCCGCACCGCGTAGGCCGGAAGAGTGCCGGAAGAAAAGACAGATAAACGTCACCTGCATATGTGAGCTGCGCGCCCGTAAACCATGAGAGAATGGACTAGGTATCAGCTCATTTAGACACGGATCAGAAGGAGTTTTCAGTGGTCGACTACGCACTCGGTGATCGCGGTAGCGTCGAAATTGTCACCGACGATTACTATGAAGCGGAAACCCTCCAAGTTTTTGAGGAACTGCACATCGACCGTGAACGCATCTGGTACGGTGAAGCGCGACTCGTCCCCGAGCCTGATAACCCCTACGAGCCGAATAGCATTGCCGTCTATATTGACGAGTTCAAGGTCGGTCGCATGAGCGTTGCCGATTCGGCGGCCTATTGGGAGCCCATCACCCGCGTGGTTGCCTCCGGGTACGAGCCGATTGCGCATCTGCAGCTTTCCGCCGTGGCCGTTCGCACCGAGAACGGTGACATGCGCGTGAAGAGCTCCGGTGTACTCTCCCTGTCCGCACCCGGTTCACTGTTCCCCCTCAACGATGCGCCCACCCGTGCCACCCTGCTCCCCCAGGGACCGTCCATGAAGGTTCTGGACGAGAAGGAGCACTCCGAATACCTGCACAGCATTTTGCCGCCCAGCGGTGAGGGTCGCGTGATTCTGACCCTGGAGGCTAACCAGCTGAAGACCTCCGACGGTCGTGTGGTCGATAGCGTGGAGGTGCGTCACGATCGCAAGCTGGTGGGTCGCCTGAGCACCCAGATGTCTGAACAGCTGGCCCCCGTGATTCGCTATGCCTTTGAGCACGATCGCCTCACAAGCGCCTGGGGTACGATTCGTGGTAACACTCTGGAGCTGTCGCTGACCGTTCAGGCTGCACGCCCGGTCGACATTCCGCAGGAATGGTACGAGACTCTGCCCAATAATGTTCCGGCTCTGCTGCCGGCCGGTGAAGAGTACGAGGTGCCCGCAGCCTACGTGCCGAGCGAGGGTGAGCGACACCGCGCCGAGACTGCGGCTCAGGCGCCGAAGAAGCGCCGTGGGTTTATCAGCTCCCTGACCGGTGGTTCCTCAGCATCCGAGCCGTCTGCTGATGAGCCGGTCGCCGAGAAGCCGGTGATTGAGTACACTCTGGAGGAAGAGGAGTACTACGAGCCCTCGGAACGTGAGCGACTGCTGAACCTGGTCAAGGGTGCTGGCCTGGCGGTTCTGCTGGCCGGCCTAATTTCGATGCTCTGGACCCCGATTCTCGGTATCCTGATTGCAATCATGGGTGGTGCCGTGGCTGCGGTGGCCTTCTACTTCGGTCGCCGGGCCGACGAGTACGACATTTACGAGGACGAAGAGTACATCGAAGAGGAGGCGGACGAGGAGGAGTACGAATCCGCGCAGGACTCCTCCACCACCTCGGTGTAGTCCTCCCCCGTTTAAGAGAGCGTCAGAGAACGGCACGCCGCCGGGCTCTGACGCTCTCTTTGTGTGTTCAACTTTCCAGAAGAATCTTCCACTCCATCCGCGGTGGGTGCACTATCGGGAAACCCACGAAACGGTTCAGCTCGGGTATAGCAGAGGGCGGCCCCTTCACCTTTCGGTGAGGGGGCCGCCCTCGTTCCTACACCCGCACCGGGTAAGGAGAGGTTAGTCCTGGCCGTAGGTAGCCATGAACTGATCCATCGTATCGTGCTGCAGCGCGTTTGCCAGCTGAGCATTTGCCGCCTGGTTAACCAGAACGATGGACTGGCCATCGTACGACCAACCCGGGCCGGCGTTCGGCAGGGTCGTCATGTGCATCGAGGTGTCACCGCTGGTCAGCACCGGAGCCGCAAGCTGAGCAATCTGCATTGCGTTCAGACCGGAGTCCACACGCATGTAACCAGCAAGAGACTCAACAGCAGACTGGAAAGAAGCAACATTGCTCAGCGCGCCCTTAGCCTTCATCGTGCTGTACAGACCGCGCAGGAATGCACGCTGGTTACGAACACGCTGATAATCACCATCAGCGAAAGAGTAACGTTCACGCACGAAGGTCAGCGCCGCGCTACCGTTCATGTGCATCACACCGGGGGTAAAAGTCCAGACGTTACTGGTGAACGCGAAGGGAACCTGAACGTCCACGCCGCCAACAGCGTTAACCAGGGACTTGAAGCCCTCAAATTCAATCTCAGCCACGTGGTCGATCTTGACACCCACCAGGTTCTCAACGGTTGCCACCTGCAGAGAGATACCGCCGTAGTTCAGCGCCGCGTTAATCTTTGCGGGACCGTAGCCGGGGATGTTCACCCAGGTATCACGCATAATCGAGATGATGTACACACCCTTGCCGTCAGCCGGGATGTGCATCAGCATGATGGTGTCCGCACGAGAACCACTCACCAGAGCAGCCTCAGAACCGGAACGGGTATCACTACCGAGCAGCAGGATGTTCTGGCCCGGTCCCTTCACGACGTCGTAGCTGTAGCCGTCATCGAGAATACCGTCGCCGTTCTTATCATGCTCGCTCGCGTTAGCGGCCAGCGCGGCCTCGGCACCCTCTCCAGAGGAAGAGCCATTCTGGTTGGTGACCTTCGGTGCCTGCAGCTCGGAAACGTTCAGTGGCTTTGCCTCGCCAAGCTTCTCTTTAATCTTGGCTTGGTCTTCATCCACCTTGGTGATGGAATCAAATTTCTCGGTCTGGCTATCCCAGGTATGGCCGGCACGCCATAGGAAGAAGCCAACGCCGAGGGCGATAACCAGCAGAAGAATCAGCAGAATCAGCAGGGTACGCTTAATCCATTTCTTCTTCTGCGACGGTTCAGAGTGTTCGTCGCTCATTATTATCCTTTGTTTGAAGTGGTGATAGGCGAGAAGGCAACGCCCATTTCGCCGTAATTCCCCGGTGACGTGGTAGCCGGAGCATCATCGGTACTAGTGAAGGGCGGTGTATGCACGCCTCGCAAAATACTTTCCCATTGTAGCGCTGTCAGCTGTGTAGCGGGCACCCTATCCCGCCCGTGGCAGTACAGCGTTCCTCACGTTCTAGCGAAAAACCCCGCCCCCCTTGAAAGCCAAGGGAAGCGGGGCCTTTAAAACGCTATACGGCGCAATCTTTCGGGAAGAATTAAGCCTTCTTGCCGAAGTTTGCGAAACGTGCGTTGAAGCGCTCGACGCGACCTGCGGAGTCCATGATGCGCTGCTTACCGGTGTAGAACGGGTGCGACTCGGACGAGATTTCAACCTCGATGATCGGGTACTCGTTGCCGTCTTCCCACTTCTCAACCTTGTCGGAGGTGCGGGTGGAACGGGTCAGGAAGACCTTGCCGGATGCGAGGTCGCGGAACAGAACCGGCTTGTATTCCGGGTGGATATCTGCCTTCATTGATTTACCTTCTTCTGCTACTGGATTTTGCCAGTAGCCCTTATATAGATGGAGTAGGTTTTTCGATGTGCGGCTGTCGAGAAAACTTGAGAGCGCATCACCATTGCACCCGCATGGGCGAGCACAACCCGTTAAGGGTACCACCTTTAGGGTTTAAATCCCAGCGCCGCGGCCAATCACGTAGCGATTTCCCGCCGCGTTCGACCGGCCCCTAGCGCGGGCGCGTCTCCCAGAAGGCGACGGCGCTCGCCGCGGCCACATTCAGCGAATCTACGCCGTGGGACATGGGAATCATCACGGTATCGTTGCAGGCCGCCAGGGTGCGCGGCGAAAGACCGTGCCCCTCGGTGCCCAGGATGAGCGCAAGCTTTTCATCGCCGCGGGCGGCCAGCTCATCCAGGCCCAGGGAGTCCTCCTCCAGGGCCATGGCGGCGCTCCTGAAACCCAGCTCGTGCAGGGTCTGCAGGTCGGTCGGCCAGGACTGCAGCCGGGCCCACGGAACCTGGAATACGGTACCCATCGACACGCGAATCGACCTGCGATACAGCGGGTCGGCGCATCGCGGGGTGACCAGCACGGCGTCCACATCCAGGGCCGCCGCCGAACGGAAAATCGCGCCCACGTTCGTATGGTCCACGATGTCTTCTAGAATGGCTACGCGACGCGCCCCGTTCAGTAGCTCCTGCAGGGGCTGAGGCGCCGGGCGGGCCATTGCCGCGAGTGCGCCGCGGTGCAGGTGAAAGCCGGTCACCTGCTCCAGCTGCTCCTCACTACCCACGTAGGCGGGGGTGCCCGGGTGTTCCCGCAGGACGTCCGCCAGGTCATCAGCCCATTTCTCACTCATGAGGAAGGAGACAGGCTGATGACCGGCCGCGAGCGCCCGACGAATCACCTTGGAGGATTCGGCAATGTAAATCCCCCACTGCGGTTCCAGGGCGCTACGCAGCTTCACATCGGTCAGCTGCGTGTAGTACCGCAGCTGCTGCTCGGGGGCCTGATCCAGGGGCGTGACCGACTCGATTGCGTAGACGCGTTCGGCGCGCTCGGCAATCTGCTCGGCGGTCAGCTGCTTGGGGCCTCGACTCATGCGCGCTTGAAGGCCGAGAAGCGACCCGACGAGGTCACGGTCAGGGCCAGGTCCATGTCATAGGTTGCGGCGAGGTTGGCCTCGGTGATTGTGGAGAGAATCGGACCGGCCGCAACCACGCCGCCGTCGCGAATCATCAGGGCGTGGGTGAAGCCGGAGGGAATCTCCTCGAGGTGGTGGGTAATGAGCACGGTGGCCGGTGCGTAGGGGTCTGCGGCCAGGGCGGTCAGTCGCTCCACGAGGTCCTCGCGGCCGGAGATGTCCATGCCCGAGCCGGGCTCGTCCAGCAGCAGCAGTTCGGGGTCGGTCATGAGGGCGCGGGCGATGAGGGCGCGCTTGCGCTCGCCGTCGGAGAGGGAGCCGAAGGTGCGGTCGGCAAGGGTGTCGACGCCCCACTCGGCCAGCAGCTCGGTGGCGCGCTCGTCGTCCATGACGTCGTATTCTTCGTTCCAGCGGCCGGAAACGGCGTATGCGGCGGTGACGACTACGTCGGAGACCTTCTCGGTGGCGGGAATCTGGGTTGCGGAGGCGCCGGAGGACAGGCCGATGCGCGGGCGCAGCTCGAAAACGTCGACCGCGCCGAGGGTCTCGTCAAGAATCTCAACCTCGCCGCTGGTGGGGTGCAGGCGGGCCGCCGCGACGGAGAGCAGGGTGGATTTACCGGCGCCGTTGGGACCCAGCACGACCCAGCGTTCACCTTCGTTCACGGTCCAGGAAACGTCGTTGAGGATTTTGCGGCCGCCGCGGACGACGGAAACGTTCTGCAGGTTGAGTACGGTGCTCATGGTTCTTCTTCCAGTGAATTGGCGGGTGGGTGATGCCTCGCTCCCCCGCACCATCCGGTGACGGGTGGCGCGGGTGAGGAGGTGCGCGGCGGCACCCTGCGTTGGGTGCCGCCGCGGCGGGAGTCTTTAGTCGATGAAGCCGCGTGCGCCGCCGACCAGCTCAACGTGGCCGGTCTCGACGTCTGCGGTAACCATCTTCGCGATTTCGTGGGCGAACTCGTTGACGGTGTAGAGCTTGCCCGCGGTCTCGCGGCGCTGCTCGATGGCGCCCGGGTGCAGGCGGTTGAGCAGGGTTGCGGTGACGGTACCTTCAATCATGTCGGCGGAGACCACGACCAGGGAGATACCCTTCTCGGAGAGGGCAGGAATCTCGGCAATCAGGGCGTCTTCGCCGGCGCGCTTGGACTCAGCGACGGGCTGGTACTCGTCCATGGTCTCGACCTCGCGGATGAAGTGCGCCTGATGGCTGGTCACGAAGACGATGCGTCCGCCTTCGGGCATCTTCTCTGCGGCCAGGCGTGCCAGGTTCAGCTGGGCGTCGCGGTTCAGGCGCATTGCGTAGTCCTCGCCCATGCCGGTCTCCATGCCGCCCGAGGCGTTCAGAATCAGGTAGTCCAGGGAGCCAAAGGTCTCGACGGCGGTGTTGACGAGGGTCTGCAGATCCTCGGCCTTGGTCACGTCAGCCTGCACGGCGACGGCCTTGCCGCCGGCCTCTTCGATGGCCTTGACGATCTTGTTGGCGCGCGGTGCCTTGGAACGGTAGTTCACGACGATGTTGGCGCCTTCGGCGGCGAGAATCTGTGCGGTGTCTGCGCCGACGCCTCGGGAGGAGCCGGTGATGATGATGGTCTTGCCGGTCAGCTGTGCCATTCGGTGTACGTCCTTTGTGTTGTTCAACGATGGTGTCTAACGTTGCGTGCAACGTCGATGTCTTGTGGCGCGGCCCGCGCACGCAGGCGGCGGTGCGACGAGCCGCGCGACGGGCGGACGGTAGTCGTACCGCCACCCCCGCCGGGATGCAGTCTTTGCGGGTTTTAGTGGCCCATGCCCAGGCCGCCGTCCACGGGGATGACGGCGCCGGAGATGTAGTTTGCCTCGTCGGAGGCGAGCCAGCGAACCACGCGTGCAACCTCTTCGGCCTCTGCGAAGCGGCCGGCCGGGATGGAGGCGAGGTAGTTCTTCTTGGTTTCCTCGGGCAGAACATCGGTCATGGCGGTGTTGATGAAGCCCGGTGCCACCACGTTCGCGGTGATGTTGCGGCCGCCCAGCTCGCGGGTGATGGAGCGGGCCATGCCGACCAGTGCCGCCTTGGAGGCGGAGTAGTTGACCTGGCCGGGCGAACCGTACAGGCCCACCACGGAGGAGATGAGGATGATGCGGCCGCGCTTGAGCTTGAGCATGCCCTTGATGGCGCGCTGCACCACGCGGAACGAGCCGGTGAGGTTCGTGTCAATCACGTCGGTGAAGTCGGCTTCCTTCATGCGCATCAGGAGCATGTCGCGGGTAATGCCGGCGTTGGCAACCAGCACCTCAACGGGGCCGTATTCCGCCTCGATGGCCTTGAAAGCTTCGTTAATGCTGTCGGCGTCGCGCACATCCGCCTTGACGGCGAAAAATTCTTCGGGAGCCTCGCCGCTGCGGTAGGTGATGCAGACGTTGTGGCCCGATGCCTGGAATTCCTTGGCGATTTCGTAGCCGATGCCTCGGTTACCGCCGGTGACCAGGACGGTCTTGGGAGTGTTTTCGCTCATGAGCTTCCTTGGTGAGTCGACCCCTCGCGGTCGGCGCCGATGCAGCGGCTCCGCGGCCGGGGTGTGGACGGATGGACAGTCGAAGCCTATTTTACCGCGTTTTACGCTCGAGGTGCCGCAGGCTACACCGCGCTCGCTCCCCCGTCACTACCCTATCGCGCCTCGAGAACGCCCTTTATACACGCTGCGCCCGCGCGTAGACTAACTCATGGTGCCTCCGCGGCGGAGGCGCCCGTACCGTTCGTGAAAGGATTGGGAATCATGGATCTTCTGGGTTCGCTCTCGCAGGATGCGCAGCCCGAGTACGCGAAGTGCTCGCGTAAGGGGTGCCGGCAGGCGGCGGAGTTCCAGCTGCTGTGGAACAACCCCAAGGTGCACACCCCCGAGCGTCGAAAGATTTGGCTGGCCTGCTCGGAGCACGTGGGTTGGTTGGAGAACTACCTGCGCGAGCGCGAGTTCTGGAAGCAGACGCTACCCTTCGATGGATCCATGGCGGACTCCTCCGAGTAGCCAGTGGAAAGGGCTCGGCGAAGGGACCACCCCTCAATCGAAACTACTTTCGATATATGCTATATTTGTTCTAATAGCTTTAGATTGAGGCGCTCTCCGCGCACCCCCAGCGCCCACCAGCACTCCAGGAGGCAACCCCCATGATGGGATACTCGCACACCGTCAGCGCCGCCGCCGGCTGGTTGGCCCTGGTCGAGACGGGAGTTGTGCAGGTTCCGGACACTCCCACGCTCGTTGTCACGACCCTGGCGTGCGCCGGGGCCGGCATGCTACCGGACATTGACCATCACAACGGCAGTATCGCAAATTCCATCCCGCCCGTTTCGCGGTGGGTGGCACGCATCGTGGGGGCCGTGAGCGGCGGTCACCGCAAGGGCACCCACTCCATTCTGGGCCTGATGACCTTCTGGGCCATCGCGTACTTCAGCGCAAGCATTAGCTACAACGGCATCCCGTGGGCCTCGCTCCTCCTGGCCGCTTTCTCGGGAGGCCTGGCCCTGCGGGTTCTGGGAGCCCCGGGGGGATGGATTGGCGCCATCGCGCTGGGCTATGCCGCCTACACGACGGATTCACTCACGCTCCTCCCCTGGGCCTTCTCGGTGGGCGCCACGATTCACCTCATCGGCGATCTGCTCACCACCCGCGGCCTACTCCCCCTCTACCCCATCATCATTAAACCGCTAGTGGCCTCGCCCCTGTGGAAGAAGAGCGGCTACATGGCACTGCCCATCCTGGGGGACGCCGGCAGCGTACGCGAAAAGGCCCTGACCCTCGCGTTGAGCATCTACATTGGATGGTACGCCGCCGCCATGATGGGATTCGTGGAGTACCCGCTTCAAACGTTTGGACTGGGCGTCCACGCCGTAAAGTAGCACCGCAGCCTCACGGATAGATTTTTACGAGCCAACATCCCGAGGACAAAGCGACCCCGCAGCAGCTCGGCGGCAGAATATATAACCACCCCAAAACACGAAGGCACCCCGTCACTTCACTAGGAAGCGGCGGGGTGCCTCGCAATAATCATCCCGAACCTGTCGGGCTAAGAGACTAAGCGTCCTGGATGGGCCAGAAGACGTCAACCTCAACGTTCTCTTCACCGGAGGTGGGGTACTTCTCGAATTCAGTGTTGTGCATTGGTGTTCTCCATTCATGAGCGGGCGGGAGTTTCCTCTCCCCCGCGTCAGCTCGTCGATGGTGACGAGCTTTAGATTCGCTTGTGCGTCCTCGCATCAGCGGGAACAACTCCAGTCTATACCCGAAGGATGTTGTGTTTCTACCAAAAATCCCACAATGTCAGTAGGCACACACGAAAAATTCAAAAACCCCACACGTACGCTCGAATATCTCGGGTGAAAACGTTTCTTTGAAATCTAAAAACCCACAAGGCAACATTGTTTTTTCGTCAAATAGCACCTGTGATTCATAAGGTTCCACCCACAAACCCAATACACTAATGAGCAATATAGGCATATACGACCAGAAAACAATGCAAACCCACGGGTCAGGTCACATTTTTTCGTGATATTCGAGAAGGTAACTCCATAAAAGACACGAAGGGGCCCCGGCACCATACGGCGCCGGAGCCCCCTACCTTTATGCTGGCGAATTACGCTTTTAGGCCAGCGAGATGAGGTCCTGGTATTCCTTCGACCAGAGGTCCTCCACCGCATCCGGCAGAAGCAGCACGCGCTCGGGGTTGAGCGCCTCCACCGCACCCTCATCGTGCGAAACCATGACGATTGCCCCCTGGTACGCCTTCAGCGCATGCAAAATCTCCTCGCGGGAGGCCGGGTCGAGGTTGTTGGTCGGCTCATCCAGCAGCAGCACGTTCGCGCTCGAGGCCACGAGCGTCGCCAGGGCGAGACGGGTCTTCTCGCCACCGGAGAGCACACCGGCCGGCTTATCCACGTCATCCCCCGAGAAGAGGAAGGAACCCAGAATCGTGCGCACTCGGGTGTCATCCAGGTCGGGCGCCGCGGACTTCATGTTCTCGAATACGGTCCGGTCGCCGTCCAGAATCTCGTGCTCCTGGGCAAAGTATCCCAGCTTCGCGCCGTGACCGTAGATGACCTCGCCGGTATCGGGCTTCGTCGTGCCGGCAAGCATGCGCAGCAGCGTGGTCTTACCCGCACCGTTCAGGCCCAGCACCACCACACGGGAGCCGCGGTCGATGGCCAGGTCAACGCCCGTGAAAATCTCGAGCGAGCCGTAAGACTTCGACAAACCCTCCGCCGAAAGCGGGGTCTTGCCGCAGGGGGCCGGATCCGGGAAACGGATTGCCGCCACCTTGTCCACCTGACGTTCCTCCTCCAGGCCGCGCAGAAGCTTCTCGGCACGCTTAATCATCTGCTGAGCGGCAGCGGCCTTCGTGGCCTTGGCTCGCATCTTATTCGCCTGCTCCATGAGGGCGCTCGCCTTCTTCTGGGCGTTGGCGCGCTCGCGCTTGCGGCGGTGTTCGTCCTGCTCGCGCTGGGCCAGGTAGTTCTTCCAGCCCATGTTGTACTGGTCAATCACGCAGCGGTTGGCGTCCAGGTAAAAGACGCGGTTGACGACGAGCTCCATGAGGTCCACGTCGTGGCTGATGACCAGCAGGCCACCCGAGAAGTTCTTGAGGAAGTCCCGCAGCCACATGATCGAGTCGGCATCCAGGTGGTTGGTCGGTTCGTCCAGCAGCATGGTGTCCGCGTTCGAGAAAAGGATGCGCGCCAGCTCCACGCGGCGACGCTGACCGCCCGAAAGGGTCGATAGCGGCTGGGAGAGCACGCGCTCGGGCAGGTCCAGGTTGGAGGTGATGACCGCAGCCTCGGACTCGGCGGCGTACCCACCGCCGGCAATAAACTCTGCCTCGAGACGGTCGTAGCGGCGCAGGCCCTTGGCGCGCACCGCCTCGTCCTCGCTGGCCATGTCTTCCTGGGCCTGACGCATCTTGCGGGCCACGCCGTCCAGGCCGCGAGCCGAGAGGATGCGGTCACGGGCCAGCTGGCTCATGTCGTCCACCTTGGGGTCCTGCGGCAGGTAGCCAATCTCGCCGCTGCGGGTGACGGTGCCGTCCGCGGGCAGAGTGAGTCCGGCCAGTACCTTGGTCATGGTGGTCTTGCCGGCGCCATTGCGGCCCACCAGGCCGATCTTGTCGCCCTTGTCGATGCGGAAGGTGACGTCTTCCATCAGCAGGCGCGCGCCGGCGCGCAGTTCAAGGTTCTGTACGGCAATCATGGGTGTCTTTCGGGTGGGACGGTCTGCGTGGTGTTGGTGCTCCGGGCCGATTCCCAAGAGGAGAACCACCGGGCGAGCACCCCATCAATTTTAGTGCAGGGATGCCGTGCGTGCATGTGGGTTTACTTTTATTTCTGTGGTGACGGGTGTAGGATACCTATCGAACACTGTTCAATGGTAATGTTCTGCTGGGACGTTTCACGCCGCGCAGCGACGCCGTGCGAACCGATCCCTCCGGCTCTCTCTCCCCCCTCCCCCGAGCCGACCCACCAAATCCGTACCCAAAGGAGTACACGCCGATGTCCGAACCCACGCGCGAATCCACGCCGCGCCGCAATGACGCCGCCCGCAGCTCGGTCGCCACCGACCTCTCCCTCATTGCCGTCTTCGCGGCCCTCATCGCCGCCCTGGCCATCATGCCCGCCATGAGCCTCGGCGGCATCGCCGTCCCCTTCACCTTCCAGACCCTCGGTATTTACATCACCGCCCAGGTGCTCGGCG
>ERZ1674173.43-NODE-43-length-30339-cov-18.563829_pt1 | contig 30339 bp, 23 predicted proteins | sample MGYA00581290_ERZ1674173 | MGnify/ENA primary metagenome ERZ1674173 (study PRJEB41354, sample SAMEA4873334) | human saliva metagenome | biome: human-associated habitat [ENVO:00009003]; feature: mouth environment [ENVO:08000002]; material: saliva material...
GTGCCTTGTGTGCAAAAGCCCAGTTGGGCAGCCAATGGCTTCTGTATATTTCACCAACTGCAAACCCTCAGGGCCCATCCGGCCAACCTAGCAGCTCAGGGCCGCTAGTGCTAGTTTCAAGTTTTTGATGCACTACCAGTCTAACATTCCTAAAACCCGGCAGCCCGTGAGTCGGTCACGACTGCGGCAAAAGAAAAGGCACCCCGTGGGGGGTGCCTTGTGTGCAAAAGCCCAGTTGGGCAGCCAATGGCTTCTATATATTTCACCAACTGCAAACCCTCAGGGCCCATCCGGCCAACCTAGTAGCTCAGGGCCGCTAGTGCTAGTTTCAAGTTTTTGATGCCCTACCAGTCTAACATTCCTAAAACCCGGCAGTCCGTGAGCCGGTCATGACTGCGGAAAAAGAAAAGGCACCCCGTGGGGGGTGCCTTATGTGCAAAAGCCCAGTTGGGCAGCCAATGGCTTCTATATATTTCACCAACTGCAAACCCTCAGGGCCCATCCGGCCAGGTCCAAAGCGTACGCTATGGAGCCAGTTTCAAGTTTTTGATGCACTATCAGTCTAACATTCCAAAACCCCAGCAACCCGTGGGTTGGTCACGACTACGAAAAAAGAAAAGGCACCCCGTGGGGGTGCCTTGGTGCAAAAGCCCAGTCGGATAGCCTAGTGGTTTCTATATATTCTGCCACCTACAAATCCTCAGGACCCATCCATCCAACCTAGCAACTTGAGGTCGCTAGTGCCGCCTTCAGGTTTTTGATGCACTACTATTTTAACACAATCACCACACTTCCGGAAAGAGCATCCATGTCTGAAAACCGGCTTATAAGCCCTTATATCCTCGACCATAAAGACGAAAGCAACTATGCAGAAAAGCTCCAGGAGCATTCTGACGCAGAACGCATTGCTTTCGTTGATGAAACCTTTGTCGAGCCGTCCTATGATAAAGACACTGGCATCCTACACCCTGGATACTATTCCGTCGCTACCGTTGTCGTCGAAGCCGACGACATCGCCAAGTTCCGCGAAGACTTCGCTTCCTCTTTCGGAGGCATTAACTATTGGCACACCACTGACGCGGCCAACAATACAGCTAGAAAAAGGCAGAAGAAAGACGCCGAACCCAACCTCAGAAATTCCCCCTGGCTCGTCCAGAAAAACATCCGTCCCATGCTCGATACCCTGGGCCGCAACACCAAGGATGGCCAGAACATTGTCACGCTCAATTTCAATATTCCCTATACCGATGACCCTGACGAGCTGCTGAGGCTCCGTGATGCTGCCCGAGCTGAAGCTATCACTGCCCTGACCACGCACCTCACCCATGCCGAACCGCCCACCACCACCTTTGTCTTCGAAAAAGTCAAAGGCGGAACTCAAAAAGACAAAGATACACTTAACCGGCTTCAAAACGCTGGTGTTATCCCGCCCATTACCAGCATCTTTGCCGAGCCTACCGATGAGCCGCTTCTCTGGGGCGCCGATCTTCTCGCGTGGGCATCCCGTCACCTCGTCAATGCAACTACTCTTACGTGGCTCGATGATTCTAAAATCAAGGCACGCTTCCTTGACTCGCACGTACAAACCGAGCTTAAAACCCTCAATATTCGGCCCCTCAATCAGCCTTCACCCCGTATGAAGTTATACGACGAAGATACCTATCGAGAAGCAGGAACACCGGGCACCCGCACCGAAGTCGAAGCAACCTACCGCACCGCCGAAGCCAACGGCACCCCCGTCTCAGCAGGCCCCGACAAAAAGTCTGAACGCAAGAACATTGCCTACCGCAACGCTAAAGACGAGGCCATGAAAACGCACATGCCCGCCGAAAAGGAATTCGAGCTTGCCGTCGGTCGAGGCTATCTCACCAAAGGACAAGCTGAAAAATTTGACGCCGAGGTAGCTACCTCATCTGAGCAGATGGACCCTGAAACCAAGGAAAGCCTCGAACTCTTAGCCACGCTCAGGAGGGGAACAGAAACAAAAACCCCTGTTAAGCCGGAGCAAATTCAGCAGGCGGCTGCACAGCAGCAAGTACACCGCCCGCAGATGAACCAGTCCCACGGCGGAGTTGAACTCTAACCCAAAGAGAATATACGCAATGAAGAGGGGCCCACGACAAAACTGTCGTGAGCCCCCTCTATCAGTTAACTCAGCAAATCAAAGACTCCCCGCGGCGGATCCTGAATCGGGAACGCCTCACGAGAATACCGCGACGCATTATGCTCCCCATCCTCGCAATAGCGGAACGGGCCAGTCGAAGACATCAACACCGACATGTGGTAATCCATGTGGTCACGCCACCACGCCGAAAGACCCGTCGGGTCCTCACGGGAAGCCTCCCAGGACAGCCACAACGCCGTCAAACGGCACACCGCCTCCGGATGCTTCCACCACTGGGCACACCAGAACGTGTCCCTGCTATTGACCTTGCGGTTCATCACCTGCAGCAACCAGGAATGTACGAACTCGCCCGCATTCGGGAAAATCGTTGCAGGACCCTGCTCCTGCTGAACTTCGTTCTCGCCCATGCGTTACGCACCTCCATTCGCCAGCTGCTGTGCCGGGTCATACTTAGCCAGCGACGCCTTCACCGCCGCAGCATCCGGGCCGGTGTACCACGGAATCGTCTGAACCATCGTCGCGGGCGCACCGGAAGCAAAGACCACCGCACGGCCACGAGGAAGCGCCGCCAAGTCAGACACGTCCAGGATCTTGTCCTTACGGTCGTTATCGACACTACGAGATGAACCCGACTGGCGGCTACTCGAAACCGAAACATTTGAGTACACGTAATCACCAATCAGCTGGCTCAACTCGCCCAAAAACTCGGTCTCGCTCACACCGCCACCGTAGACCTTAATATTTGCCGCGCTCCAGAGCTTACGCATACCCTCACGACCCCAGACAACCACGCCCTGAGACCAGGACTGCAGAATCGTGCAGATTACGATACCGCGCGAGCCATAGTGCGAGTAAAGATTCGGAAGTTCCTTCCAACGGCACACGTTCGCAGCCTCATCCAGCATCGCCACCATCGGCAAACGCAAACGCCCACCCAGCGCAACCGCCAGCTCTTCAGCAGCCTCAACCACCGCAACCGTCAAAGCAGTCACCAGCGGGCCAGCAGTACCAGCACCTTCCTTCGACAAAAGGAACAGGGTATTGCGGCCACGCACGAAATCGCGGGCGTTAAACTCTTCGCGGACCTCGCCCTCTTCCGGCGGGGTCACCCACTTAAGCACCGCCGCCGACGTCAAGCAGTTCGCCATCTGACGAGCCACACCGAACACGCCACCACGCTGCTTATCAGGAGCAGAGATAATGCCGTCCACGTTCTGTGCAATCTGCGGGTAACCGGCATCCTTGAGGATTCCGACCGCCTCATCATCAGTCTCACGGGTCAGCCAACGGTAAACACGGGTAATGGGCTGACCGTCCTTAGCGGCCGCCAGCAAGAACGCCGCCAGCAGATCCTTCGCGGCAGAGTCGAAGAACGCGTCCGTGCGGGCGCCTTCCTCACGCGAACCAGAGGCGAAATGCTCCGCCAAATTCTGTGCCTTCACCTCATCGGTCACATAGCTGAGCGGGTTCCACCACCAGGTTGCCGGATGAGCAGCCACAGCCTGCGGGTCAAAGATCCACACGTCACCGACCTGCTCACGCACACCACGGGTAGCATCCACCACGTCACGCTTATTTGAGGTGACCAGCACCGCGCCAGGGGCAGCCAGGATGCCAGGGATAGCACGCGAGGTAGTCTTACCGGTACGAGGACCCCAAATGTCCACGCACACGTTCTCCCAACCGGAATACAACATCTGGCCTGAGAGGGTCTTGGCAATCGGAAGACCCGGCGAATCCACACCCAGACGGCGGGCATCATTCAACGCCGCCTTCTCACGCATGAACGCAATATCAGCGCCAGAGCCCATCATGGACCCAGCCTTATCCACACGCGTCGAGGGGGTGCTGTTCGCCAGCTTGCGCCACCAAAGGCCTACCGCACCGCCCAGCAGCAGAACAGCTACCACGATAGAGACCACGGTGGAAGCCATAGACCAGGGCGCGGTTCCACGAATCACGCCGATCATGGCAGCCACCGGGTTCCATACGGTAATGCTCTGACCGGTCAGAGCGGCACCGACCGCGTAGCCGGAGTAGAAGATAATGCCGGCGACCAGGATGAGGGCGATAATGCCCCAGATGACGAATGCTTCAGTGTTGAAGCCGCGCTTATGCGGAGTGCTCATAATAGCCGTATCCTTCCGGGCTCGGAATCAGGTGCGCAGACTCAGCAGGGGTCTGATTGTGCTGCGGGGTGGGGGCCGGTGCCGGGTTCGTGGAGGAGAAACGTACCGGCGGCTGTTCCGGTTCCTGCTGTGCAGAGGTCTCTGACAAGCCAGAATCCTGTACAGAAATACCGAAATCCTCATATACAGATTCCTGTATTTCTACATTTCCGTATGTGCCAGCGTTACCAGCAGGCATACCCACCAGTGCGTTCGTCACCTCATTACCACTAGCCACATGCACCGAACCATCCGAGTTACCCCAGCGCTTGTTCGTGTTGTTCATATCGATTTCAACCTGAGTCAGACGCACCATCACACTAATACCAGGGCGTCCACCCACCTTCACCATGAACTTACCAACGCCAGGTGCCTGACGGGGCGCACCATGCGCCGAACGATTCTGAGCGAGACGCGACCACGAACCAGGATCAGCCCACGACACCAGACGCGCCGATTCCGCCTGACTCAGAGGCATCACACGACGCAGCTTCGCCATCTCAGACTGCGGCAACGCACCAGTAATCACCAGACCAGAGCGCTCAACAAAACCACGAGCCTTCTCACGCTCAGACTCCGTCGCCAACGCATCCAAGTCACTCATCGTGTGCGTAATCATCGCCTGGCCCACACCATCACGACGATTCAGACGAGTCAGCGAGTCAATACGGTCCACCATATCCGCGCCCGCACGCAGCGCACGCCAGAGCTCATCGAGGACCACGAAATAGTTGCGGCGCGGCGCCAGCCCCTCATCCGCCAGCGTGTGCGCAATTTCCACCGACGCAAACGTCGTGGACCAGCACGCCAGCAGAGCAGCAGCCTGCACGTCACGGTGAATATCAGAAATCTGGCTAATGTCGAACACCGCCGGGCGGTCCATCGCCAAACGTGCCGTGGTCGGCTTAGAGAACATATCGCCAAAGCGGCCCTGACCATTTAGAGACATGAGCGAGGACACCAACGCATCCGTCGCGTCCCTATAGCGGCCCTCATCACCACGGTCCAGCGCCACATCCTGCAGAGCCTGCGGGCGAGCCACAATCACATCCAGCAGATCCTGCACCACCGGCACACCCTCATGATGCTCCTCCAGATACGTCAAAGCAGCATCCAGAATCGTCTCCTCATGCGGGGTGATGTGGCCCTTACGCAGAATCGAAATCAGCGCAGAAAGCATCTGAAGCTTGCGTGAGTGAGCGTCCACCATCAGACGCTCACGAGTCTTCGGGGGAAGAGAATCAGCGATGGTACTAAGCTCGCCCGGGTCCAGAATGTTCAGGTGTCCACGGCCAGGGGCCAGCTGAATGACCTGGCCGCCCATCGCGGTGATTTCGTCCACATAGTCAGGCTTGAGGTCACCAGGAATCAACGGAACAATACCTCGGCCGTTCATACCCAACAGCATATGACGGACGAACGTACTCTTGCCGTAGCCAGGAAGGCCCAAGATAAACACGGACGGGTTGTTAATAATGCCGTCCACAAACCACGCAATCGGGTCACAACCAACCGGCGCATTCGTATCAATATCGATACCCATAGGGGCACCAGAGAACGGGGTGGACGAGCCCGCCGCAAACGGCCACATGCCGCACACCTGGCGGGTAGAACCACGCCACTCGCGAGGAGACTCAAACAGATGCGAGGCACCGCCACCGGGAATCATGTACCCGCGGGCGCGGCCATAGGCACCCGAGTGAGCTTCAGTAGACGAGACGAAGAGAGACTTGAGGGACGAGAACAGGCCAGCTCGGCGCGGAGCTTCCGGCTGGTCAGCCTCGGCGGCGTTATAGGTGACGACTCGACGACGACTCATCAGAACCTCCATACAGAAAAACAGAAAAGCATATATACAGAAATGCTGATTTGCAGAGACCTGGGAATCTGCATCCACAAATCCCCAGGTCTACGCAATATCACAGGGCTACAACGCCGACTTCACCGATTCCGGCAGAACCGTATGGCGACCCAACACCACACCCAACGGCAACGTCGCAGCAAACACCGCATCATGAGCACCCCACGCACGGCGGAGCATGATACGACTCGACGGAGCAAGCTCCTGCTCCACCACGGCTACCGCATCAGCCATCTCTGCAGGAGTCTCAACCGTCGCGCACACTACCAGACCCACATAGGTCAAACCAGCACCACGCGCCTCATCAGCTGCCGTCGCATTAGCCGCCTCCAGCTCAGCCGACAGACGAGCCGAGCCATTACGAGTCGAGGTCAAACGGGTACGGGCGGTGTTCTGATCCTGCTCAACCATCGCCGCAGTCAACGCCGAATCCACCGGACGATACAGCATCGTCACACGCTTACGACCAATCATCGCGTGCGGCTCCAAAAGACGCGCAAACACGTTCGAGAACACGGCACCTCGCGGAGCCTCACTCATCGTCCAGCACACAGACAGGCCTGAATCATGCCGATAATGGCTCCACTCAACCACCGCAGTACTCGGACCAGCAGAGGACAGGTCAATCTCCGGACTCTCGCCCACATAGGCAGCCTCATCCAGCAAGCGAGATACGGCTGGATCATACGCGGTACGCACAATCTGACCAATATCACCAGCCACCATCGGGGTGGCCACACCCGCACCGGTAGCTTCCAGGTGCGAGCACCAGAAGACAACCTTGGAGGAGAGGTCACGGAGCATCTCATCCGGGGTACGGCGACGCATACCCGCACGAGCCGCAGCCGAGAAGCTTAGGGTCACCCACGCACGGGTCTCAGAGACACCCGACGGGTAGGTTTGAGCCGCCTCCGCCAGCATCTGCGAAGCAATCGGGGATGCTGTATTGGACATGGACGACTCAATCTCACGGCGCAGACGGATACCGGAACCGGGGGAAGTTTCCACGGTCACCGAGGCACCTACCAGACCGACCTCACGGCCCAACTCAGCCAAAAAGCCGCCCCAGTTGGCGACCCACTGGTCAATATCGGCTTGGTCGACCATGGCCGCACCGTCAGGCTCAACCGCCAGAGAGACGGAGAAGATACTAACGGCAGGCATGTGAATCAGCGCAAAGGGACGCCCCACGCTGTCGGTACCCTCATAGGTGACTGCAGAGGAAGCCACACCGGGCAGGCGGAACTCATTCGTGGGGGTAGCGCCGAGCGGACCCGAGCGGAAGATATTGAGCTTCCGGAAGCGAGCGAACATGAAAATAAGCCTTTCGGAGAGGCGCTCCATGAGCGTGTACCCGTGCTTGTCTTTCAGAGCGAAGGAGCCCAGAAAAAGCGCGAGGATAACGCCGATGATGAGGCCGGGGATAATACCAGCCAGACGCATGACGAAGATCGTGATGATGATGGTGACGAACAGCAGGGCCGTCGCCAAACCGGAGAGCCTGCCAATACCGGCGCGCTGAGGAATACGCCAGTTACCGTACGTGGGCTCTGTGTAATCAGTATCGACATGCACTATTGATTACCCCTTCCCTTCCCCTGCTTGTTTCGGTTAGGTTGCGCCGAGCCGCTACTACCGCGTCGCCGGAAACCGCGACCACCACGGGACGGGGGCGTTACGCCGCCGCCACGGGAGCCTCGGGCACCACGACCACCGCCGCCACCTTGTTGCTTAGAACCCTGCTGCGGAACCTGCTCGCCAGCGGCATCATGGACAGCAGACGAAATCGCCTGCCCGCCCTTCTGCGCGCCCTTAACGGCAGCACCAGCTGTCATCACAATTGCACCGGCACCACCTGTAGCAACACCAGCACCCTTTGCGAGCAGACTCTTAGCAATAGAACCACCGCCCTTAGCAGCTGCAGCACCAGTAGCGGCACCGCCACCACCGCCACCGGCGGCAGCTCCACCGCCGCCACCTGCACCGCCACCACCGCCACCTGCACCGCCACCACCGCGGCCAGCGCCTCGAATTCGCGAGCCGAAGTTGACCGCGCCAGAAGCGGCACTGCCGACAGCAGCACCAGCGAACATTGCGCCAGCACCGGAAGCGGCACCGACAGCGGGGACGATGAGGCGCATCATGGCAGGCAGAGCAAAGAGGGCAGCAATCATCAGGACCAGGCCGGAGATGAAATACATCATTCGCTGCCCATCATCGCCGTCGACCTTGCCGACACTACCGAAAACCTTAAACGCTGCAGCGTAGACTATCGATGCCACCGGCTTGTAGAGGATGAAAGCGATGAGCCAGCTCACATGTTTCTGTGACCACTGCTTACCCCACGAGGTATTAGTCGCCGAGAACGCCAAGGGCAGGGTGCCCACCAGGATCAGCGCCATAGCGGAGCGGACAATGAGCAGACCGATCTGAATGACCGCAACGATGATTGCGATAATGCCCATGACGATGGCAAAAATCGCGATGCCCACCGTGATCCCAGACTTAAAAACCTCTGGGCCGATGAGAGTCGAAAGAGCCTTATCGAACCCCTCGTCCGTGGAGCGGCCGATAATCCAGGCTGAGAACTCGTCGCCTGAGCGCAGCAGAAGAGTTACGCCCGTCACACTGGCGGCGTTCATGATGGCAAATTTCAGTAGTGACGCGAGGAGGTCTGTGAGTGGCTGGCCCTTGCGGGTCCACATCATCTGCCCGGCAGCGATGAGGATGCTGACGACAAGTAGTGCCGCGACGTACCAGGAGGTGGACTCGCGGATGAAGTATACTGCGTTGTCCTTGCCGGTGAGCGGGATGCTGGGTGTGTTAACCCAGAAGGAGCCCAGGCTCTTCGCGAGGCCTCCGAGGGAGTCGGTCACGCCGTGGAAGAGGGAGTTAATGAATCCCTCGGCACCCGCGCAGACCATGTCACCCAACACGCAGCCCGCGTTGACATCGTGCTCACCCGCCATTAGGAGCCCCAGGTGATGAAGTCATCGGGGTCAGCGGAGCTAAACTGGGGCAGGGTAGAGGGCACCCAGAAATGCCAGTCACCGTCGTGCCACTCCATCACCACATCCCAGCTACGGTATGCACCGGAAGGAATCTGAAAGAGTACGCGCACAGTCGCGCGCTCGGGAGTGTAGGAGACATAGCGGTAACCAGCAACGCGCGTCACGGTGCGGGTTTTAGTATCGCCCTTCCGGTTCTGACGCGCTGCCTCAGCACCCGGGCCCACAACAGTCGGCATGTACGCCTCCGGTGCCTCGTTAATCTCGATAGATGCCCAGACAGCTGCGTAGAGAGCACCCTCAGCCGAGTGCTCAAAGCAGCTACGAATCGGCGAGTTAACCATGGGACCAGCGGTCTTCGACACCGGGCCAATCCAGCCAGCATCGGTAGTCACCCACGAGGTGCCCTTCGGAGCAGCATCCATCACCGAATCATCATCCGACGCACCCGCACCACACGAGCCCGCCGCCACCGACGAGGTAGCACGACTCAACTGCTGCTCAGCACCAGCAGAAGCACTAGAGCCACCCGATGCCGACGAGCCAGAGCCGCCACGCGGAATCAGCACAATCAGCAGCAGAACCAGCAGCACACCAACACCGGCGATAACGCCGATACCCCAGCGGGGAATGGTCACGCCCGAAGACTTTTTCTCCATGATGTCTCTCCATGTCTCTAAACCCCGGATTTCGGGGTACACCAGATAGCCCTACCCCAGCGTGGGGGAGAGCTTGAGTGAGTGATAGTGGGTAATGGGGGGGGGATAGGAGACCCAGCGACGGGTCTCGCTTGAGATTAAAAGGGTCACGGGGTGCGTGAGCGCACCCCGTGCAGGGCTTTTAGCCCATGAACATGCCGACCAGACCGCTGGCCGCGGAAGCCAGGATACAGCCACCGAACACCCAACCGAGGCTGGCAGCGTGCTCGCCGCCCTGACCGCGGCGGTTGTTAATCATCATCGCACCAGCAGTCACCAGCACACCGATAACCGCCAGAGCGAAAACAATCCAGGCAATCCACTTAACGATGGTGGTCACGCCGTCAGAGCCGGGAGGTGCCTCGCCCGCACCCGGATCAACCGGGCCAGCCAGCACAGCAGCGTTCAGGAAAAAGGAATTTGCAGCAGCGAGCATCTCGCGCCTCCTCGTGGTTGTAGTGTGTGTAACCCCCAGCGTCGGGGGCAAAAATTTATTACCGGTATCAGCGATTACCATAGCACACGCACCTGATGTACGTGCCACGCATTGTCACTAGTCCACCGTATAGAGCCTCATGCCTCGACACCGTGTGCCGTAGCTAGTGATGAGTAGCGGACCCACTCACCACTCGTATCCACACCCTCCAGACGGGACAGCTCAGTCAGGCGGGCACGCACAGCACGCCAGCATTCAGCCGCAGTAATGACGTCAGTGCCGGCTACCTTCAGCCCGACCGCGCAATCACGGCAGACCAGACGTAGGGTCCCTGCGCGAGCGGGGATGAGCCCATATCACGCAGCTGGTCTCAGCTCACCGGCCCGTGTTCCCCGCGTGAGCGGGGATAAAACTAAATATGCAGATATGCAGAAAGCCGTAAACATAGCTTTCTGCATATCTGCATATGCGTCTTCCGATATGACCAGCCAGCTTTAAAACTCCCACACCCCCTGTTAAAATGAGATGCGAGGCCACCCCACACGGGGCGACCCCAAGGGCACACGGTATCACTCACACCAACCACGCACACCTCCACACACCAGGAGCCATAAAGTCATGCAAAAAAGTGCCCTCGGGATAGCCCTACCCTTCATCTTCATCTTCGGACTCATCCTCTCACTCCTCCTCGTTATCGGCGGCGGAGCAGGCGCTAACGCCTGCACCCCCAGTAGTAGCGGCAACGGCGGCAACGGCCACCAAAACGCCTCCGCCCCCGCCGCAGCACCCGTCACCAGCATCGGCGACCGCGGCGACACCATCAAGGCCCACCTCCCAGAGCTTCAGGAAGCATCCCGCATCAGCGGCTTCCCCATCTCCCTCATCGCAGCCACCATCCACCAAGAATCCGGCTGGGACCCCAACATCGTCTCCGGCGTAGGAGCACAAGGACTAGCCCAATTCATGCCCGGCACCTGGGCATCCTTCGGTAACGGTGGCGACCCCTTCAACCCCCATGATGCCATCCCCGCCATGGGACGCTACATGAGCTACCTCAAAACCACCCTCCGCAACGCAGGTGTCGACGGCGACGAAATCGATAACGTCCTCCGCGCCTACAATGCAGGCCCCGGCGCAGTCATGGAGCGCACCGGCGGATACAACACCGACGAAAACAACAACTACGCCCCCGCTATCAAAAGCCACTGGCGGCAGTACCAGACCCTCATTAAAGACCTCGGCATTGATGACTACCCCACCGGTGCCGAACAGCCCTCGTTGAGTAATGCTGCCGCCAATAAGGCAACCCCCGAATCCACTAGCAGTACTTCCGCACCGGCACAGGCAGAGAAGAAAAGCAATAAAAAGGCATCCGATAAGGATCAATGCAAGGAAGAGGACCAGAAATCTTCAAATGCAGAAAACCAGAATTCTGTAAATACAGATAACTCCGGTGATGACTACCCCTGGGCTCACATGGCCCATTGCAACGGAGACTACTCCTACTGCCCGACAACACCGGATCCGACCAACGCACTTCCGAGTGAATGTGTAGCATTCGCCGCCTGGCGCGTCACCCGACAAACCGGCGGTAGCGCCGACAACATCACGTTCCACTCCCCCGGCAACGCGTCTGTGTGGCTTGGCCATTGGACAGGCAGAGGCTGGCCCAGCGGCCATGAACCGCGGGTCGGCGCCGTAGTCTACTACGGCCCGAACGTCGCGGGAATGAGTAGCTACGGCCATGTCGCTATCGTGAAGGAAGTCCACGACGACGGAACCTTCGTCGAAGAAGGCTACAACGGCCTCGGCGCACCCAACGACCACATCTACTACACCCGTGTTGTCTCGAATAACTCACCGTCCGCATTCCTCTACATGCCGGGCACCTAAGAAAGGAAATACCATGACCCGCAAACTCACCGCACTCACCGCAACCATCACCCTGCTCGCTACCGGATGCTCCGCATCCACCGACAACACCGCCCCCACCGGATCCCCCGTCGCAACCTCCACCCCCAGCACCACCACGGCACCCGCACCTGCACCCAGCACCGCAACCCACACCCCCACCGTCACCGAGGTAAACCCCACCACTGCAACCCCGACCCCGACGGTCAGCCTTGACCCTTCCCCCCTTGCAGGGGTGGGAGTAGGCGAGCAACAGCCCTCCAGCGAAGCCGTACTGACCTCCATCACTGATGAAGACCGTGCCCGCGCGGTAGACGCGGCAAAGGCCATCGTCACCGCCTACACCAGCGGCAAACCCTACAAGGAATGGTCAGCAGACCTCTTCCCCCTCATCGACCCGGAACTCCAAAACCAGTACGGTCCTAAGATCAAAACTGACATTCTCAAGGGCAAAGTCACCGGAGCCTCCATCACTAATGACCCGACTCTTGAAACAGCCATGGGCGAAAACCCCTACTGGGTCACTGTGGTAGTTACTGTCGACGGCGGTATTAGCCCGCAATACTTTGTACGAGTACACCGTACCGCTGACCGACCCAATAAGTGGAAGGCCTCCCACATCCTCGAGCCTCAGGGCTTCAACTCCTTTGTAAAGAGCCGGACTCAGAAGAAGTAAATAACATGGACGCTCTCGACTACCCCCGCATCGACGCCACCGTCTCAGCTGACGGCCTCATCCAACTTGAAATCCAAGACCACGCCCCCCGCACCTTCCAGGACGCAACCACTAAAGAAGCCCTAGGACAGGTGTGGAACCACTGCGCCCACCTCGCCCAAACCCTCGGCCGCGACGTCAAAATCTACGTCCAAGAAGGTACCAAAACCAGCTACTACACCCTCACTCCAGAAGGCGAGCCTACTCTCCAAACTGTGACCGAGGAAGTTGAAAAGCCGTCCGTCTGGCGACGCAAAGCAATCCTCATCCCCGCCGCAGCCCTCCTAGCACTAGGACTCGGCGGCGGAGCCCTCGCAACCGTCAACGCCCTCAACCAACCCGCCACCACCACGGCAACCACCCCAGCCGGAGTCACCCTCACCCTCGACAACGGAACCTACACCACCGGCGCCCTCAGTGGCGATGGCCAGCGTATCTCCTACATTGACGGGTCGACCCTCTACGTTGTCGATGCCACCAAAGGCACCCTCGTCAGCCAGACCGACCTCACCAAAAACAAGGTCGAAGCTGCAGGGCTGACCATCCACCCCACCGGTGACGGATTCCTCTACACCGCACCCGGTAGCTACTTCATGTGGTCCGGCGGAAAATTCTCCAACATCAACACCATTACCACCAAGGCGCAAACCATCATCACCCGCGCTGGGGAATCCGTCATCATCTCCCGCAATGACCCCACCCCCGGAAGCGTCCAAAAAATCAGCGTTAACGGAACCGAGCGGTACCGCTCCCCCGCTGAAGGCGCAGCCTTCATCGCCACCTCTAAAGGCAACGGCATCTGGGCATCCACCCGCGGTAACGGCACCATCATCACCGCAACTGCCAACGGTACCGAAACCGGAGCGCACCCCCTAGTAACCCCCACCGAAGGAGCAACCTTCACTCGCTGGGTAGGAGCCACCGCCAACGGTGAGGTCGTCACCCTCTGGCACACCTCCGCCGGGCAAGACATCCTTGCCCTCCAAGCCCCAGAATCTGACAACGTCAGCCGCACCATCGACATCACCGGAGCAGCCGATAGCGTGAAGATTGACGGCACCGGCACCATCGCCATCGCAGGAGATCAAGTCCATCACCTCACCACCGAGGGGTCCTACGCCCTACCGGCCGTGCCAACCAAGGTCACAAGCCGGCCCGCGGGAGGATTCAGCCTCGAATTCGGTGACGGAACCACCGGCGACGCAACCTCCAGCGGCTATATCGCCTCCACCGACACCCCAGTTCTTGGCACGACCGCAGACGGACACCGCGTAACCGTCGGTCCCGACCGACACAGCATCGTTATCAACCCTTAATCAAGAGGAGTAAAAAGTGCAGCGCCGTAAGGTTCTCATCACTTCCCTCACCCTCGCAGCCGCAGCAGGCGCCATTAGCTGCACCGCAGCGACCGCAGCAGAAACACCCACCCAGAGCGGTTCTATCACCATCCGTGATAATGGCCAGCCCAACCGCGACCAGACCCGCGACCTGACCGTTGCCCTCATCATCAAAAACGGCGCCGGTAACGCAGCCACCCAGCCTGCCACTACGCCCGAGTTCGTCACCGCATCCCCTGCCGAAGCGGAAGCACCCGCCGAAGAACCTGCCCAGGAAGATTTTGCAGAAACATCGGATGGTGCTGCACAACAGGAAGGGACAACCCCCGGAGCAGAAGCGCCCGCCGAGGCTGAGGCACCTGCTGCGGGAGCGGACCACTCTGAACCTCGTGAAGAGACCCCTGCTCCGAGTGAAGCAGCTTCGGGTGAAGTGGAAGTTGTTATCGCCCCCAGCGCCGAACCCACCCATGAGGTTCCCGAAACGCCGGGCAATACCGACGTACCCATCAACCCGGAACCTGAACCGGTCACCCCCGAACCGGAAACCCCGGGGAACACCGATGTGCCCATTGCACCTGAGCCTGAACCGGCCCGTAGCGAGCACGATGAAACCCCTGCCGACCACCAGCCGGCTGACGACACCGCACCCGTTATCGAACCGGAGCCTGAGCCTTCAACTCCGGCACCCGAGGCTACTGAAACCCCTGGCGAGGTTGAAGTTGTCATCGCACCTACCCCTGAGCCGAGTCAGAAAGCATCTGCGGACACTGCAGATAATGAGGCACCCGATAACTCAGAGGTAGTCAGTACCGAGGTGCCCATCGCACCCGAGGATGCCCAGGCACACTCCCGTGCAACCTCAGATACTGGAGACCACGCAGTAACCGGTAGCGACGAGGTGGGCATCGCTCCGCAAGCACCGGGCTCCAAGACCCCCAAGAGTAAGAAGGGATCATCAGCTCAGCCTGCTGCAGATGCGAAATCCCCCACTTCGGTGCCGTCTGCTCAATCCACGGCGCCGGCTACCGCCCGCGACGAGTTGGCTTACACCGGTATTAGTGCCGAGACTGGCGGGATCGCAATTGGCGGTTTCATGCTGATTCTCACCGGAGCCGCTGGTGTGTGGTCTGTCCGCCGCAAGACCTCTAACGCCTAGCACCTAACTGAAAGGGGCGAGCGAATCATTGCGATTCGCTCGCCCCTTCAGTTAGGTCTTGACAAGGACTAAATCTGTACAGAAATAAAGAAATATTGAAATCTTCATATCCATATTTCCGCCTCAAAAGAAGAGGTGCAGGTGGCAGGCGTAACCTATGGGGCCATGCCAAGTTGCTTGAAACTGCAGTACATCATGCGCGAAAGCGTAACCAACGTATCCTAAAAATACCCGTAAGGTCATTCTGATAGATTTAGAATGACCCCGCGATACACCACCGATAACTACCGATAACTAAGGAGACCTACTCATGGCCGAGTACTTCGACCTTCCTGAGCGTTACTCAGATTTGTTTGAACAGCTCAACGATAAGCAGAAGCGAGGTATTACTCAGACTCTCGCGTCAGCATGGCTTGAAGGCTACACCCATTCTCGCGAAGAAGTAGCTCAACTTATTGATTTGGAGCTAGGACGAATCACCTTTGAAGAGTATAAGCAGAAGACCCTGGACAGGATTGCTTCTCGCCGAAACTTGGAAGAATCTGAGTAATGAGTGGTCAGGATGCATGGGCGGCGTATTTTTTCCCGCCACCTGATGATCAAGTCATGCGTAATATTCCTGGTATTCGCAATGAGGGAGAGCTAAGAGAGTTTGAATACAGTATGACATCTGCAAGGCAGAGAATGCTGGAGGAGAACCCTAGCCTTGTTGCGCATACTTTTGACGCAGCACATCTCAAAGGGATCCATAAGTATCTCTTTCAGGACGTGTATGACTGGGCGGGGGAGTATCGTACTGTCAACATGAGTAAAAGGTATTCTGTGTTTGCAGATGTCAACAACAAAGAAGTCGACCGATACTTGGCAGAAGCATCCCAAAAAGTGCGCTCAACAGACTGGGAAAAGCTTAATCGTGTGGAATTTGTGAAGGCGGCATCTGAAGTTTTTGCAAACTTAAACCAGGCCCACCCCTTCCGTGAAGGAAACGGCCGAACCAGCAAAATCTTCATGGAACATGTTGCAGCTCTGAGTAATTTTGAACTTGATTACGATCGTGTCAGTAAAGAAATCTGGAATCAGCAGTCTATGTTTAGCGGTCCAGATTTTGGACACTTTCAGGTGCGTCCTGAAGAGATGTACCCGGTTTTCAATGCCATTTCCGTACCGCGCGAAACCCCACATGAGACCCAACTCGATGCTGAGGATGAAAAGTCGCAGCAGATTTACCGGCAGATTATGAATGGCTTCACTGGGCCTACTGGAGCGAATCAGCAGCAGACACCCCAGACACCTAACCGCAATATCAACCACGGCTTAAACCGCGAATCCGGTCAAGGACTCGGAGACTAAAGAAGGTGGGGTGCTCAAGACATATATCTTGAGCACCCCACCTTTGCGTGTTTTCAAGGTATGGTTACCGACAGGACGAAGTAGACCGGCTAGGGCGCGGAATGGTTATGGAAGGGCAGACGCAGCTTTTCTAACGTAGCGTGAGTGGTTCCATCATACGGCTTATGTTGGAACCACTCACTTCTTTCTAGGGTTTGGGCTCGGAGTTTGCTGCGCGCAGTAGTGCGTTCACTTCGGCGCGAGTAATACCAAGGCGACCCGTCTGGCAGAACGCGCCAAAAACCAGCAAAAGCATCCAAAGGACCAGAAGGTTACTGAGCCGGAGCAGCAGCCGAAGCCGCTCTCGCCGGTAGAGCAGAAAGTGCAGGAGGCCCGTGCTGAGCGTGCGCCTGAACCTGAAGCGGATGAGGAAACTCTGGCAGCTTTGAGGGTGAGCCAGATTGGCATGAGGACACATGCCCGAAAAGGAACAGCCCCTCATCCGAAACAGCCACCGGCACCTTCTACAGTACGTCCAAAGACTAATAAAGACATGGAACTTTAGGAATAACGTAAGAGGGGGACACATATTGTGTGTCCTCCCTTTCTGAAATATGGGTTTGTTCCTTTAGCGTCTGCGAGCGGCAACGACGGCCGACTGCACCAGGCGGTTTTCGCCTTGTGGACGATAACAGTACAGGATTCTAGCTAAGGTTGAACCCCGCACAATAGGGATTGAAACAGGTTAGGGGGAGAGATAGCATGGCTGAACGGACCCCAAATAATGTTCTCACGATTATCCTAGAGGGGTAAGAAAGCAACAAAAAAGGCACCCTCAGCGGGTGCCTTATGCGCAAGGTCCGTAGCTTCGGCCGACCTACATCAGCATACCCACTACGGCTCACCCATTATACCTCCTCGCCTTACGGCGACTACCTCAGGGTTCTTGGTTTACCTTGCTACTATTACTATAGCAAAACCGAATACCAACCGCAACATTTTTTGAAGGAATCAAAGGTGTCCTCCAATTCTTCCGGCCATCATCTTATCAGCGATTATCAGCAGGCCTTTATCACTAACCCCTCCGACAGAATAGAGCGAGATTACCATTCTCGTATCGTCGGTTTCTACGAGAGAAACAGCGATGCTCCTCGTTTTGCCTTTGTAGACGAAACCTACCGACCTCCCAAAGTCAGCGATGACGGATACGGTATGCATCAAGGGTTCTACTCTATGACGGCTGTGATTGTCGAAGCAGATCAGCTTAAGGACTTCCGAGACGCACTGACGAATCTGCAAGGCGATTTCTACCATGCGAACCGAGCCAGTCCTGACCGTAACCAGGCTCTTCTTGAGCTAGTACACCAGCAGCTGCCGCCTGGCGCAGCAATCATTACAGTAGGTACTGCTGTTGATTATTCCCCGGATGCTGATACTCAGGTAGATTTCATCAGGCAAGCACGTCACAGTAACATGCTTTCTCTGATTCAGCAGGGACAAGATCGAGATAACCCGGTCTACGCGTTCGTCTTTGAACGCATGAGGAATGACAAGGAGAACCAGTTGGATTTGGAGGCTATCTCGAACTTTATCCAGGCTGGTCTTATCGATCCTATCGATCAGGTACAGGTATCTCCGAGTGCTGAGAGGCTCCTGTGGACCCCCGATGCGGTCTGTTATGCCGTTCAGAAGGTTCTTAACTCTTCTGACTACACCCTTTTTGAGACCATCAAAGACAATCTTGAGGTCTACGATGCGCTCAGCCATAGGTATCTTGACCTTGCTCCTGGACAGAACCAGCAGACTCAGATGAGTGCGCTCAATTTTGTCGCAGCTACTGTCCCGATTGAGAAGCTCTCTGATAATGCGCTTATGCAGGTCGCGAGTGGTCGTTTCGTCCGTGAAGAAGTCGTAGCTAGCCTTTCAAATTCTTTGCCTGAGGGTCCTTTGCCTGAGGGGCAGGGACGTATCCTACAGCCCAAGGCTCAAGAAGGTGTTGGTGATGCGTACTCCCGGACGCAAGCACAGGGGCATCAGCATCAGTTGTCTCCTGCTCAAGCTGTCGCTCAGAGTATTGCGCGTGGTGATATGACTCCCCGGCAGAAGCAGGCCTTTGAGGAATTGAACCGTCGTGGCACTCCTATTCCTCCCGCGTTGCAGGCTGTTAAGACCTCATATGAGCGGATGGAGCGTGCACGCGAACAGATTCTTGGCCCGAATGAGCAGCGTCAGCAGAATCATTTGAGTTCACAGCAGCAAGAAGCTATCACGGAGCTAGGTAATCGGCCGTCAGAGATTGATGTAGAGACTCAACGTTCGCTCAGTTTTCTCCAGCCCATGATGCAGAAAAGCGGTGTGGCCCAGACAGACCGGTCTCAGAATGAGGCTCCGCGGCGAGGTCCTGAACCACCAGAGCGAGGCATCGAGCTCTAATAAAGAGGTATGGGGGTGAGAAATCCAGTAGTGGATTTCTCACCCCCATGCCCCTTCGTCGTTCGCAACAGCACGCGAGACGATGCTCTGTTAATCTGGAAGAAAGCACCGATACCCCCATGAGGTCAATGATGAACATTCACCCCTTCGACAACCACAGCACCGATGTTGAGCAGGAGCTTTCCCGTGAACTGCAGGCTATTGCCCAGCAGATTCGTCAGGCATTGCAGAACCATAAGCAGCAGGTCGCCCGTGTAGAAAACCAGGAATCTGTAAATACAGATGTACAGATTCCTGCATCTCCGTATGCGCGGCTCTGGGAAGAATCATGGTGGGCTACTGCAACCAGCCGCGACCTAGCCGAATGGGCCACCGCGGCAGATCAGGAAGCACCCTACCGCGCTGATGCCGCCGCAGCCTACCACCACCTCGACGATAAGCTACGGAACGAATATGGCTTCACCCTCGCCGACTACCTTGCATACCTGAAGGAACACGGCTGGGAAGAACGCTACGAACAGCACCAGGCCGAGGAACGAGCTGAAGAGCGGGAAAATCTCTCCGATTCTGAGCGTCAGAAGGAACTCGACTCTAACGACCCGGCTGAAGCCCAAGAGCACGAGAACCAGTCAGAGCAGGCTCATGCCCAGGCTGGTCATGAGTGGGATCAGGCTGAAGCCCGCGGTGAGCGTGCCGCCTACTACGAGGCTCACTACGATTCAGAAACCGCACACGCGGCCAAGCTCAACGATCAGTCCCTCGGTACGCATCCGCACCAGGCTGTAGCCGCCGCGAAGGCTCGAGGACCTCAGCAGCAGGCCAAGCCTGCCCGCGCAGTGCAGCAACAGGTTCATCAGCAGCACGAGCTATCCCACTAAAACCGTTCTCTTAGTAGGTGCGCTTAGTCAGTTCACGACGGACCGACTCACGCACACCCGCATCCTCAACCGACGCCAATACAGACGCCAGAGCACGCGAGAGAATATCCTCACGCATGAACGGCTCCACACGGGTCGCCTGGTACACCGGCACCATGGCCCGTGAGAGCATCGGGATGAAGTTCGGCTCAGTCCAGGACGGCTCTAGGGCGATGACGTGTGCCAGGGTGGGGGAGTATTCTTCCATCCAGCGCTGGAAGTCTTCTTCGTTGGAGAAGTACGAGCCGTCTTCCTTGAGCTCGAAGGCTTGGGGGACCTGGGCGTTGGCGGCCTTTGCTTCGTCGAGTTCTTGGGCGAAGTCGGAGACGCGTTCACGCAAAGCTGCCATCTGCTTGAATTGCGCGGGAATGTCCTCATCCTGCAGGGCTGCTAGGTAGTTTTCGACTTCGCGGTGATCGGGTTCGCGTAGGGTGGTGCCGGGGGTGGGGAGGGTGGGGAACTGGTAGCCGGTTTCGGTGAGGTGGTTTGCTTTCTCTTCGCCCTTGACGGCTAGTTCGATGGCGGTGTTGAGTAGGTCCTGCTTTGTGTCGGCGTCGATGGGGTAGCGGCCGTACTGGCCGGGGGTGTACTTCTTGAAGAGGTTGTGTAGGGCGATGCAGCGTAGGCGTAGGTTGTAGAGGAAGGCTTGCCAGTTGCCGATGGTGGCGAAGCCTTCGTTGATGAGGGTGATCATTTCGTCGATGGGTTCTTCGTCGGCTAGTTCGGTGGTGAGGCTGTCGAGGAGGTGGTTGATGCTTTGGGCGGTGGCGATGTCGGTGCGTAGTGCTTGGGTGAGGGCGAGGTCGTCGGGGTAGGTGATGTAGTAGCCGCCTTCCATGTGGATGAGGTCGTTGTGGGTGATCCATGCGGGGGCGGTGGGGTTGGTGTTGATCATTGGTTTTCTTTCGGTTGTGGTTGGTGGTGTGGTTGTTGTGTCCCCGTGCTGCGGTGCAGGGGGGGGGGTATGGGAAAAGGCACCCCGTGGGGGTGCCTTGTGTGCAAAAGCCCAGTTGGGCAGCCAATGGCTTCTGTATATTTCACCGCGCTGCTATCTCAGTAGGGCCTATCCCTCCAGATTCAAAGCGTATGCTTTGAAGCCAGTTTCAAGTTTTTGATGCACTACTACCACTCTAACATTCGTTGGGTTCTGCGGCCCGAGGTTCGGTCACGGCGACCGAAAAGAAAACCCCACCAAACCCGCCGCGCGCGACGCCCGCAGAAGTGCGGCGTAAGACACTGCACCCGCTGTCTCGCACGTACGCCCGAAAAGTGCGAGAATGGAGCGAAAAAGAAAACGACGAAAGAGACACTTTCATGCTTATTCTCGTTGTGAACGCTGGTTCTTCCTCCCTGAAGTACCAGGTGCGTGACACCTCCCTCCCCGAAGCAGAGCAGATGCTGGCCTCCGGCCTGGTTGAAAACATCGGTACCGACGTGCCCAACCACGAGGTCGCATTCGACATCATGTCCGAGAAGCTTGAGCCCGTCCTGGCAGGCCGCGAGCTGCAGGCAGTCGGTCACCGCGTGGTGCAGGGTGCGGAGAAGTTCACCCACCCCGCCCTGCTCACCGAGGAAGTTGTCCAGCAGATCGACGACCTCTCCCCGCTGGCACCGCTGCACAACCCCGCACACGCTCAGGGCATGCGCGCAGCAATGCACAAGTGGCCCTCCCTGCCGCAGGTCGCTATCTTCGACACCGCGTTCCACTCCACCATGCCCGAAGAAGCATGGCGCTACGCGATCCCCTACGACCTGGCTGACAAGTACAGCATCCGCCGCTACGGCTTCCACGGCACCAGCCACGAGTACGTCTCCCACGTTGCAGCTGACATGCTCGGCATCGCCCGCGACAAGTTCAACGGCATCGTGGCACACCTCGGTAACGGCGCATCCGTGACCGCGGTGAAGGACGGCAAGTCCGTCGACACCTCCATGGGCTACACCCCGCTAGCCGGCCTAATCATGGGTACCCGCTCCGGCGACATCGACCCCTCCGCACTGACCACCATCCTGGTTCGTGAGGGCATTGACGGTGCACGCCTGGACACCATCCTGAACAAGGAGTCCGGCCTGCTCGCACTGGCTGGCTCCAACGACATGCGTAAGGTCGTTGAGGCTGCACAGTCCGGCGATGAGCGTGCACAGCTCGCACTGGACATGACCTCCTACCGCCTGATGAAGTACATCGGCGGCTACAACCTGGTTGTTGGTGGCGCACAGGCTCTGATCTTCACCGCAGGTATCGGTGAGAATTCCGGCGACTTCCGCAAGCTGGTCCTGGACCGCCTCGGCGCACTGGGCATCAAGTACAACGAGGAGGAGAACGCTAAGCGCTCCCCCGAGCCTCGCGTGATTTCCACCGAGGATTCCGCCATCAAGGTTCTGGTCATCCCCACCAACGAGGAGAAGGCTATCGCTGAGGCAACCGAGGAGCTCGTCAAGAGCCTCTAAACGCTCGAGTTTCGCGCGGCCACCGTGCGGGGTGCGTGAGGCATCCCGCACGCAGCGCGTAGAGCTTCAGCCCGCCGTAGCATCCGTTACCAACGGACGCTGCGGCGGGCTTTTGCGCACCCGGACACCCAAATACGTGTGGTTTGTGAGAAAAACCGTTCTCGTATTCACCCAAGCGTGCCCAAACCCGATAGAGTGGAGTCAGACAACACTCGATACGAAGTGGACGAGATATGACTCAACCTCCTGAAAACCACCAGCCCGGCGGGCAGTTCAACGCCCAGCCCGGCCCCCAGGGACGCCCCGCCCCGCAGGGCACGCCCCTTCCGCAGGACCTCTCCGCGGGTTGGCTGCCCGAAGATAAGCGTCAGAAGCCGGTGAGCCCCCTTCCGGAACCCAGGTTCTTTGCCTACCAGTCCATACTGCCGACGAAGGTGCTGCACGCGCTGCGTCACCCCGCCGAAATCCCGTGGCTGGTCGCCGCCTACGCGGTCACCGCGGCCGGCTACGTCGTGCTGTTCATGTCGATCATTACGCTGTTTGGCCGCATGGGCCAGTGGCTCTTCTCGTCCGGTTCGGGCGACTACACCGGCGGCACAAGCAGCCGCGTGGCAAGCAGCGTGCAGGACATCGTCATGCAGGCCGTGTCCATGCTGGTTCTGGGCCCTCTCGTGCTCTTCATCGTTCGTGCCCTCTTCTACGCCCAGCAGCGTGTGACCGGCGTGCGCATCACCCCGACCCAGTTCCCCGAGGCATACCAGATGCTCGCCGAGGCCGCCGAGGCAGCCGGCCTGCGCCGCGTACCCGACGCGTACGTTATCAGCGGTAACGGCACCATCAACGCCTTCGCATCGGGTCACGGCTTCCGCCGCTTTATCTGCATCTACTCCGATCTGTTCGAAATCGGCGGTAAGTCCCGTGACCCGCAGGCCCTGCGCTTCATCATCGGTCACGAGGTGGGCCACATCGCGGCCGGTCATGTCAGCTACTTCCGTCTGATTTTCACCACGCTCTTCAGCCGCATCCCCATGCTGTCCAGCGCGCTGTCCCGCGCTCAGGAGTACACCGCCGATAACTTCGGATACCGCTTCTGCCCCGAGGGTGCCGAGGGTGCCATCAAGGTCATGGCCGCCGGTAAGTACCTGAATAAGCAGGTCAACTTCGACGAGCTGGCCGACCGCGCCGTCACCGACCGCGGCCTGGCCGTCTGGTACGTGAACCTGCTGATGAGCCACCCCGTGATCACCTGGCGTGCCCACGCCCTGCGTGACCGCACCCAGCCGGGCCGCCTCTTCTGGCGCCCGACCGAGAACCCCACGGACAACGGCACCCCGCGCGTGCCCGTGCTGGTTCCCGCTTCGGAGCCCGTTGGCATGTGGCCCGACCCGATTCAGTCCACCGAGTTCATGCAGGAAAACCAGAAGACCTGGGAGCCCTACAACCTCGAGACCGTGGACGTGGCCCAGAAGCCCGAGGGGGACCTCGCATACCCCGAGAACGCGGCCCTGTTCAGCGGTTGGCAGACCGAGCAGGCTCGCGCGTTCCACGCTCAGCGTTGGGATGCGTACGCGGCCGCCGGCGGTGCACCCGCCGCGGGTGCGTCCGGCTTCGGCCAGCAGGCGGCCTCCGGCTTCGGTCAGCCCGGCCAGCAGCCTGGCCAGCAGTCCGGAACCCCGGATCAGTCCGGCTCCCAGCCCGCTTCTCAGCCCGGCCCGTTCGGGTCGGCCCCTGAGCAGCCCGGCTCCAACCGACCCGACGCCGGCCCCTCCGGCGAGGGCGGTTACGGCTTCGACCCCGGCAACAAGTAGCCCGCTAAGCCGTGAACGCGCCCGCGGGCGCTAAAGGCTCAAGAACCCGCCGGGGGCATCTCATCGTGAGAGGTGCCCCCGGCGGGTTCAGCTCTTTAACCGCAGGTCATAGAATAGGGGCTATGCTCTCATCACTGCGCTCCATCAAGCTTGACCCGCTGCTGACCATGCTCATCACCGCCGTTATTCTGGCCATTATCGTGCCGGCGCGCGGCGATTTCGCCGACTGGTTCAGCACCGGAACGAAGTTCGCGGTCGCCCTGCTGTTCTACCTGTACGGCGCTCGCCTCTCCACCGCGGAGGCTATTCGCGGCCTGACCCACTGGCGCCTGCACCTGATGATTTTGAGCTGCACGTTCGTGCTGTTCCCGCTGGTCGGTTTGGCGCTTTCACCACTACGTTTTGTGCTCGGTGATGGGCTGTACATGGGTATTCTGTTCTTGACCTTTGTGCCCTCGACCGTGCAGGCGTCGATTGCGTTCACCTCGATTGCGGGCGGTAACGTGGCGGCGGCGATTGTGAGCGCCTCCCTCTCTTCGATTGTGGGTGTGGTGGCCACGCCGCTGCTCGCCATGCTGCTGATGAACACGGGGCATATTGAGTTCTCGGGCACCGTGTTTCTCGACATCGCGATTCAGCTGTTCCTGCCCTTCGTGCTCGGTCAGCTCACGCGCCGCTGGGTGGGGGAGTTCGCCAAGAAGCCGACGACCAAGTGGCTGGATAAGTTCTCGGTCATGATGATTGTGTATTCGGCGTTCTCCGCCTCGGTGGTGCAGGGCGTGTGGACGCGCGTGGCCTGGTGGCAGATCGTGGTGCTCATCGTGCTGATGGCGCTCATCGTGATTTTCATGCTGTGGCTGACCGACCAGTTGGCTAAGCGCCTGGGGTTCAACCGTGCCGACCGCATCACGATTCAGTTCTGCGGTTCGAAGAAGTCGCTGGCGGCCGGCCTGCCCATGGCCATCATTATTTTCGGTGCCGGGTCGCTGGGCCTGATGATGCTGCCGATCATGATTTTCCATCAGGTTCAGCTGATGATTTGCACCTGGCTTGCGGGGCGTTACGCGCGCCTGGATGTGGTGGGCGCGGCGGCCGCGCTGGAGGCTTCGAAGAAGTAGGCGGCGTCCCCTGCCCGCGGTCGTCCGCTACCCTCTCGGATAGCGTGCGGGGCGTTCACGAGGAGGGAACATGACGAAATTTTTTAAAAATAACCGACCAGTGCACTTATGTGCAATATGTGGTGTTTGTGCTGGTCAGTTGATTTTCTGTGGGGTTTGCAGGGTATTTGGCCCAAAATTCCCCTCGGAGACCCTGAACACTATCCGGTGTTGGGGGTTCGCATTAGCCAAATGGTGCTTTAGAATATTTCACTGTAGCTTCAGCGAAACCGGGTTCCACCTGCGAGTATTTACTGACGCTACGTCACATGGGCACGGTAGAGATTCACTCCCTCAACCGGCCCGGAGCACTGGCCGCGGCGGATTCACTCCCCGACCGCGCGATGACCGGAAGAGATTCACTCCCTCGTACCGGCAGACGCTCCCAAACATTCACTCAGACACAACCGGATAACTCAGCTTCACCACGCGCAGCTATAGCTCCGGCTATCCTGCGTGCTCGTCGCTGTAGTGCATCCACCCCAGAAACGAGGACACATTATCATGGCTACCATCATGAGCGTGAACGTATGCGATTCCAAGTACAACGCTGACCCCACCGGTGTACGAGACTCCACCAGCGCTATCCAGAAGGCCGTTGATGACGTCGCCGCACAGGGCGGCGGTTCCGTCGAGATCCCCGGCGGTATCTACCGAGTCTCTTACCCCTTCATCGAGATGAAGCACCGCGTCGAAATCTTCGGCCACGGTCAGGCAACCCGCATCGTCGCTTTCACCGACAAGAGCATCCCCTCCACCAAGAACGGTAGCTACGAATGTACCGGCGTGTTCCACACCGGTAGTTACACCACCCCCATGAGCGGTGGCACCAACCAGAACAAACCCATGCGCATGGGCGTGCGCGACCTGTTCATCCGCACCAACAAGTACAACCTGCCGCTGGACTCCAAGAGCAACCAGATTTTCCTGGAGAAGCACACCCAGCCCGTCGACAACGTTGCGGGCGTCATCTTCCACACCCGCATTGCGGATGCTAACCCCGGTGAGCCGGACGCAGTGCCCACCCTGTCCAACATCGAAATCTGGGACACCGCCATCGGCGTGGCCATCCTGGGCCTGGACGACCAGGGCATGAAGATTGACAAGATCCGCATCCGCCAGACCCTGCGCCAGGGCCTGCTGGTCGGCAAGCCCGTGGGTCACCCGCTGCGCGCTCGCGAGGGTGACACCCCCGGCGCGGCAGATAACAAGTTCTCCATGATTGACGTCTCCGACGCCAACATGAGCTACGGTACCTTCGCCGGCATCGAGATTTACACCTCCCAGTCGAAGTTCGAGCTGTCGACCAGCTGGTTCAACAAGCGCAACCAGGGTAAGAACGCCCTGTACGAGGTGAAGACCCGCCACGTGGGCGCCGGCTGGTTCATCCAGGGCACCCGCAACATGTTCATTGGCTGCACCGCCCAGGAGAACGCCGGCCACGGCTGGCTCGTGGAGTGGGGTAATAACCAGTTCATTGGCTGCTTGGGTGAGTCTTCCAGCTTCCAGGATGCCGTGACCGGTGCTGCTCGAGGTGATGAGGCGGCCAACTGGTACATCGGCCGTAACGCACGCGGTAGCCGCTTCGTGGCACCCCGCGCGCACAATCCCTACAGCTGGGCGAAGGCTTCGCTGTACGGCTTCTACATTGAGAACAACATTCGCGATATGCACATTACGAACGGTTCCGCTAAGGATGACCGCCTGGGCGAGAACAATATGATGGGCCGTCGCGTGCACGTGACCGGCGCTATGGGCGATAACGTGCTCATCGAGGTGGACCACATCCGTCACTCGACCTTCGCACCCAAGCAGCTGGAGAAGCGCGGCAACGGCGTGTTCATGGGCTAGTGATGGCCTCGACGTGCGAGACCGCCCCGAGGGGGCACGGGCTCGCTCTGGTGTTTCCGGACCAATAGTTCCGGGCTGATGCAGCGGCCCGGAATCGACACCAGTCGCCGCGGGGGCGAGGAGAAATCCTCGCCCCTCGGCGTTTAAACGCCCCGTCTCATGCGCGGCCCGCCACACTTTGCGGGGGAGACGGCAGGGGAGCGCGCATCACAGTGCCGGTCATCGCCTCCGCCGGTGCAATGCGGTACCCTTGAGCAGGAGCCACTCTCGCCCCGCGCGAAAGGGCCCGCACCGCTCAACTCACTCAGCACAGCGCACCGCCCGCGCACCCTATTCACTCAATTCAACCGCCCCACCGCGGCCCGTACACCGGCCGCGGCACACCCTTCCCGGAAAGAATTGAGCCTCACGTGCCTGATACTCCCATGAGCATTAACGCCGTCAACTACGGCGCAGATCCCACCGGCGCCAAGGATTCCACCGCGGCCATTCAGCGAGCCGTCGACGACGTCGCCTCGCACGGCGGCGGATCCGTCGAGCTACCCCGCGGCATCTACCGCGTTTCCTACCCCTTCATCGAAATCAAGCACCGTGTCGAGGTTATCGGGCAGGGCCCCGCGACCGTCGTCATCGCCCACTCCGACCGGGCCATTCCCACCACCAGCGACGGGTACATCGAGTACACCGGTGTGTTCCACGTGGGTAGCTACACGACCCCCGTCTACGGTGCCTACAACGCGAACAAGCCCATGCGCATGGGCGTGCGCAATCTGCACATCCGCACCAACGCGGCTAACACCCCCATCGATAGCTACCCGCTGGATGCGCACACCACCCCGCTTGACCACGTTGCCGGGGTCATCATGCACACGCACTTTACGGGCGATCAGCTCAACGAGCCGGACGTCGTGCCCGTCATCGCCGGCGTGGAGGTCTGGGATACCGCCATTGGCGTTGCCGTGCTCGGCCTGGACGACCAGGGCATGAAAATCGACGACGTGACCGTGCGCCGCACCCTCAACCAGGGCCTGCTGCTCGGCAAGCCCGTCGGCCACCGCCGCCGCGGTACCGAAGGCCAGAACTCCGGCGCGGCCGACAACAAGCTACGCGGCGTAGACGTGGCCGAAGCCAACCTCAGCGGCGGCTCCTACGCCGGTATCGAGGTGTACGCGGCCCAGTCCAAGTTCGAGAACTGCTCCAGCAATAGCAACCACCGCACCCTCGGCAAGAGCGCCCTCTACGAACCCGGCACCCGCAACGCCGGGGCGGGCTGGATTGTGCAGGGTGAGCGCAACATGTTCATTGGCTGCACCGCCCGCTCCAACGCGGGCCACGGCTGGCTCGTCGAGTGGGCCAATAACGTTTTCATCGGCTGCGCGGGTGAGGCGTCCAGCTGGGCCGGAACCGTCAGCGGTGCCGCCCGCGCCGACGAGGCGGCCAACTGGTACATCAGCCGCAACGCCCGCGGCACCCGCATGGTCGCCCCCGTCTCGTACAACCCGCCCGAGCAGGCCGCCTCGCTGTACGGCTACTACATCGAAAACAAGATTTACGATCTTCGCATTACCGACGGCGTTGCGCAGGACGAGCGCATCGGCGACGGCAATATGCTGGGTCGCCGTGTCTACGTAACCGGTGAAATGGGCGCGAATGTGGTGATTGAGGTGGAGGACCTGCGCCACACCACATCTACGCCCGCGCAGCTTCGCGTGGAGGCGTATAACGTCATGCGCGGCTAGGGCCCGGGCGGGGGAGCCGCGCGCTAAGAGGTTGCGCGTCGGGGCGACCGCTCACTAAGAATTCAATTTCATCTTGAATAAATTTTCGAGATGTACTTTAACTTTATTAAAAGGGAAGGTTTAATGCTGTCGCCTGCCCGGAACCGCTCGCGCGCCGCGGTCGGCCCGGTGCCTTCCTTCGGTGTCGCACCGACCCAACCGGTTCCTTCCGGCCGGTTTCCAACCACAATGTACGAGGACCGCACCATGCTTTCGGCTTTCTCACGCTCCCTTGCACCCGCACGACCCCTGCGTCGCGTGCTCACCCTGACCGTCGCCCTCGCCCTGGGTGCCTTGCCGGTGGGCGCATCCGCAGTGGTGCCCCACCCCCAGACCGCGGTGGCCGCCGTCCAGCCGCCCCGAAACAACGCTGACACCGAGTACAACACCTGCGTTGAACGCCTCGTGGGCGATGCGTCCCCCACGCCCGGCGTGTGGGCCGTCTGCCGCGGCTACCTCGACGAGGATGAGTACGTTGTGCGTCGTCGCCACGATGCGACCGTCACCCGCGCCGAGCTGGTGCGCCTGCTCTACCGCATGGCCGGTTCGCCCGCTGTGAAGGACCTTCCGGCCGTCTCTCCCTACGCTGACGTGCCCGCCAGCGACCCGGACTACGCCGCCATCATCTGGGCCGCGGATGTGGGCATCACCGCTGGCTGGGACGACGGCCTCTTCCACCCCGACGACCGCGCCAGCCGCTACACCCTCTCCGCGTTCCTGTACCGTGCGGCGGGTAGCCCCGAGGGGGCTGCGACCATTCGCCGCCCGAAGCTGGTTGAGCGCGATGCGCAGCGCAAGGAAGACGCGGCCGCACGGAAGAGCCGTTTCGCCACCGAGAGCCGCTGGCTCACCCGCACCCTGGGCGAGTACCCGGCGGCCGATCGTGACGGCGACGGCGTGACGGATAAGGTAAAGCCCGGCGATCCGCTGTACTTCTCGGATGCGCTCTACATGCTTCGGGCCTACGAGAAGGCCGGCCTGAAGGTCGTCGGAACGCCCGCCGGTAACTAGGGCTGACGTTGGCTAAAATCAGCGCTGACTAGTGCATATATTCACCGCCCGCCGGTGCGACCCACCGGGTTGCGCAGGCGGGCGGTGGTGTACCGGCATGCCTCCGATACGCCCGCCCGTGAGGTGAGCTCCCCGCACCCGCTAAGCTAGAAGGCATGAAGATTGCCACCTGGAACATCAACTCAATCC
>ERZ1674173.45-NODE-45-length-29075-cov-18.083598_pt1 | contig 29075 bp, 18 predicted proteins | sample MGYA00581290_ERZ1674173 | MGnify/ENA primary metagenome ERZ1674173 (study PRJEB41354, sample SAMEA4873334) | human saliva metagenome | biome: human-associated habitat [ENVO:00009003]; feature: mouth environment [ENVO:08000002]; material: saliva material...
CGAAATAGATCTTTATTTTTACGCATTGAAACAACCTCCAATCTAGTCTAATGGCATTTTACTTGGCGAAGTATCATAAAGCACAACCTTCTACCTCTTTTAATAAGAGGTACAAGATATATAGAATTTAAACCAAAAGCGTATGAAGAATATTTACTATTTACTATTATTAGTTATTGTAACTCTGGTGTCAAGTAATGCCGTGGCTGATACTCCAATCAAGCTGAGTGTGGATGATTCCAGCAGAGTTGTGGTGAAAGTCAATTACCGTCCAGTTAATATTTCTAAAGGTTTGAATAAACTGGATGTTCCTAAGTACGGCTCAGTACAGATTGAAGCTGTAGACGGATGTTATCTTAAAGAGGTATCTAAGCCTAACAAGAGCGAAGGCGGAAATATTCCTATGAGTATCTCGTCTATGCGGAATTGTAACCTATATATCTCGGATGAAGATAAGAATGTAACTTTTACGGTGAAGAGTGGAATCTTTGATGAAGCGCGTACAGGCTCTTGTATTGTTAAGATTGATGATGCTTCTAAGGTTAAAATGGTACGTTATGAATCTCAGACGGGAGTAAATCTGAAGAATGGAGATAACGATGTTAAATGGATTCCTGGGGTAGAGAAGACATTAGTGATTACGAATGCCAATTATGGAGATGCTCCTATTTACCGTGTAACATTAGATGGTGTGGAGGTGGAAAGTTCCAGTAACCAGTTCTTTGTTACTCCTAAGGATGGTAGTGTAGTTAATATTACCGCAAATTATCCCGATATTGATTATGCAGTAAAGTTTAATTTCTCTGATAATGCCGCTAAAAGCGTTATCTCAAAGGTGATGATTGATGGGGTAGAAGTAGCCAATTACAATGAAGAAGGGTTCAAGGTAAAGGCTGGGAAAAAGTTAACGCTTACATTCGATAAGGTAAATTACTCCTTAGATGGGTTTAAGGTTAACGGTGAATCAATCTCTCTTTATGGTCCTTATGAATGTATTGTGAAGAACGAAATGAACTTTGAGATATCAGCACATAAGTATGCTATGATAAAATCTATGCTAAATGTGGATAAAGCTGCTAATGTTACTGTTTATCAAGGACAGAGTTATAATAATAAGGTGATATCAGTCCATGATGGAGAAAACGTTTTGGAGTTGAATGAAACAAATAGTATGATTCAGATAAAGCCGAATAGTGGTTGCAAAATTGATTCGGTGAAGGTCAATGGTAATCTTTTCTCTATTGGTTATGATGGTGCTTGTGAGATTAAACTGACGGAAGGAATGAGGGTTGATGTTGCAACTTCAGCCATTGTACGTGACCAAAAGGCAACCGTTTTTATAGATGATATCAGTCTGGCAAACTATGGTTTCAATTTCTATCGTGCTGATCATTCAACGGTACAGATGCAGTCTGGTGAGAATACACTGATGTTCTCGAAAGATGATCACCATTTCATGTTTGGTGCTTATGGTACTGATATGAGTAAAATGGTGGTGAAACTGAATGGAACAGCACTCGCTCCAACTTATCCTAGTGGGTCAAGTTTTGAGTTTGATTTAAAAGATAATGACCGTTTGGAAATCTTATTGAAAGGTGGAACTGATGGTATTGATTCCGTAGGACATGTAAAGGGGAATGAAAGAAAGGTTTATCGTATAGATGGAACTCGTGTGACTGGTGAGAATTTGCCACGCGGTTTATATATCATTGATGGTAAGAAAGTATTAATTAACAAGTGAAAAGCTAATGAGAAAAATTCTACTTACAATTCTTTTGTTTGGAATGGTGGGTGCAGTATTTGGTCAATCCAAACTTGACCTGCAAAGTCAGATGGAGCTGCAGAGGCTTCGAAACACCTCCATTCCCACTTATAATGCTCGTACACGTTCCTTCGAACGTCCTAAAGTTGCCCAACAAAACACTTTAGCCATGGTTGAACTCATGGGAGGATGTACTCGTGAAGATCTCGAAGCACAAGGTGTGGAAGTCTTAAGGGTACGTGGTAATATTGCAATTGTAGCGTTACCAGTCTCTGATGTTGAGCGTATTTCTACATTGACATGTGTTTATCGCATGGAACTTCCACGTCGGCTTTTTCAGAAGATGGATGTGGTACGTGCAGAGATAGGTGTAGATAAAATCCATAAAGGTATAGAATTGCCTCAAGCCTATACAGGAAAGGGTGTTGTAACGGGTATTGTTGATGGTGGTATTGACCCTAATCATATCAACTTTCTTAAGCCTGATGGTTCAACTCGCTTTGGTTATATCAGTAAGATTATAGCCGCTCCGAATGAAAAGAAAGGCTATCATTACTATAATTATTATCCTCGTGCCGTACTTGATACCTTGTCAAATCGTGATGATACATATTCTATTGAGGATGATTTCACTACTGATTCTCCTACAAACTTCCATGGAACGCACACAACAGGAATTATGGCAGGAGGTTATAAGGGGAATATAACATATGCAAAGACAAATAATGATACGACAAGTTATCTCGTAGAAGCTCCAAATCCATTCTATGGTTGTGCTACAGAGTCAGAGCTTGTGGCTTCATGTGGTGACTTACGCGATATGTATATAGCTTTTGGAGTTGATGATATCGTTCAATACGCATTACTATCGGGCAAGAAACCAAAGCCATGTGTTATAAACCTTTCCTTGGGAAGTAACATTGGAGTACATGATTCTACAAGTGTGATGAACAAGTTCCTTGCAAAAGAAGGAGAACATGCTATCATTTGTATTGCTGCAGGTAATGAAGCTGATAAGGCTGTTGCCCTTAAAAAGAACTTTGAACATGCGAATGAAATGGTTAAGACATTCATTACCCCAATGGTTCCTGATACGCTAAAAATGGGGAAGAAGGCTTACATTAACTTTCGGAATGGTCAGATAGCTGCGTATAGTAATGATTCTACTGCTTTTGATTTTCAGATTGTTGTAACCAATACAAAGCGTGGAAATCATGCTGTAGTACGTATCCCAGTCATTGGCAATAGCGATGGAAAAGCAATAACTTATGCTTCGGGAGGAGATGATTACGCAATCCCTGGTGCTATTATTAACCCAACCTTTGCTAAGGCTTTTGATGGTTATGTTACTGCTGCTTCTGCTATTGATCCTGAGACGGGACGTTATTATGCAATGGCTGAGATAATGACCAGTGATAATCCAACTACAAACAAGGATGGAAACTATAAGTTGTCCTTGGAGATTAAAAGTAAAAAGGATGGTCAGAATGTAGAAGTTTATGGCGATGCACGCTATGTTTATTTCGATAGTAATAAGCAATCAGGATTTGTTAATGGAACACGCAATGGTTCTATCAGCGATATGGCATGTGCAGCGAATGTTATTTCTGTAGGTAGTTATAATGTTCGTAATCATTGGTCTTCATTAGATGGCTATGTGTATGGCTATAATAAGAGAGGTGAAAATGATGATTTCCCTCCTGGGGAGGCATCTCGTTTCTCTTCTTTTGGTACACTTGCAGATGGAAGAAACCTTCCTCTTGTATGTGCACCAGGTGCTTCAGTCATCTCTTCAGTCAATACTTATGCCGTGAATAACCCTGAATTAGGGTATACTGATGCTGGCTTACAAGGTAAACTAAAGAAAGGAGATAAGACTTACTATTGGCATCAGTCACTCGGAACATCTATGGCAACACCGGTTGTTGCAGGTGCTGTAGCTCTTTGGTTAGAGGCTAATCCTAAGCTAACTTGTAAAGATGTGGCACGTATCATTAAGGAAACAGCTCGTAGAGATTCCTTTGTGGTGAATACAGGTGACCCAGTACAGTGGGGAGCAGGTAAGTTTGATGCCTATGCAGGTTTGAAACAAGTTCTAAAAGAGAAGGAGTCAACTGGGATTAATGGTGTTAAGGTAGCTGCTGAAAAGAATATTCCAGTCATCACTTCAACAGGTGAACGTTCATTTACTGTATTCCTTGCCGGTGCAAAACAGTTGAATGTACGTGTTTATACACTCTCTGGTCAACTTGCTCATACACTAGTTACTCAAGGTGATGAGACTAATATTAATGCTTCTGCATGGAGTAAGGGAGTTTATCTTATCCAGGTGAATGGGGGCAGAGCACAACGAATTATTATTTACTAACGTATATGAAGAATAGATTTACTTTCCTGTCATCAACGTTCTTACTATTGATGACAATGTTATTGAGTTCCCTTGCTGTACAGGCACAGGAAGAACAAATCATCAGATTCCATACGAATATACCTGCAAAGGCAAAGAGTGCTGGTATCCCAGCACAAGTATCTTTCGTACTTGGAGCATCTGATGATGATCAGACTGTCAGTATAGACTGTGGTTCTGGTGATCAAGAGTTTGATGTAAAGAAAGCTATAATAGGTGAAGAGAGTGGTGAACAAGCCATCAAAGGTTCCCTTTTTATTGGTACTGTCACCGATGAAGGATGGGTAACCATTACTGGTGATCCAACTAACATCTATTATTTCAATGCTTCTGGCAATGAGATTGATAAGATAGAGTTTAGCAAGAACCTTCGGATTAAGGTGTTGAATTTGGAGCATAATACTCTGAATGCTTTAGATATTAACAACCTGAAGAGCCTACAGGTTATCTATTTGCAGGATAATCCTTTTACGGTATCAACTCCATTGATGATTGGTAATTTACCAGACTTGGTTGTTTTGGAGATACCACAGATAGGACATATCTCTTCTGATTTCACACTTCGTAACTTTCCTAACCTTCGTTCTTTCGATGCATATCATACATTGGGTTTGAAAAGTGTTGACCCTGCAGGATGTCCTAAGTTGCAACGTCTGAGTCTTGATATGACGAATGTTGAGACAGTAGATATCTCTAAGAATCCAGAACTGCAGATTTTGAATGTAGGTGACTCTCGTGTGAAGTCTCTTGATTTGAGTCATAACCCTAAAATTACTCAGCTTTACATCTCTCATTCCTCTGGAACAGTAAATACTGATGTTAAGTTTGATAATATAGATGTTACCCATTGCCCTGAACTTTATTATTTCTATTGTGGCGGTAATAATCTGAAGACTCTTGATTTGAGTAAGAATCCCAAGCTCTTTACGCTCTCTTGTGATCGTAACCTCCTGAGAAATCTGGATGTAACCAATAATCCTGCTCTTTATAGTGTCAATGTTCGTTATAATTACATGGACTTTGCTACTCTTCCTTGGCCAGGTAACTGGTTCGAGTATTACCATGAGCAGAATCCAATGGAGCTTAATGATACATATAAGGTGGGTGACGTTATTGATTTGAGTAAGCGTGTTCTGCGTGCAAGGACTACGACTGACGCAAAGCTTTATCGTGTTCCAAAGGCTGATCCAACCAAGCCTGTTGAGTTGGATGATTCTTATTATTCTTATGCTGATGGTAAGATAACGTTGAAGAAGGCACTCGATGATGAAGTGTTTGTACAGTTCACTAACAGCGTTCTAAGGGATTATCCTATTCGTACTGAGAACTTCAGAGTTAAAACTGTTGCTGATTTCGGAAAGGATGTAAAGGCTATCGAACTGACAAGTCTTGGTTCTGCAGGTTCACCTGTGAAGATGTCTGTTGGTATCTTGGGCGCTTCTGAGTCTAATCCAGTTACTGTAAAGGTCGATTTAGGTGATGGTGAGACGACTCCTATCCTGATAAAGTCTGATCATCCTTCCCAGGCAAACATTGATGCGATACGTACCGGATCAGGTAATATTATAGTTTATGTTCCACAAGACCGTTATGTAACGACGTTGGAATCAGATGGTCAGTACATTGATAACATTGATCTTTCTGCACTGACAGAGCTACGTGTTCTCACTTTGAAGAATGCTGGATTGATGACAATTGACCTTGGATATAACAATAAGCTCCAGAAGCTTGACCTGTCTGGCAACCAGCTTAGACGTGTTGACCTCCGTGGTCCTTCTTCTTATTTTTATAAGAGTAAGCTTTCTGACATTAACGTCAGCCATAATCAGTTGGATTCACTTCTCTTTAATGATCTCTATGCGGTTAGAACTCTGAACATCAGTCACAATAATCTGAACAGTCTGGATGTCTCAGATGCTGATAATCTGCGTACACTTGATATCTCTCACAACAAGTTTACACGCCTCTTGCTCAATCATAGTGAGCTTGTTGAGGATATAAATGCATCAGACAATGCCCTTACAGAGGTGAAGATTCCACCTGTAGCACCAGTTCAGAAGCTGAATGTCAGTGGTAATTACTTCACACTTGCTACTATGCCTAATGACTTTGGCTTGGCTCGTGGTAAGTTTATCTATGCTCCTCAGCACATTCTTGAGATATCAAAATCGTCTCCAGGTATTGATCTTTCAGAGCAGAACATCACGAAGAACGGTGCAAATACACAGTTCATTTGGAAGAAGAAGGACGGTCAGCCTTTGCAGTTAGGTACTGATTACACAATCAGCAATGGCTCTGCGAAGTTCATTAACTTGGCTCTTGATTCTATTTATTGCGAGATGACACATCCTGCTTATCCTGATTTCCAGGGTGCAAATGTGTTCAAGACTACTTATGTTCATCCTATTGCTTACCCAAGATATGAGTTGGCGAACTTCACAACGATTAATCGTACAGACAGTGTTGCTCTATCTTTAGCAAGTCCTGTGGATGGTACTTCTGTTTATTTTGAGTGGAATGGCGATGGTAATGTTACCCAGTATACGCTTGGAACAACCTATAAACTCTTCCGTGCTAAGTCAAAAGAGAACACGAAGGTGCGTGTTCTTGTGGCAGAAGCTAATGATAAGCTGAAGATTTTCAGCGTGTCTGGCGTCAAGATGAGTCAGGCTGATCTCTCTGGACTAAAGGATGCGAAGGTTATAACGGTTGCTGAGGCTGAGTTGCCTGCTATTACTCTTCCTGCAACGGCTCCTAATCTGACCGACTTGAATCTTGATGGTAATGAGCTGACGGAGATTGATTTGTCCAAGTTCCCTAAGCTCTTCGCGTTGTCTTTGGTTAACAATAAGCTCAAGACGTTCGATCTTTCTCCTGCAAAGAGTCTTGGTCTGGCTTATCTTTCAGGGAACAAGATGAAGGAGATTAAGTTTGATAACCCACATTTGTGGAATCTTGATTTGAGTAAGAATGACTTTGAAACCATCTCTCTTGATAAGCTTCCAGAGCTGGAGCAGTTGTGGTTGAACTCTAATAAGCTGACGAAGGTTGATGTTTCAAAGAACACTAAGCTGCGTGTCCTCAATGTTGTTGACAACAAGCTGAAGTTCTCTACGATGCCTCTTCCTGAGAGTAACGGCAGAAAGTTCGATAAATACTCTTATAATCTCCAGGCTCCTATCGATGTTCAGTGCGTCAATGGTAAGGTTGATCTGAGCTCTGAGGCTGTTATTGCGGGTAAACCTACTACTTATCGTTGGTTCGATGGTAAGGTTCAGTCTGTTGACGGCGTGCTGCAGGGTGAGGAATTAACTGCGAACGATGAGTATACAGTTGAGAATGGTGTGACAACCTTGAAGCTTACGGACACCTTTACGAAGCTGGTATGTATTCTTGCGAACGAGAACTTCCCTAATGCACTGTTGAATACGAACTATATTACCTTCACACCGACTGACGGTATTGATGAGGTCAAGGCTGGTGAAGAGGTGAAAGTACAGTTCGTTGCTGGCGGAATTAACGTTCTTGGTGCTCGAAACCATACGCTTGCAGTTTATACGATAGATGGCAAACTGGCTTATCAGAGCAAGGTTAATACTGATGAGCAGCGTGTTTCTCTGACTCCAGGTGTATACATCGTGCGTGTAGGCAACAGAGCTTCTAAAGTTGTTATCAAGTAAATAACACGTTCTAAATAGCCCGATGAAGGGTAGAGAGGGTATGTCCGAAAGGCATATCCTCTCTTTTTTTATGTGTAAAGAGGATGCTTCTTATGTGGAATATACTTTACATTTGTTTTTTTCATTATAGCTTTTTTCCGCCTTTCTTTATACCTTAAAATCGGTTAGATATGACCTTCTTGGGAAAAAGTATATACCTTTTCGGCAAAAAGTATATACTTTTCAGTCAAAAAGTATATACTTTTCAGTCAAAAAGTATATACTTTTCAGGCAAAACGATAGTACTTTTCAGGCAAAACGATAGTACTTTTTGGGCAAAACGATAGTACTTTTTGCCTAAAACGATAGTACTTTTTGCTTAAAACGATAGTACTTTTCTGAAAATAGCTTGGTTCGTTCTGTCAGAAAGCATGCGTGATTTCTGTAAACCATTGTATATCAATCGATTATAAAAACGAAGCGTTAAACCGCCCAAAACGGGAGTATTTTACCGTAAATATGCCTCTTGTGAATAGCGCCGTCAGAATGATAGTCGGAATTAACAATATTCTATTACAAAATACTTCCCTACGGTTTATGCGGACATTCCTCATGAATCGTCGCCGTTCTCTCGGTCCGCTGATTGCGCTGAGCATACTTTTTAGCTGCCGAGCAGCTTATTTCAATGCCCTAATGTCTTTATACTTATGGGAATTGCTTACCTTTGTATGCAACTAAGAATACATCACAACGATATGAAAAAACATCTTATTTTGCTTTGCGTGTTAGCTTTCTCAGCATCGCTACACGTCGTGGCACAATCAATCAGGAAGCAGATTGAGTCACATCCTGAACTCTCTGCCAACAATTACCTTGCTTATCCCGCACCATCGGGCAAGCTTACGCCTGCTCCTTCGGGCTATCTTCCCGTCTATCTATCGCATTATGGGCGGCACGGTTCGCGCTATCTCATTCATGCGCAGCAATATCTTCGCCCGATCGAAACGCTTCAGCGCGCTGATTCGGCTGGCGTTCTGACCAATGAAGGCAAGGAAGTTCTGAAGAAATTACGCCTCATGTACACCGAATCCTATAAGCGTTGGGGCGAACTGACACAGCTTGGCGCCCAGCAACATCAGCAGATTGCACGGAGAATGTACAATCGTTTCCCCTCAGTCTTCCGTGATTCAGTCTGGGTAGATGCCAAGTCTACGGATGTTATCCGCTGCATTCTTTCCATGGAGAACGAACTTCAGGAGCTCATTCGGCATAATCCTCGCCTCAGAATCAGGCATGATGCAAGTGCGCATGACATGTATTACATGAATCAATCGGACAAGAAACTCTCCCATCAAAGGGACAGTAGCGCCGTAAAGAATACGATTGACGAGTGGGCAAAGCGCAATATTGACACGCAACCTCTGATGTCCCGCCTCTTTAAGGACAAAGAATACGTGGCAAAGAAGGTGGACGCATCACAGCTTACATTCGACCTTTTCAGTCTTGCAAGCATTGTTCAGAACTCAGAAATACGCCATTCGCTCTCATTATACAACCTCTTTACACCCGAAGAACTGTACAGGCTCTGGCAAAGAAGCAATGCTTGGTGGTATTTACGCTATGCCAGCGCACCGCAAAGTGGGGGCAATCAACCCTTCTCGCAGCGTAATCTCTTGCGTAAGATCATCACTGATGCCGACTCTTGTCTGGTTCTTCCTCATCCAGGAGCAACACTTCGCTTCGGACATGACACGATGGTTATGCCGCTGACATGCCTGCTGAATCTTAATAATAGCGACATCCGCGTGTCAGATATAGACAGTCTTGCCCTTAAAGGTTGGAGTTCCACACGCATTGTTCCCATGGCAGCAAACATTCAGTTCGTGTTCTATAAGAATCCGAAGCGTCCGAAAGATGATGTCCTAGTGAAGGTTCTGCTCAATGAAGAGGAAGTAACGTTGCCACTTCCCAAAACTTCCACACCGTATTATTACAAGTGGAGTGACTTTAAGAAGTACTATCTTGCCAAGCTGAATGCCTATCGCGGATAGAAACCATAAGCCTTCTTCGGCTGAAAGGCTATGGTAAAACTCCGAAATCATAAAACAAAGAATAGGGACAGACGCTCTTGTCTGCCCCTATTCTTTTGATGTTTTCTCATTTCTGATGTGGACCTGGTGGTAAATGAACTTACCTATATCAGTCCTTGATATTCAGAAATTTAGCCGAACCTCAATTTTTACTGTAGCCAATCTGTAGCCATTTCAGATATTTTTGAGAGAACGCACAGAAGTTGCATAGACTTCTTGTTTTCGGGTTCAAAGTTACAAAAAGATGATACATCTTCCAAATGTTTGAGTAAAAATGTTTTAGAAAGCTTGTGGCTACAATTTTTCAGTGCACGGTGCAAGACCTATCTATATATAGGCTTGCACCGTGCACTGAAGAGCCTTGCCACATGTGATATACAGCTGATAATCAATATATAAAATGGTATTATATTACCAGACAATGGTATTTTGATATTCTGTTAAAAGCTCATTTCATTAGGAACTTTGCAGCCATAATCATTATAGTCCAATGTATTATGGCAAACAAAAACAGCAACTCAGAACTAAAGGGGCACCTGTACATCGGTTGTCCTACGCTTGAAACTTTAGCTCTTTCATGCGTCAATGCAAAAGATGCTGCTCATGCAAGTAGTATCGAGTATTCAAATTTCCTAAAGGCTTGCAAGATGGGAAAAGACATCAGGCTCAGCACATATCGGAAATGTGCGGCAGGTTTGGGAAAAGAAGTTCTAATTCTCCATCTGCCTTTGGGAACCATAGAGTCTATGACCAAGCCAAAAGCCCATGTGGAGAATCTTTATGAAACTATTGAACAGGATGAACTTATCAAGGTTTTGATGAAGGTTATGCCAAGTGATGGAATGAAGATAGTGAACTTCATGGAAGAGTTCAAAGGGCATCTAACAAGACACGACAAGGAGAACCTAATGAAACCATTTCTGTCAGCTATTGTAGAACTTTGCCAAAACTTACTTAATGATGATGGAAAACCATGAAACACGCTCCCTAATGAATGAGCTTCAAACTCTTCGCGAAGAGTTCAGGCAGATAGCCTGCTTTATCAGAGAGCTAAAGCGTGACTACTCTGTATTAGAAGAGAAGATAGAGTTAAGTACGGCAGATGTCTTGCATCTGCTTGGTATATCAAAGGCATCACTTGCCAGATGGCGGGAGGCTAACTCTATTCCTTATCGATATGTATCAAGTAATCATGTGGTCTATCCATTCAAGGGACTCTATCTTTCGGTAAAGACAGGTAGGGCTACATTTAAGGGCTTTCGCCGCTTGGAGGCATTACAACGTCTGAACGCCTACAAAGATGGTGTCCTTAAAGGCTACATGGGGGATTCTCAAACCTTATTTGAAGAATTATGAACATCAAAGAAGAAATACTAAATCGGACTAACAAAGGACTGGAGGTGTTCTGTTTCTACATGCCCATCAACTTTGTACCCAAGCGTAACTTCCGCAATCCATTGTATGACGACAGACGTGCATCGTGCAATATCTATCTCGACAATAAGTCAGGCTGCTACCGCATGAAAGATTTTGGAAATGATGCCTACTCAGGTGATTGTTTCTGGTTTGCAGCAACTATGCTCGGTTTGGACGTGAGAAAAGATTTTATGAATGTTCTTGAAACAATCATCAGAGATTTACAACTCAATATTCGTCTTGAAGAAAGAAAAGAATACGGTAATCAGCGACCTGTCTTAATTAAACCTTCAAAGCAGCCTATATTACCTCCACCCGACCTTAATACTTCCATGACAAACGAGAAGTGGTTTACATATATTGAGCAGCCCCTTGGAGAAGAGGAACGAATTTTTTGGCGACGATACGGCATTGATGCCAGGACTTTGCAGCGCTTCCATGTGAAATCATTAGCACGCTATGAATCCATTTCAAGCCAGGACAAGCAATTCTCACTTGTTTCTACGCAAGAGGAGCCTATGTTTGCCTATTGCCTTGGTAAGTTCGTGAAAGTCTATCGTCCTAAAAGCAAGCTACGTTTCCTTTATGGAGGCGAGAAAGTAGATGACTATGTATTCGGTTTTGAGCAGTTGCCCAGCAAAGGCGATATGATATTCATTACAGGTGGAGAGAAGGATGTGCTTTCACTCTCGGCTCATGGATTCAACGCTATCTGCTTCAACAGCGAGACGGCACAAATACCAGAGAATATCATTGAGGGACTGTTGCTCCGTTTTCGACATCTAATTATATTGTATGATACGGATGAAACAGGATTAAGAGAGGCTAAGCGACAAGTCGAAGTTCTATCCAAGTTTAAAGTGCTTCACTTAACATTACCCTTACAAGGCACAAAAACGGAGAAAGATATATCGGATTTCTTCGCCTTGGGCAATGGAGTGAACGACTTAAAAAATCTCCTTTCTGATATATTCACAAATATGTATGCACAGACGATGATGATATTGCAATCTTGTGAAATAGACTATGACAATCCTCCCGATGCCTCGAAGTCGGTGGTAGCAGTAAACGGCGTACCCCTCGGTACACAGGATAATCTGTTCTGCATCACTGGCGGAGAAGGAACAGGCAAAAGCAACTACATTGCTGCCATTCTTGCCGGTACTCTTGGTGCAGAACGCTTACAACCAGAACAAACTTTGGGATTGGAGGTAACCGCCAACCCCAAAAGATTAGCTGTACTCCATTACGACACAGAGCAATCAGAAGCACAGTTGCATAAGAATTTGGGGAAGACACTTCGTCGGGCAGGAGTCACGTCTGTACCAGAGTTCTACCATTCTCTTTATTTGGCTTCACTTTCTCGTAAAGATAGATTGAAAATTATTCGTGAGAGTATGGACTTGTTTCACCATAAGCACGGAGGAATACATCTTGTGGTAATTGACGGCATTGCAGACTTGATACGATCTGCCAATGACGAAACGGAGAGTATAGCCATTGTGGATGAACTCTATCGTTTGGCAGGAATCTATAATACTTGCATCATCTGTGTGCTCCATTTTGTCCCTAACGGTATTAAGTTGCGTGGACATATTGGTTCCGAATTACAGCGCAAGGCAGCAGGTATTCTCTCCATAGAGAAAGACGATAACCCTGAATATTCGGTTGTAAAAGCTCTGAAGGTGCGTGACGGCAGTCCGCTCGATGTGCCGATGATGCTTTTCGGCTGGGACAAAGATGCGGATATGCACGTCTATCGTGGAGAGAAGTCGAAAGAGGATAAAGAAAAGCGTAAGACGGATGAACTTTTGGCTGTTGTAAAATCAGCTTTCCATACCAAGCTAAGACTCTCATATCAAGAACTATGTGACGTATTGATGCGTGAAATGGAAATCAAAGACCGAACGGCAAAGAAGTACATTGCCTATATGAAAGAGCAGTGTATATTGTCGCAGGACGCAAGTGGTAACTATCAAAAGGGTGAGCTATGCCATACTTAGAACAGACAACAGAGAACGATTGGTGCAAGCGATTGTTTGACAGCTTGAGAGCTGTCGAGAGCAAACTCGACCAACTGCTTGTGATGAAAGAGCAATCTGTTGACACAACTATTCATCCGCCTCTTAAACCAGAGTATCTTGACATAATCGACGTGTCGAAGATTCTCAAAGTAGAGCAGAAAACCATTTACAATTGGGTATGGGCAGGAAAGATCCCATATCTCAAAGCGAATGGTAGACTGCTGTTTCTTCGTGACGAGATAGACGATATGCTTCATAAACGAGAATGTTGGTGATCAACAAGCAATTTGTTTATTGCCGAATTCTAACTTATGGCACATCTTAAAATAGACATGAATATGAAGAGGATAGTTAAATTTTAGGACAGTAAATCAACTATTAGTTTATTTATGGGAATTATTTTCAACCAATAAGCTATTATTTGAAATGATTTGCTTATCTTTGCGGTTGGAATAAATACAAGCAAGTAAACTATGAGTGTATCTACAGGTAACAAAATCAACCAAATGCTCCAATTAGGACAAAAAAACGGATTGTTGTTTGCTCAATGGCTAACAGGACGAGGATATTCCAGTCAGCTATTGAAAAGATACCGCATATCGGGATGGTTAACACCTCTATGTAGAGGTGTAATGTACCGTACTGGAGATAACCTATCTGCCTATGGTGCATTGCAGTCGTTTAATGAACAGCTAGGAAAGAAGTTCCGTATAGCTGCTCATTCTGCATTAGAGTTATGGGGCTTCAATCATTATGTGCCAATGGGTAAGCCATTGCTGGTGATAACTGCTACCAATGAGAGAATGCCTCAATGGATGAAGCTTAACGTATTCGACCGTGATTTTCATTTTTTCAAAACAGACGCATTTATGCAAGCACAAATAACGACTTTGTCTTATTTAGATTGGAATTTACTCGCGTCTACTCCAGAACAGGCTTTTATGGAATGCTTGTTACTATCGCCGCGGCAATACAACTACATGGACTTGTACTATATAATGGAACAGCTAACAACATTGCGTTCAGAGGTTGTTCAATCGTTATTGGAAACAACCAAGAACTATAAGATGAAGCGCCTATTCTTATATATGGCAGAAAAAGCAAACCATTATTGGTTTGAAGAATTAGACTTATCTAGGATAGATTTGGGAACTACAAAATTGCAGTTGGTAAAGTCGGGGGTATATCTCAGTAAGTATAAAATGACAATCCCCAGAGAATTGAACGACTATGAATAATCATCAGTATAAAAGTCAAGTGGCACTATTGGTACGCATCATGCCCTTGGTTTATAGAATCAAAGATTTTGCCGTACATGGTGGTACGGCTATCAACTTGTTTCATCAGAACATGCCACGGTATTCTGTGGATATAGATCTTACCTATATTCCCTTGGAGGCGCGTTCAACGAGCTTGGAACATATCAATCTGAATCTTCAAGACTTGAAAACGAGCATCGAACGAGCCGTACCGGGAATACATGTGGTACATAAAACAGATGTATGGAAACTGCAATGCACAGACAATGGCATTACGGTGAAAATCGAAGTGAATGGCACCAAACGTGGCATACTTGGAGAAGCGGAAGTAATGAACCTCTGCCCAAAGGCGGAAGATGAGTTTCAAGCTAACTGTAAGGCACGCATCGTACCTTATCCACAACTATATGGAGGTAAGATAGCGGCTGCTCTCAGTCGCCAACACCCACGTGATTTGTTTGATTGCAAGTACATGAAAGACGAAACATTGGATGAAGTAAAAGACGGTTTGTTTCTGTGCTTACTGGGAAGCGACAAACCCATCATAGAATCACTTTGTCCTAATGACATTAATCAGGAGGAGGCTCTTGAACATCAGTTCAAAGGAATGACCGATATTCCTTTCACTTACAAGGATTATGAGTCCTCGCGTAACGACATTATCAGAAAGGTAAATGCCTGCCTTACCGATGAGGACAAAGACTTCATCATTTCTTTTGAAGAAGGCTCCCCGCAATGGGAACTATGTTGTGCTGGTGATTTGAGCAAATACCCATCCGTACAGTGGAAACTGCTCAATATCGAGAAACTAAAAAAGCAAAATCAAAAGAAGTTTCAAGAAGGAATTGATAAACTCAAAACTTTTTTGAAAAAATGATGTAGGTATAATCCGAATATAAACACTACCTTTGCAACGTAAATAGTGCCGATAAGGACTTTTGTCGCTTTATTAGCACTCTAAAAAGGGGAAATGGGGCTGTGTACTTTGTCGATACAGTCCCTTTTCGGTGTATTAAAACTTCAAAATCTTATGGATCTCTGAATAGAGTATAATAAGAAAGAAGACTATCAGCTGCTTAAAAACAACTAATAGTCCTCTCTTTTAGTGGACTTGCGGAGAGTCGAACTCCGGTCCGCACAAGGAAACCATATGCTTTCTACATGCTTATTTCAGCCTTCTGTTTTCGAGTGTTGGCAAGACCTGAACCACCAACCAACACCTTATCCTCTAAATTTCATCTATGCATCGAGGCATACACAAACTATTTCCGATTTACCTGCACCGCTTGACCCTTAGATTCGGAACAACATCCTTGGAGCAGTGTCTCGTCGCATCACCTGGTGACGCAATAAAGCCAGTAATCTACTATGCTTCGATTAGGCAGCGAGAGCGTAATTGTTTTCGCCAATTAATTTTTTGGCCACTCAGATTTAGGAGGTAGCCGTCGAGCCTCCGCATGCTTACATACCATCTCATCTTGCCGTCAAATCCATACAAGCCCTCGGTATGTTCTGCAAAGTTACATATTATTTCTGAATTTGCCGAATGAGATTCGATAATTTTGTTGCAAATTTATTCTTTTAGATTCAAAATCTTACTTTATGACGTACTATTGTCTCTTTTGCACTGTGTTCTGAAACTGTATCAGGAGGATTTTGCAAGTCTGATTTTGGGGAGAGTTCTTCACCTCCTTCTTTGTCCGCAGTAATCGTCAAAGTGATTTTTCTGTCCAGCTCTGCAGCCTTCCCCTTGAGCGCACGAAGTTCGTCCTCTTTTTTCCAAGAACTGTTAGCAATGTTAGTGTAAACGTCTTTGTTGGACAAAACCTTTGCCATTTCCTTCTCATGCGACTCTATTACCTTTGGAATACGCTCCAAGGCATTAATGAAGTTCTGACACGCAAGTTTCGGGTCAGTTGCCAACTTACCGTTATTATAGGTATAGTAGATACTCTCCTGCCCTTTCACAAAGAAGCGGTTCACCGAACAGTCGAACAAGTCCTTGGAAGTACTCTCTGTCTTGACCATAATGGAGAAACCATAGATTTCGCCAATTTTGTTGTACTCTCCTTTGGTGCGAGCTTTTTCGTCTATTTCCTGTAAACGTGCAGCAATAGTCTTGATGTCAGTACAGTCTTCCACACCTTTGATTGTCAGTTTATTTATAGGTATACCTTCATCATCACGCTCCACACGCTTCTCAAAGAGAGCTAAATCTGACTGTGCCTCTTTGATTTTGTCCGAATGGAAGGATACTGAACTCTCAATCTCTGCCAACTTGCCGTTTGCTGCATCACGTTCACGGAGGAAATTCTTACGCTCGGATTCCAAGGTGGTAATCTTCTTATCCAATCTGGCTTTCTCCAAAAGGTCGGTATTACCAGAAAGCACTGCTACGTATTCGGAGAAGTTCATACCGCTGTCCTCATCCATCGACCCTTCATCAATGGTACGACTACCAAGCGTGTTTGTCTTCAGCTGGTTGATGAAAAGCTGCTTATTATGCAGCAGGTTGAACTTGTAACTGTCCAACGAGCGTTCCACAGCATAGATGATGACATCGACCTTGTTGTCCGCAAATTCTTTGGCAATAAGGTTTCCCTTGCGCACAGCTCGTCCGTTACGCTGCTCTAAGTCCGAAGGTCGCCAAGGCGTGTCCAAATGATGGACCGCAACGGCACGCTGCTGTGCGTTTACACCTGTTCCCAACATAGAGGTAGAACCGAAGATAATGCGGATATCCCCATGGTTCATGGCATCGACCATCGCTTTCTTTGCCTTCTCGTTCTTACATTCCTGAATGAAGCGTATCTCGTATGCGGGGATATGATAGTCCTCCACCAGCTTTCTCTTGATTTCCGAATAGACGTTCCATTCGCCAGGCTTGTAAGTACCCAAGTCAGAGAAAACAAACTGTGTACCTTTCTGTGTATCGTACTTTTGGTAATAGTCATTGAGCAGCTTCGCGCAATGGCTTGCCTTGTTGTCGATATGATCTGAGTACCCATTTTCATCTATCATGCGTAAATCAAGGCTCATCTTGCGGGCGTAATCCGTTGCTATCAGCATCTTTGCCCTTTCCTCGCTCTCACTCAGAGGTGCTCGCCCCAAAAGCGTGGCATCGCCACTCTTGGCAAACTCCATCAGCTTGCCGATAAAAACTTCCTGCTCGGGTGTCGGTGGTATGTTATGCAGTATCTCATTCTTCTCCGGTCTGTCGATACCGATGTCTTTGGCAGTGCGAAAATCGCAAATCTCCGCATAAAAGTAATAGAAGTGAATGTAATCGGCTGATTACAAAAAGAAAACATAAATAAGAATAATAAAAGGTGAACGATTTGGAAACGAGCGAGTTTCTTTATCCTTCTTTATTTTGCAATTTCTCAAAGAACTCTTTATTCTATTTTGCAAAGATATAAATTTTTCACAAGAAGGTATACGGATTTCAAGAAATTCATAGAAACATCACTGTATGAAATTGGAAAAATTGGAAAAAATATGAAAATCAGAGAAAAAAGATGCCGAAAAATTTGTTGTAAACAATTTGGTTTTATATATTTGCGTCATATTTCTCTATTATACTTCAAATCCGCAACTAAGCCCTTGAACGTCCTTATTGCGTTTACACGTCCTCTCATTACTGAATTTGCAGATAATTTGAACTTGAAGCACCCACTTCTGCCTACAATATCCCCTTACCCCACAATGTGACTTGAGGCAATACACAATATCATTCCCATAAGTTGTAGGCACTATCCAAAATCAGTCTGGAAAACATCTGCGTAAGCATTATTACAGGTATAGATATTCAGCACATACCGCCTTGATGTCCTGATCCACTTGGCTGGTACAGAGATAAACCTGAAGACAAACGCTTTTATGCGACTTGTTGCATTGAGTCCGAACTTCTTTACGTCAAGTCTTTGAATAATGGCCTTGTAAAAGTTACGGATAAGTGCTGTAAGAAGAAGGAACACTGTGTTCTCTGCCATGAAGGATTTGGGCAATCTGTCCCACCCGAAACCATTGTTCATATCATCGAAGATACGTTCCTTTTCTCCACGAAGGTTATAGAACTCGACAATTTCTCTTACGGAAGAATCATAGTCGTTAGTCAGGATACAACGGTATGTGTATTCTCCTTCCCAAAAATCCTGCACACCATCCATCCGTTTCTGTCTTTGAATCACAAGTCGATATGCCTTACCTTTCCACTTCTCAACAAGGATAGAGTTCAATTCAAACTCAATGCCATTGATTTCCTCAGTTTTCCAGCCTTTGAGAGCAAAGGTGTCATTGTAGATCGAACTGCAGCGGTTAGCACGGATATAGAAGGACTTGCAGTGTTTTTCTATTTCCTCCACGATTTCCTCGGAACATGATCCACAATCAGCTCTGAAGCGATTGATAATGAGCCCATTCTGTTCAAATCTCTCAAAGAACCTCTTCAGCGTGTCCTTCTGATGGAAACGAACATTTGTGTTACCATCGCTATTCTCTATACCGACTATCAAATCGCCAATAACCGCCACTCCAGGGCGATAACCAAGGAACTTCTTGTATGTAGGCTTTGCATCATACTTCTCTGTCTCTATGAACTGATGGTCGAAATCAACATCATACATTTCACCCTCTTTCAGTTGGCCAGATGCAAATATACAATTGAGCAATAAAGTATTGAGAGTGTCAGCCGTATTGAAATCGTAGGTCTTGCCCATATCTGATGTGTATGAAATGTTTTCTTGCGTCAACTCCTTTATCGCCCTGAGAATAGTATCAGAGCTACAAGTGCGAAGTGTCGGATGAAGTGAGAGGTGTTTCATCAAATGAGTAGTGACATCCTCAATACATGAACCGCCACAGAAGTAGATACTCATGAGAGAACGGATGATTTCGCTGTACTGATAACCGAACGATCTACACCTTAGACCGAGGGTTGAGTCGATTACAGATGATAATGTGGAATCAAATTGCTCCATGATTGAAAATAATCCCCCAAAAGGAGTGAGTCTCTCAGATTTAATTTGTATCTTCGCCATGTCTATCGTCGGATTCTCTTGTTTTTTTTGCAACACTAAGATAAGTGAAAATTCTGACATGGCAAAATCTTGAGCAACTTTTTGTTGCTCAGGTACTTAAAAAGTTTAATTTATAATAGTGTTGCGGAATTAAGGGCTAACTCTTTTTTGAAGAGGCTTGAAGAACTTGTGCAACCAATAGCGGCTTTGTATATGCAATATGTATCAAACTGTTAATTATATGTAAAATATTTTAATATACCCCACAATGTACTGCAGTTTCTTGGAAGGATAATAAACTTTTATTATTTTTACCAAAGTAACAAATATTCAATTCACATTTTATGAATAAAATAAATCTATTATCAATTCCCTTTTGTGTGATTTTACTTTTTGCGTGCAACAACGAAGACCTCTCTCCAGAGATATTAGGTTCTTCAATAGAAAGTAATCACAAACGTCAAGAGCTTTACATTCCTTATGCTGACTCTGTTGAATTAAAGGAATTAGCTCAAAATAAAAAAGTTCTTGATTTTGAATTAGCGAGAAAAATTACCTTGTTAGAGATGAATGAAACGGGATTTGTCCAAGATATGGCCTGGAACGGCTATCATTTAGCACCAAATCCTGTAGTAATATACAATTTGGAATCTTGGCCGAAGTTTTATGATTTTATTGCATTTGACTCGGAAAACAATGCTATAGGTACAATACGTGTTAATGCCAACCGAAAAAACAGTAGTGTCATAAACGGAGTATACTCCAGCGTTTTTGATTATAATGAGTTCTTAACAAAATCCAATGCTTCCAACCCTTCCATTTTTATGGATTGGAAAGGGGAACAATTTGTAGGAGTCAGGTCAAAGGCTGGTAAAGCACCCAAGCAAATTGTATCAGTTGATAATGGGACTCCTGTACTCATGGAAAATATGAGAGAATTAGAAGGTGAAGAGATTATCCAGCACATGGAAACTCACATACTTCCAACATTAATACCTGATCAACGTGCTTTTGAAAAAGTACCAGATTATATGGTGGCAGACGAAGAACTTAATAAAGAGATCGAATATGGAAAAAATATGACTGTGGAGGCGTTAAAAGACTCTATGGAAGTCAGCTTAGCAAGAACAGAAGAAGAAGCTAAAGCATATTGGAATACTTTAAGTGCTTATGAACAAGAACTCTTAGAGACAAGCGATGAAGAACTTAATAATGAAGGTAAATTTTTTGGACGATTATTTAGAAGAATCTTTAGTCGTACCGATAAAAGTTTAAAATGGATTGATAAGTATGATGACAGAAAGCATTCTTACAGAAGAGGTGGTGCATGTGGCCCTTGGGTTTGCGGATATATCCTTTATGTGAATCAAGACAAAGATAAATATGATTTCTTTTATAATAATGCTTCTTCATTTGGAGAGTTGGGTATTTTAAATTTTGCTTTGCGTCTTTTCGGAAGACCGATGACTCCGGGAGAAATGGGCTGGACAATGCCTATTGCTTCCAATGGGAAAATATGGATTAATCCAGCTCTGTGCTTTGCAGATCTTTTTGCATATGACCAAATAAAGCATTATAAGAAACCTGCAATCAGATTGTGTGGTTCTGGTGGGCAATTACATTGGACTTTAGCTTATGGTGCAAAACAGACTGGTTCTTGGCTCTGGAGAAACTATTATTTCCTTCAGATAGATAATGGTGCAAAAGTAGGCGTGCCAGGAGACAAGAAGAATGGCGGCAACTATACAAAGGTTGATTGGTGGAATCCTTGGTTAATGGTTTGGGATTAATTTAAAGATGTAACAAAATGAAGAAGATCTTCTCTTTACAATTGTATGTTTGGCTTTTTCTTACAATATTGTTTTCCCAATGTACAAAGGTCGATTTAGAGGAAGGAGTACGCAAAACAACTATTCTTCGGCATAATTATATTGTAATAACCACAAAAGATGATATTCCCGGAGAAGTGGAAGTGCATTATAGTATATTGGGCAATAATGGTCAAAACGAAGTCAAAACAGAGAGGCTTTCTACTCCTTGCGTGATTGGTGGAGAGAACGTCTTGGTCGCCTATGACAGTATTGTTGGTACACATTCGGGGAAAAGCGTTTTTAGCCAGCTTACCTTGAAAAGAGACTATCAAGAAAACGGAGCAGATTTTCTTTCAATCAAGAACTTGTCTTCGACCGTCCTTGAGTATGCCGTAATCGGTAACCAGCCTCTTGCGTTCCATAACCCTGCGGATTTAAAAGAGTACCATAATTTCACCAATTTAAATGAGATAGATAAAACCAAGGTTGTAAAAGAAAGTCCAACTCCTATTAATTCAGAAGGTATTCCTGTTTTATATTTACTAAAGCCTGAACTTTCTAAAATTAGCCAGTACTATATTTTGCTAAGTATTGGAGATTGTGTGAATGGGGAGCTTACAACCGTAGAAAGTACCTATGCTAAGAATATTGTCATTAAACCTACACAGTATACTATTCGAGAAATAATGAATTTCTACAAAGAGGAATATAGCCATGGCAAAACCCTATTTGCAGACTACAACGACTATGATTTAAAATGTCAAAAGTACAAAGGTCTAGCTCGTTTAGACATAAAATTTTATGGAGAAATACAACCTGAGTCTTTTGTAAGGAACTCCGGACAGATTTGGTTTATTAATACAACTTCGGGAATGAAGGGAATTGACACCTTTAAGATATTTCAATAGGAATGATACATACTAAATTTATGTTATGTTGTCTTTTGTCAGTGCTATTATTGAGTTGCTCTGAAGATGATGACATAGTTAGGCATTCCGAGAAAAACGCTATATTCGTTTATATGGCTGCAGATAATGACTTAGATTACTTTGCAATACAAAACATCAATCAGATGGAGAGGAGTTTTTCTGAAAATCAAATTAGTAATGGGGTTTATGTTTATGTAGACAGGGTAAAGAATCGCAAAACCTCTCACCCATGCCTATATAAAGTAAAGGCAGACAATACAGATTTAATAGTTTCCGAGATAATCAAAACCTATCCAGAACAAAACTCGTCAAGTGCAGATGTTTTTGTAAGTGCTTTAAAAGACGCAATAGCCTTTTCAAGAAAAGCCAATGAGCAAATTAAAGGTATTGTACTTTGGTCTCATGGGAGTGCTTGGCTCCCAAAATCAGAAATTTTAAATTCTAAACGTGCTTCAACTTCATCAACTCGTTCCTTTGGAATTGATATAACCACAGAGGAACCCCAAGAACCTTATGAAATGGATATTAGGGAGTTAGCAGAGAGACTGCGTCCTTTTCATTATGATTTTTTGGTATTTGACGCTTGCTTTATGTCATCAATAGAAGTTTTATATGAGTTGAGAAACAGTTTTGATTACATTGTATCCTCGCCTACGGAAGTCCTTGCTACAGGATTTCCTTACAAAGAAATCCTACCTGAATTATTAAGCAATAGTCCAAATTACAGTGAAATTGTAGAAAAATATATTGCTCAATATAACGAAAAGAAAGGTGTCCTAAAGTCAGCATCTATGACTGTTGTAAAGACATCTGTTTTAAAATCTTTTTCAGAGTCTTTAAAGGAATTGATAAACCATGATGTTACAGTTCCCGATATAAGCACTATTCTACAATACGATCAAGAAGCAACATCTTGGCTGTTTGACATTGGAGGTTTTGTTTCTCTCTTTAAAAATTCCGAACGAAAAGAATTAGTAATAAAACTTCTATCTGATATGATATTATCATATAATCATACAGATATGTTTTACGGTAAAATCCCTTTAAATGGCAGTTCAGGAATTAGCATTTATATTCCCAACAATCATAAAGATAGAAAATATGAGCATGAATTTTACAAAACACTATCTTGGTATAAAGATGTTAGTTGTGACAGTTATTTTTGGAACAATTATAATACTGGTATCTTGCAATAAAGAAGATATTTACCCTGAATATTACACGCTATTAGTTGAGAATAAGTATTTTGAACCAATTGATTCCATTGCAATTGATAATCAAACAGAACATACTGGTATAGAGGTGAGTAATATTATTGTCTGTAAAGAACAGATTACACGTACTATTCACGAGTTAATCTGCTACACACACTCAAATCTGAGATTAAAAATACAGTTCAAAGCAATTAGCAATAAAAAACAGATTATAGCAACAATACATTCTGATGGTTCCATTTCTTTAAGATGATTCATTCGTGTAAGAACAAACTGGTAAATATTTAGTCTAGTGCAAAACTTAAAAGAACTGCATAAAATCATCTCACAAATAGTAAAATCTTGATTATTAGAAGTCTGAGAAGGATATGTGTCCAAAGGGGGAACGAATAAGAAACGAGCGAGTTTCTTTTCCTTTCTTTTATTCTGCAATGTCTCAAAGAACCTTCTGTTAATGCTGCAAAGATAGCAATTTTCTCGTAGAAAACAAAGTGGATGGGAGGAAATTGGACTATAAACTTTGAATTTCTTACATCTTAGTTAAAATCTCTTCAAAGTCCTTTTCGATGAGATATTAATGTCGATAAGATGTTGATAATCAGAATATTTTTTAAATAAGTCAGTTCTAATGGAGTGTCGTAACTATGAAAAAGAAGCCTTCTCAAATAGCCATGAGATGCAATATGGTGCAATAAAACAAAAAAAAACTCAAAAATAATTTCCGATTTCTTTGGATTTCTCAAGAATGTTATATACTTTTGCCAACGAGGATATAACTAATAACAGGCTTATGGTCGTAACTCATTCTTTGAATGGATTTCACTCTCCGTCTACGAAATATATCCTTCTTATTCGTGGCGTTTGAGTGTTGGCTGAAATTAGGGCAAGATAATTTCAGCCATATAGGTTTATTGCACATTCTGAGTTATCCACTTTTTAATGCTTATTAATTTTACAGGCCCATGAGACGATATTTACTCCCATTGTCCGCCCTTGTTGTTTTTGCTGGTATGGCTATTTCCGTATCCGCCCAAGTTCCAAGGGCAAGAATTGCCCCCGAAGCATGGTTCCGGACTGTCCCTACTTCTTCCTCATTGTTAGGAACTTATCATTGGATAGACCTTTCGGGCGATTCTGTAACGACAGTTTCTCGAAACAGAAACAATCCCACATTGGTAAATACCAATGCCCTTCCTTTCCTAGACACGCACAGTATCAATTTTCATCCTGCACTCAGGTTTTCAGGCTCTATCTTCCAAAAGGAGCTGGCACTATCCTACAGTTCCCTTGCCCAAGGAACTGTTATCGGAATCTTTGCCCCCATAGCAGCCACCTCCTCCTCCGATGCGGCACTTTTTGGCTTAAAGGGACGAAATGGAGAAGAAACTCTGGTAGGAAAGGATAAGGTACATCATGCCGGCAGTGGAGCATACCTTGATTACGGCAAAGCACAGGGAGAGGACCTGCTTTATGGCTCTGCCGAAAAAGAAACCAAACCGGAATTTCTGGAACGCTTCCCTAGGGTTGTTTCCTATATGTGGGCTAACCGGCCTGTACATTCCGTATGGGGTGAGCCGAAATACTCGTTAGTCACTGTCGGAAGTGCTCCCGGACATAGGGATACTCGGTTCAGCCAGTCCTATCTTGATATGACAAGAGACGTGGCATCCTTTGATGGGTATATCCCAGAGTTCATTGTTTTCAACCGTATGCTGACACCTGCAGAGCGGCTCCGTGTTGAAAGCGGTCTAGCCCTACGCTACGGTCTAACCCTCTATAGTTCCTATCTTGACAGCCGAGGAAACCTTCTTTGGGACTTTGCCACCAACAAGACTTACCATCACAGGGTAACCGGCATTATCCGTGACGATGAAAGCAGCCTGTTGCAGACACTTTCTTCGACTTCCTACGAAGAATCTCCAAATTATACAACGGAGAAGAATACAGGAAGCTATTACCAGAATAGTCCTTATGATTTGCCCTCTTCCAAACGGACACTTGTAATAGGACGGGAGTACGGAAGTACGTTTCTTTCCGGGAACTATCTCATCTGGGGTGATGACGGAAATAGGATGAACTTCCATACAGTTGGTCCGGACAGCCTGCTGCACCTGCTTGACAGAACCTGGCTTGCACGGACAAATATTACGGAGAAGGTTGATACATCCGCTGCCAGATGGTTCTCCCAAGATTTCAAGATTGTTCGCAGCGGGTTCACCGACGCCCTCATACGCAGTGGTGATGGGACAGAAGCAACGGCAGTCTCCGCCCTTCTCTTCGGGACGGAAGGTTCTGTGGAATTGGTCTGCCCAGCCTCCTTTCCTTCATTCGACATCGGATATACCACAGCCTCTGAGAATTCCTGCAAATACGGTTTCCGCATAGTTGCTCCAACAAGAATTCAAGTCATTGAAGATGGGACGCTCAGGAAAACCATTCCTGTCAGTTCGATATCAGGAAAGCGCCTTCTTGTCAGGAAATGTGGGAATTCGGTCTTCTTATCCGTAGATGGTGTGGGAAATGACCATCTATGTGTGAATATCCAGGAAAATCCGAATATTTCCGAATCCGCTTCCTGCAGGGCTGTCATCAAAGCTGTAGCCTCTGGCGTTCTTTCACTTTCCGATGTCCGTGTTACGGGTACATCGGTAACGGGCAATATGGCGGAGTTGAGTTACGCACTGCTCAAGGACAAAGGACGGGAGTTCTTCACAGGCAGGATACCCCTGTTGATTATTGATCCCACGGGAAGCGGAGACTTCACTTCTGACAATATACGTTTCGTCAGAAGCTCCTCCACAGACCATACTCGTGAGAAAATCATTTTCCGCAATGTCTTCCTTGATACCGACGGTAGCGGCAGTGACATTTTCTCTTTCGGCTATTACGATGGACTAAAGGCGTCCATCCTTCCACATGACACACACTGTAAGAACGGCACGTCTTTGCCGGACGGCAGTATCAATATAGCAATAGAACTGGGAACACCTTCCTATACCTATCGCCTAAAGGCTGCTGAAGTTCCTGGCATTCCACCGAAAAGCATTGTTCGTGAAGGGACGTTCGTTGAGGATATTTTCACTATTGGGCATCTTTTCACGGGGCTTTATGAGCTTACTTTGGCACAGGGAGGAAGCAATAGTATCTCTTCTGTCGGTACCCCGTTGTTTCGCAGCTATTCTGAAGATCCAAGGAGTTTCCGCACAGGAAGTATGTCATGGGTACACCCAGACCTGTCCTCTAATGTGCGCATCGGAATATTGCAAGCTGGCAGTTCTTCTAAATCAGTAAGATATGGTTTTGAGGTACGAAGCGACAAGGTGCGAATCATCCAGAATGGCAGAATCGTTCCTCCGGCTTACACCATCTCCACGGGGGATTCTCTGGGTATCCGCCTAGACGGTAACGGCGTATCCTATTATATTAACGGAAAAGATATAAAGACCCTGAAAGAAAAAATTGCCGAATGGAGTGCTGTGGTCAATTACGGTGCTGGGAAATCCCACGTTGTGGCATTCAAGGTTTCAGGTGCACATGTCCCCGAGTTTAACTCAAACGTCCCCACAGCAGTTGAAAATGTCGGGGTATGCAGTATCACCCGGCAGGTACGTGTCGGTAGCGAGTGTGGTCTTCCATCCGAGGTCCTTTCCCCACTTGAAACACGGAGTGAAGCAAAGCCTAAACCGGCAGTACTGAGAACAGAAGCCTATGACGGTCGTTTCTTCGTTTCACAGGACGGTGACCTCACTCTCTATACAAGGCTACTGACGGAGACCTCTGAGGCAGCAACCCTCATGGTGTTTGACGTTGCAGGCCATCTTCTGTCCGAAAAAGCCTACGGACAGGGAACCGAACGAATACTTCGGGAAATTGTTCCCGCTCCTGGTGTTTATATAGTAAAGGCGATTACACAAAACGCCGAGCATACACAGAAAATCATCATAAAATAGCGACAACTATGAAACAGACGCTCACTTTGGCATTAGTCGCTACGATCGTGACAGTGTCCGCTATTGCCGTTGCGCAATACCAACAAGACGATTCTCTTGCAACACAGGAGAAGGGTACAGAAAACATTTATAAGGTCTCTTCCGGGAAAGTTCAGGCTATGCCCGGACAGCTTTTAGGAAAGAAAAAGAAAGGGAACAATATATCCAAAGGGGAACTGCCCCGAGAGGAACATTCCGAAAAACATGGAAACGATGTTCCTGCGGGGCTTGGAAGCTCCACGTCGTTTGCTACACCAAACAGCGGAATTGTCGGCATACCTGACGGACGAGTATCGGATAACCCAGAGGATAACCTTTTCGAGATTACTCTTGCCAAGGTTCCTTCCAATTCACGGGTATGGCTTGTTTATGACCTAAAGGGTGTATCCTCTGCATCGGGCGTAAGCAAGAGTATCAACGACCGTCCGGGAGTGGGCGGTTATCTTACGGCACTATCCAAGGAATGGAAGACCGTTCGGGAGGAAATCAGTCCCTCTTGGGTTAAGGCAGGTAAGAACACCATCTTGTTCACGCTTCCTTCTGATGCGTCTTACAGTTATAGCGTCAGGAATGTCCGCATAGAGACCTCCCCGCTCGAAAAGATACAAGAATCCATTGTATTCTCGGAGTATCCGACAGCATACGGTTCTTTGGCATACGTCCATGGATTTATCCGTGGCAAAGCTGATGGGATTACTATATCAGGACAAAAGATAACTGTCAGAAATGGAGAGTTCGAAGGTGTAGTTCCTGTTAGTACAGGTCGATTGTCTCTCACGGCTTCGGTATCAGGTAAGAGCGTAAACAAAACGCTTTCCGTTGCACGGAATAGCAAAGCTGATTTCAGCCGTGCCTTTGTTTCTGTCGGAACAGTGGTTGGAAAACAATTCCTTGCTCATCAATCTGACAGCCTTGTCATAGCCGGCAATACGCTCTCTGTTACCAAGGGCGAAATTTCTAAAACGGGGAAATACACCATTACGGCACTTCGTGAAGCGGATATCCCCGCTTTGGACTATGGTATGACCAATGTGACGGCACGTGACGAGGGGTATCGCTTCTTGCCTCACGGCGAACACTTTGCTGGGAAGGGTGCGACAGTCAAAATCAAGTATGACCGCACAAGGATACCAAGCGGTTTTACAGAAGACGATATCAACACCTACTATTTCGATAAAGAGACAAAACATTGGGTGGCTCTCGAAAGGGTGAAAGTGGACAAGGCTTCTGCCTGTGTGGTATCAAAGACCACTCACTTTACAGATATGATTAACGGTGTAATCAAGGCACCGGAATCTCCACAGACCGACGGATTTACGCCGACGATGATGAATGACATCAAGGCGGCAGACCCAACGGCAAAAATCAATCTTATTACTCCTCCTACGGCTAACAACCGCGGCTCAGCTAATCTACAGTATGGCTTCGAGATGCCCCCTGCCCGCAATGGTATGGCTCCTTCTTTGGGCATACAGTACAGTAGTGAAGGCGGTAGTG
>ERZ1674173.68-NODE-68-length-21964-cov-8.403624_pt1 | contig 21964 bp, 15 predicted proteins | sample MGYA00581290_ERZ1674173 | MGnify/ENA primary metagenome ERZ1674173 (study PRJEB41354, sample SAMEA4873334) | human saliva metagenome | biome: human-associated habitat [ENVO:00009003]; feature: mouth environment [ENVO:08000002]; material: saliva material...
ATCTGAATGGGTCAAACAATTGTAGAGAAAGCTTGCATCATCTATGGGTTTAGATAGCCCGTCTTGAATACCAAAGGTCACAGATGCCCACCTAAGCGCCTATTTCATGCAAGACGTAGAAATACTTGAATTTGACACATAAGCGCCTCAGAGGTGCCTTAGAGGGCTTCTGAAGGGGTGATGTGGGTCAGTGTGTCGAGTCACACTTTCATACTGTGACTTCAAGGAAGCCATATAAAGAAGCCCTGCTAGGCTCCATAAACCTAACAGGGCTTCTTGCTATCAAACATTCTTTCCCTTTCCTCGCGCGCTACGCCTAAAGATAATGTCTCCGGCAATTATCAAACCCACCGGCACACCCAAAGGAAGTTGTGCACAGAACCAAGTGCCCGCGCGGTTTAGCACCAGATCCACGACACTATCAGCACTGCCGTTTTCATACATGAGCTTCAACATGTTTCCACGCATGAGCTCCGTGATTTCTAGAACCGGGGTGAGATACAAAGAAACCGCGTTGAAAAATCCTCCCGCAATCAGTCCAGCCACTAGCCCACAGATAACAAGCCACCGCCCCCGTAGCTTCTTTTTTCCAAAGAAGACGGTCAGCAGCACGGTCAGCAGCACGACCGGGTTCAGGCAGCCTATGAGGAAGAAGAGGATAGAAAAGGTGTCAAGTATGAGTTGGAAGTCATCTTCTGATTCTTGGGGAATGGTTTTCTCACTGCTGGGATTTAGGGGTTCTGAGGTGGAGTTCATATCGGATGGCTTTCGCTTTGCTTGCTAATCTCTACATTTATATTCTACCAGAAGATAAAGAATATATCTAGGGTTGCGTGTTGCATTTTTACAACACGCCCTCCTTCTCGAGGCTGACTCACTGCACATCAGGGAACATACTTAATGTGATGTGCATCATGTGGATAAGGTGGGATGGTGGTTCCCGATAACTGGGATGGTGGTTCCCGTTAGTGGGATGACAGTTCCCGATAACTGGGATGACAGTTCCCGATAACTGGGATGACAGTTCCCGATAAGCATCTACGGAAGCCCCATACTTCCCTTATATTTACTGGGTAAAATCGGTGTTCAAAAATTTTCCCCCTATATATATACCTATTAAGATACCTATCATCATCATCTGCGCACCTTCGTGCGGAGGCTGTGGAAATACCTTCCCGCCGCGTGATGATGATGACGAAATCAAAAGAAAAAGGGGAATAAAAAAACACCCTGCACTTGACACATCAGTGCCCAAGGTTTAGGGTGAGGTCAGACATAAAAATGGCCCCGCGGTGCTTGGAACACCCGGAGCCGTTGGCAACACCTAACGTAGATAGGCGTCACAATGAGTGATTTTAGCACCCATACCCGCACTCAGTCCACCGGCACCGCCGCCGAGTTTGAGACTCTAAGCCAAATCAAGGCTCACCACACCGCCCCCACTGGCGGCACCCTCCAGAGCACCCACTCCCCGGCACCCCTGCACCTTGACCAGCAGGATAACGCCCACTACCCGCTGCTCTTCATCAACCACTCGCTACCGTACCGCCGCATCGAGCAAACCTCGTGGCTACGCAAGAATGGCGACATTTCCGTACTCTTCACCGCGCCCGAAAAGTTCAACGCACACGGCGACGTAGAACCCGGTCTTATCCCCTACGGCCGTATCGCACGCGAAGTGCTGATGTACCTTGTCTCGTCCGCTATCGAAGCGGGTTCGCGCACTATCGTTATCTCCCGCACCTGGCGTGGATTCTTGCGCGATATTGGAATCCCCTACTCTTCCGACAACCGCGCAATGGTGCAGATGCAGCTTCGCGCCCTGCTGGACTTGAGCCTGTCCATCTACCACCCCGGCACCCTGGCCGGTCGTAACTTCTCCACTGAGAAGTTCATGATTGGTTCCGGCGAAGAATTTACCTTCGACCAGGACGGGCTGCTAGATGACTCCTACCGCTCCGTCGTCATTCTCTCTCAGGAATTTTACGACCGGATCACGGCGGAACTTTCGCCCGTAGAAGGCTCCGTAAAGGTACTTATCGACTGCTGGCGCGACGTGACCCGCAAGTACCCCCGCTCCCCTATGGTGAGTGATGTCTACCTGTGGCTCGCGTGCCGCTTCCCGCGCCTGCATGGTGAAGGAACCGGCCTGTCTTGGCGAACCCTGCACGAACAGTTCGGCTCTGTCATCTCTGAGCGAGACTTCCGAAAGACTTTCCGCCAGGCACTCCGTTTGGCTGCGGAAGAGTACTTCGCACCGCTGGGTGAAGGCTTTGATGTGCACACCTACATTAACGAATACGGTGTCGGTTCCCGCACCGGTGGCGGTGGTATCCGCCTGTCTCCAGTCAGTCCTGCACACAAGAAGCTGCTGAGCTGGGACAAGCGCCGCAGGCCCCGCTCTCAGCGCCCGGAAATGGCACTGTCCGCTCCTGGTGCTCTGGTAGTTGATACTTCGGCTGAAATCGTGTCTAACAGCGCTCACAAGGGCGTAGACCTCGTAGCATTGCGCGCTTCCCTTGCTTCCTCAAACGTTCCGGTCGGGTCTGTCTCTGACCGCACCTTGAGTGATGCAATTGACGTTGTCCTGAGCCGTGTCTCCCGCGCCACTAACCCGCAGACACTAGTGACTACCTCCATTACCAACAACCCAAAGCTCATCGGCATTTTTCCCGCCCGTACCACGGCATCGGCTCCCGGTTCCTCGTCCTTGCCTGTCGAAACGTGCCGACTGCATGAGGTGGAAATCGGCGGCTACGTCTGCCGCGAATGTGCCGCAGCACTAAAGAGCGTGGACTCTGAGAAGGCGGAAGTTGCCGCCTGTTGGGAAGCCATGACTGCACGCTTCGACGCTCTGGAAAGCATCGAAGGCGTGGATATTACCTCACACCGCACGCTGTATGCAAAGCACGCCCGACGCTACGGTATCGGGTAGCCCACCGCCTCCGTGACACTCCAGTGCACCAAAAGAGCACTACCCCCGTATAATCAGGTGTGGTCGCCTACACACACTTTCGGTGCAGGTGACCACACCAACCACACCAAGGAATTTTTGACATGAACCCGCTCCACGGCACCACGGGCCAACCTTCCACGACGGAAGGTCTAGTACCAGAGGCGCACGGCTACGGCTACGTAGCCCCTTCTGAGGCTCCAGCGGTACGCCCTGCCGAATCTACCCCTCCGGCTCATGATAAGTCGTCACAGGCCCCTTCTGGAGCTTCTGAGTCCCATCCTGAGCCGCTGATTGAGTTCATCACCGATGAACCCGCCGCCGAATCTAAACCGGCGGCCCTGGAGACTGAACCTGCAACCGCACAGCTGTTCCTCTCCCCCCTGCTGCCGAACATCGGCACCTCCACCATGGCGCGCCTGCTACACCTGACCGAAACCCCCCTCACCGCCGGGATTCCCGAAGGCACAGGGCGTATCGTCGTCATCGACGCTTCGGAAAAAGGTATCGCAGCGGTCACCGCTCATATTGAAGACCTCAAGACACACACCCCCCACGGTACCGGCTCCGTCACTCACGTTCCGGGCCTGGACGGAATCATGGTGATTCCTACCGGACGCGGGCGACTGCCCCGGTCGGTACGGCTCCGCCTGAAAATCCTCTCAGGCGCACACCCCGTGCTGATGTGCCCTTGGATTCAGCCTCTAGCTGGTCGCCTCTGTGATGAGGCGGCCCTGGATCAAATCGCGGCAACAAAGCCGGTCGCCTCAGCCTTGAAAAAGCTGAACGCGCAGATGGAAGCCATCACGGCGAACATCACCTCATAAGTTTCACTCACCGCCTGATATTCAGGGGTGTATCACCGCTCACTCAAACGCCCCGCCAACAACCTGTTGGCACACCGGGTGATTTTTGGTGCACCCAAAATCAGGACACACTGCACATGCAGAGATAACAGAATGGAGAAAATTCTCATGAAGAAGCACCTGGGCGGTCTTCGCACCGTCGGCACTGGCGCAGCATTGGCTTTGACGACTCTTGCGGCTATTGTGCCCGCTGCCCATGCCGAGATTTTGCAGATGCCGAAGTCAGTATGTGACGGCACCGATACCCTGCTTGCTGTTTTGACCTTCTTTGGTTTCGTTGCCGCAATTGCGGGTCTTATCCTCATCGGTATTAACCTTGTTGTTTCACACCGGCGCGAAGACGGCGGTTTCGTCCTAAGCAGGCTTGGTATGTGGGGCATCGGCGCAATCGTTATTGGCGTTGCGGCCCCTCTGGCTGGTCTGTTCATCAGCGCGAAATTGAACTGCGGCTAAGGGGCACTGACATGTTTAAATCTCGTCGCTCTGCATACCTGTTCATGGCTGCGGTGGTGGTCATAGCTGGTTTGCTTGCTGTGAAGGTGATGTTCTTTCCTGAGAATCCGCGTGAGTCGGCTCAGTCGGCGGCGGGTTCTTCGGCTTCGCCGTCGTTGTCGGCGGTTGCGTCCTCCAGCGTTTCGGTTGGTGCTGATGGTCGCGCGGTGTGTGATGTGAAGGTTCCGGCGGGGAAGGACTTTTCCGCTGAGGTTCCGGAAGATTACACCTGGGAAAAGACGGCGGGGGGAGTGCGATACCCGGTGTCGGTCGTGTACGGTCCGACGGTAAAGGTCGGTCATACCGGCCAATGCTTCGCACATAATCCGACCGGTGCGGCTATGGCAGCGATTAATGCTATGACCGTTGCAGGAAATCGGGAAATTCCTATTTCCGAACGCCGTGCGATATTTTCAAACCGATATGAGGGTAAACCTGACCCTTGGGAAGGCGAAGACACGGATACGTCGGGGGTTTCCGCGATGGTGTACGCGTATAGCATCGCGGGGTATTCGACCGAGCGTGCTACGATTCGGGTTTACATGCTTTCCCAATATAACGGAGAAACGGTCGCTACATGGGTTCCTGTACGCATGGTCTGGGAGAACGGAGACTGGCGTTTTGACTCAGAGAAGTCTGAGATTGAGTCGGAAACCGTATCCGATGATTCTCAAAGCCCAACGCAACGGTTCACCGTTGATCCCGCGACGCTGAAGGAGTGGGGTTTTAAGCTATGACCCTCCTTGATACACTTCAAGCCGCAAAGAAGGCCGTGTGTACCGTGGCACCAATCCACACAAAGGCCTGCGAGGTGACTATCGACCAGGGTGTTAAGGAGCTAGGAAAAGCTGCTAAAAACCCCGCCGGGTACATTGCAGGAAAAATCGCTGACGGAACCTTCAACCAGATTCTCGAAAGCTTCTGGAACGGCTCCGTCAAGCTCTACCGCGACTTCATCACCTCATGGCTTAGGGCTGGCCCCATCATCGACCCGGAGAAGTCCTCAGCGTTCGCTTGGGGCTCTGGCGTGGTGAACTTGTTTACCATGCTTGCGGTCACTATCGGACTTCTGATAGCCGGAATTAAAATCGTGTGGGACCAGCGCGGCGAAGAAGTCCGCTACATCATCTCCTCGCTCGGTCGAGTTATCCTCGTCTCCGGCCTCGGTGTCACGATTATCTCCGCGCTACTGACTGCTAGTGACCAAGCCGCCGGTGCTATCCTCACCTCGACCAACTGGGACAACAGGGATACAACGGCAATTCTGGGCAACCCCGCCCAGGCGATATCGGCTATGGGTGCCCTGCTCTTCTTGCCCGGTGCAATTATGGGTCTGGTCGTCATCATCCAGTGGTGCATTATGATTTTTGTCTCGATTGCAACCCCTATTCTGCTGATGTTCTGGCCTGTCTCCGAGGGTATGGTCTTTGCCGCTGGAGGCCGTAGCTTCTCCCGCGTCGCAAAGTGGCTGCTGGCCTTCATCCTGTTCAAGCCAACCGTGGCCGTACTCTACGGATTCGCGTTCCAAGAGCTTAAGGGCGGCGACGGCGCAGGCGGTATCGTGACCGCTATCTGCATTTTGGTTATGGCTCCGTTCGCGCTTCCGGCCCTGCTGAAAATCGTGAACCCTGCCGCTACCGGTACCGGTGCAGACGGTGCAGGCGCAGCGATTGGCGCTTATGCCGGTGCTGTAGTCGGTGCCGCAGGTGCAACCGCCGGAATTGTCGGTGGAGTAGCTGCCGGTGGAGCCGTTGCAGGTGCAGCGGGCGGATCATCTGGCGGTGCTGGCTTTGTGAACCCTGGCCCGACGCTCAACGAAGCCGGCGGCATGAGTGGCGGCGGCGGAGGTGCCCCGCAACCGTCCGGCGGCGCATCTGGCGGTGCTGGCGGCGGTGCGCCGCAGCCTACCGGTGGTAGCTCCGGCGGTGCCAGTGGAGGTGCCCCGGAACCCGCCCCCGCTCCGCCGCAGCCTACCGGTGGTAGCGATGCGGAACCGCCCACACAGCCTATCCCGACTCAACCGCCCGCAGGCGGCGGCGGTGCCCCGGCACCTGCCCCGCAGCCTGACGCTGGGGCCTACGCCTCCAGCGGCGGCTCATCTGGAAACGGCTACAACGGCTTCCAAGCCTTCGCCACTGCCGCGCAGACCGTGGAGAACCACATGCCCGATGCGGAAGCTGCCGAAGAAGTTCTGCTCGATGAACAGAACCTAGACCGAACCCACTAGAACCGGTCACCCCCAAGGTGCAGTGATTGCATAATGCAATCACAGCATAATGCAATCACTGCACCGCCCTATTTTCTACCCCAAACCCACTTGCTCACAGACCCCACACCACAGGGGGTCAGCTACAGCACACCCAAAAACCACCCCATTCGGTGGTGAAAGGACATCATGCAAGCCCCCCAATACGGAAACCCCCTCCGCTCCGGTGCCGTAAAAATCGGCGGCTGGCTCCCTGCCCGAGCCGGTATTATCCTGCTCATTGCCGCAGGCTTCCTGCTCTTCCTCTTTCTGCTCAAAGAATTTATCGCGGGCCTGGTTTTCGCCTTCTGTGTGCTCGTCTATATCGGTTTCTTCGAGATTCCCTACGGCGCAGAAGACAAGACCCTGGTTTACCGTATGCGCCGCTACGCCGCCCATGCCGCACGCATTGAAAGCGGTGAAACCCTCTTCCTGGCCTCTCATTTCGGCGCGCAGAACGAACCCCTGAACCTTCCCGGCGTGCTCTCCACCCTGAAGGTACGCGACGACGTAGACGGCTTCGGTAATCCTGTGCAGCTTATCCACCACACCAAAGCAAACCAGCTGTCTGTGACTTTGGAGTGCACCCCTGCCGGTGTCGCCATGAGCACCCAGGAAAAGACCACCGAACAGGTTAGCTCCTATGCCTCCTGGCTCTCCTCCTTGGCCTCTGAGAACGGTCTGAACGGCGCGCAGGTCGTCGTGGATTCAGCCTTCGAGTCCTCCGCCCCTCTGGCCGAATCCATCCTGTCCAACATTGACCCCTCCGCTCCGGCGATTGCGCAGCAGATTACCCGTGAAGCCGCCGGGTCTTTCCCCGCGAACGTTGCCCGTGTCCGCTCCTACGTGACCTTGGGCTACAAGGTATCCGCGCTAGCTGAGGATACCGACGGTGCCGCCGCTGAGGTTATTTCCCGCATCCCGCAGCACCTTAAGGCACTGTCAGCGGCAGGCTCTGGCATTAGCCAGGTGATGAGCGATGCTGACTACGGCGATTTGCTCTACACCTCCTATAACCCCGCCCGCGCAGCTGAGGTCGCGCAGGAAATTAAAGACAAAATCCCTGCCTACCGCCCCTTTGAAGGTGCCGCCCCCGAATTTTTCAACGCTGCACACCCCCGCGTCGTCTTCCATGATGGGGTGGCCTCCATGACTGCCATGATGACCGTTCCTGATCCGGCAAAAATTACAGACCGCTCTTATGAGAAGTTGTTCGCACCTGCCCGGCAGTTCTTGCGAAAGCGCGTGAGCATCTTCTACCGCCCGGTGCCGGTTGCCGCGCAGCGTTCCCGTATTGATGCGGTATCCCGCGCGACGACCACTGAATCCACCTCGAAAAAGCGCGTTACCCCTTTCGAAAAGAAGAAGATGAAGGCTGCCGCTGAGGCAATGGACCAGATGAGCAAGGGCGCAATGATTCAGGAATGGGCCCTGATGGTCACCGTCACTTTTGAACCGAACCGCGTTGCGCAACGTGCCGCCGAAAATGAATTGAAGTCCCTCATGGGCGGTATGAGATGGTGTTTTGCCGATTACGCCGCAGATGCGGCGTTCCACCAGACCTTACCGCTGGGCCTGTTCCCGTGGACTTACGCTCCGAGCATGTCGCTGTTGGCTAAGAATAGGGCGGCTGCTGATGCGAAGAGCAAGAATGAGGAGAAGTAATCATGCTGTCTTTGCTGAAAAAGAAAAAGCCCCGCCGTACTACAGGTGCCGTCACCTCTGCTGCGCGCACGTCGGTTCACGGTCAGCACGGGCCCGGTGGCGGTGCCTGGGGTCAGCTGGCCCAGCCTCGCCCCTGGCTGGAAACCACTTGGGAAAACGCGGGCCTGTACCCCTTCGTCACCGGCACCTCTCGCCCGATTACCGGCGCACCAATTGGCTACGACATCACCACCGGCAGCGCGGTCGCCCTCGACCACATCAGCCTGTATCAGTCGGACATGATTACCTCCCCGTCCGCTATGGTCTTTGGACTTAACGGCTACGGTAAGTCGTCCCTGTCCGGTCTCGTTGCCTCTTACCTGAACGCGTGCGGTTCCCCGCTGGCCATTTTTAACCCGCTTAAGCGTGAGGAATGGACTCCCCTTGCTCGCGCTATCGGCGCTGATGTGTTCGATATTGGCATCAACCCGCACTCGACGAAAATTAACCCTTTGGATGCTGGCCCGCTGGCTGCTGCTGGCGAGATTATCGGCGGTCAGGTCGGCCTGGAGCTGCGCGCCCTGGCTGTGGAGAACATTACCCACAACATTATCGCGCTGGTTCGTATTAACCGTGGCCGTGATATGGGCGTTAGCGATATTGAGCGTGCCATGGTGAAGGTCGCGGTGGAAACGGTCATTGCAACCAAAAAGAAACCGGCGCTGGGGCACCTGGTACATTTCTTCAAGAACCCTAGCCAGGAGGCGCTGGACGCTTCCGGCATGGCCACGGTCAAAGATTTCAGCGAGCGTTACCAGACTCTTTTTGAATCGCTGAGCGCCCTGATGAAGGGCGAGATGTCCGCTATCTTCTCAGATGAGGGTATGAGCATTAACCCCGGTAACCCCGGTGGTTTTTGCTTCGATTCCTCCTCTATCCCTGACTCTATGGACCATATGATTTCGGCGGTCATGATGACCACCTGGCGACTGGGCATGGACGCTATCGACGCGCACTGGGAACTGAGCCAACATGAAGCGCAGAAGGCAGCGGAAGCTGCGGCTGAGGGCGAAGTGTATGTCCCGAAGTACACCTGGCGCGGGTACTCGTCGCTGATGGATGAGTTCTGGTACCCGGTGAGAATGGCACCGGGCATGATTCAGGAAGTCGATAAGCTCTCGCGCACTAACCGCTCAAAGGGCGTGGGCGAATGGAAGATTACCCACTCCCCAAAGGACTTTCTGATGATTGACAACGCAGCAGACCGCAAGACCGCCCATTCGCTCATCGGTAAGTGTGGCCTGTGGGTTCTTCTGGCTCTGGAGCCCGAAGACATCGAGGTGCTGCGCACCATTCGCCCGATTTCCACGAAAGAAGCGGCCATGGTGACCAGTTTTGTGTCGGGTGCAGACGGTTTGAACCCGGCCTCTGCCCGTAAGGGTCACGGCGGTTTGCGTTCTACTGGCGTTCCGCAGGGTGCAGGGCGGGCGCTGTGGAAGGTGGGTTCTAGCGTCGGTATTCCGGTGCAGTCACCGAAGCCTCCGACCCTGGGTGAGCTGCATAAGACCGATACCCGATTCACGAAAGATGCCTAAGAGAGGATTGATTGATGGACGAGAAGAAGAAGTCAGTCGCCCCGCTGCTGATCGGTGCGGCGACGGTCGCTCTCGGGCTGATTCTGTCCCCTATCTTCGGCATCATCATTCTCTTTGGTGGTGTGCTGGGCGGCAACAGCGCTAACGCGGCGTGCCGCCCGGCTTCGGCCTCAGCATCAGCTACCGAAGGTGAAGGCGGTCAAGCCGACGTGACCATTTATGACGATGACGGCTCCGCGACAACCCGCTCTGAATCCTCGCGTGTCGGCGGTAAAATCCCTAATAACTGGGAGCAAGACGTGGTGTGGGCTTCTAAAGTTTCGGGCGTTCCGACATCCTGGATTGCGGCTCAGATTGAGGCTGAATCCGGGTGGGACCCGACGCTCGGGGCAAATCACGCCGGCGCGTCCGGTCTGACTCAGTTCATCCCCTCCACCTGGGCGACATATGGCCACGGGGCCAGCCCGAATGACCCGTATGCGGCAATTCGCGCCATGGGCGAATACCTGCGCGACTTGCGGGCGCAGCTGAAATCTACGATTGAGGCTCACCCGGATATTCCGGCGGTCGAACTCATCATGGCCGGTTATAACGCGGGCCCTGGTGCGGTGCAGCAGTACGACGGGGTGCCGCCGTACTCTGAGACGCAAACCTACCTTTCACGTATCCGTGGTTTGGCAAGCATCTACGGCAAAACATATGGTTCTGAGGTTGGCGGAAAGAGCGACGGGTCGGTGGAGAGTCGCGAGGTTCCCTACACTGACGATACCGTCAATGTCTCCGGCGGTACCGCTGGTTCTTCGAATAATTGCTCGGCGCAGAATTACAGCGGTGGCAAGATCAGCGGCACGGATGATTACCCCTGGGCGAATCAGGTTGAAGCCCCGAACCCCGTGACCGGAATGTACTACGTTAACTGCACGGATTTTGCTCTGTGGAGGCTTAACCAGCAGGTCGGCGCAACTGACCCGAATCACCCCAAGTTCACGAACGGCAACTTTGCCTCCGTTCCCCTGGGTAACGGCGGCGAATGGGCTACCGCCTGGCGTGCGAAAGGCTGGCCTGCCGACAATACCCCCGAAGTGGGCGCTATGGCCCACTTCGCCCCCGGCGCGGTTGGTGCATCACAGACTTACGGTCATATCGCTGTTGTTCAGTCGGTCAATGATGACGGCACCGTCACCATTGAGGAATACAACGGCGCTGTTCCCTATAAGTACAACACGCGAAAAGTGCCCGCTGATGGTGTGACCACCTATCTACACATTCCCGACTCTGAGAAGGCTAAGTCGTAAGGACGGATTGATGATGATGACCGATAAGAAAGTCCTGATGTTGGGTGCTGTGATGCTCGCGTCCTTGGTGGCGTGCGCACCGGCGGGTAGCCCCTCCGGCTCGTCCGGCTCCCCTGCAACGACTAGTACTGCCGCCGCTGAGCCTACCGCTACGGTGCAGCCCTCCCCTACCGCTACGGCTTCGGCTGCACCGTCGCCAACCATCATTGCGGCGCTGCCGTCAGCCTCTCGTTGGGGACACTACGGTGCACCGGGAAATGTGGACTCTGCATCTGATGCGGCGGGCTGGAGCCCGCAAGAGCAGCAGGCGGCGACGGATTTTGCGGTGCAGACCATGCGAGTTTTTGCGATGGACACGGACGCGAAGACCTGGCACCGGTACATGGACGAGAGGGTGACTGACCGTTACCGTCAGCAGCTCGAAAGGTTCAACCCTTCCTTGAATCCTGTGCGTGAGGTGAAGGCTGCGGTCTACACTGAGTTCTCCTCTGACTCGACAAAGGCGGTCGTGAGGGTGAGTACGAATGATGGGGTGTACGTGGTGACTCTCGCGCGTGAGGGTGCCGGGGAAGCCCCGAAGGTCGCTAATATTTCGCCGCTGACCACGCGGGGACACTAGCGTATAAGGCTCTGACGAGCGGTAATGCTATGACTGCATGATGCAGTTATAGCACTCTACTATCACTGCATAATGCAATGATTGCATTATGCTATCACTTCACGTGAAGGGAACCTATGATGGACTTGCGCCCTAACGAATCCGCAGGCCTCACTTTCTTTGCTCTTATCCTGATTGCTGCCGCCTATTTGGGGCTGGGGCTCGAATCGGGCACCTGGACGCTGACCAGTATTTTTGTCCATGTCAAAGCCCACGGTGTCGGCGTCCTCTTCTGGGTGCTTCTGGGTCTTGCTCTTATCCCGGCGGTCTGGGTCGCAGCCCTGATTATCAAGTCGGGGGAGGGCGGCGGCGGTAAAGCCGCAGCCGCACACATGGTCACCTACCGTCAGGTTGCCGGGTCTCTGGGTCATGATGCCGCAGTGAAGGCCGCACGCAAGAAGGCAAAAATTTCAATGCCTCCGGTTTCCCCCGATAGGAAAGAATCAGATCGCATCATCAGCCAATGGGTCGATGAGATGCCCGAATCCTGGCTGGTCACTGAGCTTGGCAAGCTGGGCGGTAAGGTCGTGAAGAAAAAGGGCTCGTCCTCCTTTGTCGGCGGTAAGCCGATTTTCGGTGAGGCGAAAGAATCAAAGCTGGTTCTGGCTCCGACACAGGCCGGTAAGACTACCTCGATTGCCTCAAACCTGGTGATTGATGCCCCCGGCGCGGTCATGGCCACAAGCACGAAGGCGGATTTGCTGATGACGACGGCCTGCACCCGCCAGAGGCTGCATCCAAAGGGTAAGGTTATCGCCTTTGACCTCGATAACACCTCTGGCTGGCCGCACAAGGCCTCCTGGAACCCTGTTGCAGGCTGTGAAAATTTCGAGGTCGCGCAGCGCCGCGCTCAGGCGTGGACTGGTGCACAGCCCATGGAGGGCACCAAAAATGGTGACTGGTTCAATCAGCAAGCGGGCGCTGTCCTGGCCCGATTCCTGCATGTGGCAGCGGTAGCCGGTAAGACACTGGATGATGTGATTGCCTGGAGTCAGAACCTGCGCGGGCGCGATGCGCTGAAGACCGCTGAGATGCACGCCGGACACATCAACTCTGATGTTTTGAAGTTCCTGGCTGGCAAACAGGAAACGAAGGGTGAGGAAACGCTGGACTCGATTCAGCAGACTTTGTCTGGTCTGCTGGAGCCGCTGGCAGTGCCGCGTATCCGTGAACAGCTGATGGTGCACCCGGCGTATGCCTTCGACATGCGAGAGTTCCTATCTGGCCCCAATACCTTGTTCCTCGTCTCGGATACGGCAACGGGTGTTGAGACTGGCCCGCTGGTCTCTATGTTCGCAAATGAACTGATTAACACCGCGCGTGAGCTGAGCCAGGAAAAGCCCGGCGGTCGCCTCTGGCCCTCATTCCGTGCCGTGCTCGATGAGGCACCGAACCTGGCCGCCTTCCCTAAAATGGGCTCGATCATGAGCGATATTAACGGGCGCGGTGTCGAGGTAATCCTGATTGCTCAGTCCATGAGTCAGCTGATCGAACGCTGGGGTGAACAAGGTGCCCGCACCATCACCGGTAACGCGGTGGTGAAATACTTCTTGCCTGGTCTGGACGTGGAAACGCTACGTCCGGTCTCCGAAGCTTTGGGAAAGTATGACCGTCAGAGGGTCAGTCGCTCACATTCGAGCGGACGTATGGGTAACACCTCCACCTCTTACGCCACGGAAGAGAAACTGGTGATGGAGGCTGCGGCAATGACTCAGATTCCGGCGTTCTCCGCGATGGTGTCCTACAAAAATTTCAAGCCTATGCACCTTGGCCTCACCCCGTGGTGGGAGAGGCCGGACGCGGCGGAATTGAAGGACGACCAGATGCTCGCCTGGCAGCTGTGCGGAAAGATGCAGCTACCGGACACGGCCGCGTTCACCGATAGCGCCCGCGCGAAAGGATATGAGAACGCATGAGTTACGGCTTCGATGACGGGCTACCGGTAGAGCCCGAACCTGCAACTGCTCCGCTTCCTATCGTCGATACCCCCGATGAGGTATCGCTGATAGAGCGTGTTGATGAGCTGGAGAACCTGTATGACGGGCTCATGACCGTTCTTGAGACCGTGCAAACACAGGTGGAAACTCTCGCTACGGGTGCGCCTGCACCGGCGGTACCTTCTGCATCTGATGATGATGACGACAGGGGAGAGGACGAAAGCGAGTATGCCGCGTACTGCTGGCGGTACGCTTCCCCTGCACAGAAGAAGCGGTTGTGGGTTCAGCTGCGCGAATGGGTGGACTGGGCGAACACGACGCTGTGCAGCAATAAATGGCGATATATCCGCCCGTGTTGGTTCCGGCACCCGGCGGCGGTAGAAGAGCTCACCGCACTATGGGCGGCATGGGAAGCGGCGTACCGCACCGGTGAAGCTGAGTTCACTGATGCCGCCGCATACTTCCACGACCGCTTCCACACGGTGGTGCACCGGCTGTGGGACGGCGAGTTCTCCGAATGCATTAGCGGTCATCAGGAACCCGAATTTGACCCGAATCTTCGCCTGACCGGGGACGATTTCGACCAATTCATCCAGCAACATTAAATGTAAGAAGAGAGGGGCGGGATACTACGGTGTCCCGCCCCTCTCTTCTGTTTCTTTCTACAGGCGCGGCCCCGGTCTGGGTTTGGGCTGCGGCGTAGGGGTGTGCTTCTTCTGCGGCGGTGGTGTAGGTTTCGGGCCCGGCTTGGGCTTCGGTGCCTCTGGCTTTGATGCCGCTGACATCTTCTGCTGCGTCTGCTCTTGTCGTCCCTGCAACTGCTGGAGGCGTTCTCGCCGGGCGTGCAACTCGCGGTGTGCTTCGCTCTGGCGCGGGGTTGTGGAGTTTCGCGCGACGGTCAAATCTTCGGCGTGCTTAAGGCTCATTGGGTGTTGCCATGATTGCATCTGCACACTAGGAAGTGCCGAGGCGTTAGTTCCTTTCAACGGTGGTAAGGAAGGAAGCCCTCGTGCCTGATAATCGCCAATAATTTCTTCACGCACATGAGCACCACCGGCGACGCGCTGAAGCTTCTCATCTGACATCTCCGTAACCGGCTGACGAATACTGGCAGCATCAAGCGACAGCGGAACCCCATGTTGCACCCTTCCGCGCAAATCTAGCGGGTGCATAGTGTGCGCATCATAGACCGTGACGACATCTGCGATTTCCCGGAAGAGACGATCATCTGCGCTGCGCATGACCCTACCGACGGGGTAGGCGACAACATCGGGTAATCGGAGTAGGTGTTCAGCTCTCGCGGAGAATTGACCTACCTCGATGTCTCTAATAACGCCTTCTGTTATGAGGCGATTGACGAGCTTACGGTCTTCGGCGTTGTCGTTAATCGGTGAATCGTCGTTCTGGAGACGTTCAACGATGAAATGTAGCACCGGGTCATCACGGTCTTGTGCCTTCTTGAAAGTGGCAGTGAGGCATATATCGCGGGCGTTCCTGACCAACCGGTGCTGCTCTTTGGGGTCCGAGGAAGCGGCTACGGTGCTATTGACCGTGATAATGGATGCCTCATCTCTCAGAAAAGGCTTCAGTGTTTGAAGTACCTCATAGTTACGGTTTCTTTCCTTGTTGGCATGGTAGAAATTGCCGTAGAGTCCAGTCAAACCTTCGCGAAGCGTCATAATATCGCGGGCTTCAACGGTAACACAAGTGGTTACGTAGAAGCCCTCGTGGATACCCTGTGGGGTGATTTTTGGGGGGCTGTAGGTTTCATCAATGAACCCGAATCGTTCAGCCTTAGAATTTCGTTCGTAGAAATCAACAATTTTTGAATGAGGGTACGCCAGCCGCCCCATATAACTACTGATAAGGGGGTTTTCGTTGTTTGTCATAGTATCCCAGTGATTGTCTTGTTCTCTTACACCATGATATAGTGGCGTTGTCAGGATAAAACGATAGTTACCGCCCTTCGGGCCCAGGGATGAAGGCGCCAAGGTATGAAAGCTGGAGGACTCTGGCCGTTCTTGGCGATCCTGACGCATAAAGGCACCTTACGGGGTGCCTTTTTCTGTGCCCAAAGACAATGAAGAGGGGCGGGAAGCATCGTATGCTTCCCGCCCCTCTTCTCGCGTCTCTTATCCCAGACCGGGGCCACGCACGCCACGGCGTGCCTGCTCGTGGAGCTGCTGGACTCGACGCTCACGCTCCAGGCGTTGCTGGTTGTTTCGCGTCTGCTGTCCCTGCTTGGGGGCGTTATTCCTGAGCTTGTCGTCCAGGTTTTGCGTGCGTTCCATCATCTGCCGGATTTTTTCAGCGCGTGCTACGCGTTCATTCTCCAGGCGCTTTTCGGTCTCGCTCACTGGCTTCTCCTTTCGGGGTTCAGACTGCGCCACTTTGTCGGTGACCGCCTCGCTGGTCGGGTTCTGCTGCGGTGTCGCGGTTGCCTCCGGCGCGGGGGGCTGACCCTGAGACTGACTCTGCTCAGCGGCACGCTGCGACAACCGCGCCGACTTCGACACACGCTTCAACTGCTCCCACACACCCAGCACAGCTTCCGCCGCGCGGGTACGCACCTTCGACACTGCCGAAACCGGGGCGCCCTCAGCCGCCAAACGTGCATTATTCACGCGCTGGCCCGCCTCGCGGATAAGCTCACGCGGCAACGGCTCCGGGTGCGAATCCGGCACACCATACTTTGTGCGCATGGCATCGACTTCACCTGCAACGCGCGCCCACTTGCGGAAGGCACGCTTGCGGGTCGGCACCGGCCCGAGGTTCTGAACCCACACCGGGGCCTTACCCTCGCGCACCTGCTGCGCCAATTCCTGACCACGCGAACGGGTCAGCTTGCCGATTTTAGAAGCGCGCGCCTTAAGAATCTGCTTGAGCGTGCCGCCCTTAAGCTGATTCTCCCAGAACCTATCGAGGGTATGACCGGACACGCCGCCCGAACTCACCTTAGACGGCTGCGACTTCTGCACGTTGTTCTGTGCCGTCAGGCCCAGCTCACGGCGAAGCCGGCGCTCTTCGCGCAGGCACGCGGCCAGAGTGAACCGCTCACCGCCGCGTGATACCTCGCCACGGATAATTTGCTCAAACTCGCGCTGGTCGCCGCTGACCTCCCAGCGGCGGCGCGTGATTTCAGCGTCCATCTGGCCCAAAGTCTCGGCGATTTCCTCGTACTTCTTACTGCGGTGGGTGCCTCCATCCTCACGCTCACAAGCGTTCAGAGCCTTCACGGTCGCACCGCGCCGCTCCAGAAGCCAATCGGTCTTCGCCATAGCGTAGGGGTTCTTAAACCATTCCGGGTCATCCAGAACAAGCTTCTCCAGGCGTGCCTCGGCGGAGACTTCGCGTGCCTCCGCACGGGCAATCAAAGCATCCAGCATCGCGTCGCTGTAGCCTGCCAGGGGTCGGTCTGCACGCTCAGAGTTCGCGCGCTCATCGACAATCTGGCTAACGCGCCAGGACAGAACGGCGGCGGCATCAACCGGGGTTTCCGCGTCCGTACCCAGAGCACGGCTACGGTAGGCGCGCTCCACAATATCGGGCACGTCCAGGCCTGCACGGTGCAGCTCGCCCAGCTGTGCCGCCAGTGCGCCGAAGCCTTCCGAGTTGATAACGGCGGTGATGTCTGCGTCTGCTGATGCTTCCGCGCCGGTGGGCATTTTAGCCGCCAACTCGTCGGTGGGTAGCCCGTCATAGCGTGCCTGACGCATCTGTGCTCGCAAGCTACGCGCGGTCGCCGCGTCTTCACCGGTGAGGTCAAAATGTGTCACGCGGTTCATGCCCTGCGTAATGAAGTCAGCAATCACGGCACGCTGAGCCAGCTCTGCGTGCTCGTTATATTCGACAACGGCAGCGGCAGTATCCATCTGCTGCGCGCGTACCGCATCCACACTTTCGTGCACGCTGAGCTGGGCCTCGCCGTCATGACGGGCGGCCACATTCTCCAGCACGTCGTCCAGTTTCTCGCCCTCATTCAGGGATACGTAGAGGTTGTTCTGTTCGCGTCCACGGGAGAGGCCCACGTAGGCACCGGCACGGTCGGTGCGCGAATCAATGAGCGCATGGGCGGTGTCCACGGTTGCACCCTGTGCACGGTGCACCGTCAGCGCGTAGCCCAGCTCGACATTCTGGCTGACGTATTCTGCGGGCAAGGTGACGGTGCCGCCGTGTTCGACGTGGCGCACCTGCAACGAACCGTCCGCGTTCACCGCTTCGACGTTCCAGCGGTCGCCGTTCTTGACGAAATCACGGCCTGCATAGACCGACAGGCGGCGGTCATTGCGGCGGGTCACAATCGTGTCACCCGCATACGCGGTGGCCTGTCCTTGACCGGGTGCAGAGCCCGAACGCAACAGCACACCCTCGCCGGTCGGCTCACCGGAAGTGGAAATACGGTGTGCCTGTGCAAGCGCGTTCAACGAAGCTACCGACTCGTTAGAAGAGCCCATCATGAGCGAAGACTTACCGTCGGTAATATCGAGCTGGTATGCGGCGAAGACCTGCTGCGTCATCGCTTCTCCGTCACCGGCGGCCACGCGGCCCTGCTCACGGTACCACGTAAACGGCTCGTCCTTGCCCACTGCGGCGGGCTCGCGAAGGCGCAAGGTCGCCGCTGCTTCCTCTTCATCCTTGAATCGGAACAGCTCATCGAGGCGCACCGCACCGACTTCACGGTCAATGAGGCGAAGGGCACCACCGGCACCTACCGCCGAGAGCTGGCGGTCATCACCCATCACGCGCACCAGCGCGCCGCGCTCAGCGGCAATCTGCACCAGCGCGTCAAAGTCACGGGTGGAAACCATGCCCGCTTCGTCCATCAGAAGCACGTCACCGGGGCGGATACTCAGCGGCCCAGCCTTGGCACCGTTCGTATTTGCGGCCAGAATCTTTGCCACGGTATCGGCGCCAATGCCGAGTTCGTCGCCTAAAACCTTTGCGGCGGCGGCGGTCGGTGCCATGCCGATAACGCGGCCTCCGGCGGCCTGAATCGTCTCCACGGCAAGCGAAACAGAGGCAGTTTTACCGGCACCAGCGGCACCAATTCCGGCAACCAGAAGGCGCTCAGAGAGGGCGAACTCACGCGCCAGAGCTTCCTGACCAGCCGGAAGCGAGAAGCCCTTTTCCGCCAACTGCTCGCGGCGCTCTGCTACCTTCTGCTCGAAAATATCGAAGGTTGCCGCCGGGATCACGGGTGCGGTTGCCGCGTCCAAAATCCTAAGCTCAGCGTCCACCATCTCCTGCGTGGTGAACAGCTGCGCGTCGCGGCGCACGAAACTGTTTGTGCCGTCTGCACGCAAGAACTCGTCGGCAACCGGGCGGTTCTGCTCACCGGAAAGGTTCAGAACCTTCTGCTCCAGGGCATGATGAATGGCACCGGCGAGGCTCTGCTCATCGGTGCTTTCCGGGGTGGTCTGAGTGGTGCCAGGAACCGGCACAGGGAAGCCTGCACCGCGCAAATAGCGGGCGGTTTCAGCCTCCACGTGGGAGCGGCGAAAGACTGCGCGCTGTGCGGTTACGCGGTCGAGAATCTGCTGTGCGTGCTCTTCCGGGGTGCGCGAAAGGAACTCCGCCTGTGCCTGTTCACGCTTGGTGCGTGCCTGCTCGCTGGCGGCTTCCAGGTGCTTTTTCAGGTCTTCGCCGGTCGGGATATTCACCTCACCGGTGCGGGAAATTGCCTCTGCCTTGGCGGCCCATTCTTCGCACAAGTCCTTAAGGCTCTTCGCCTCGCTCTTGTGCGGGCGGGTTGCCAGGGTCGCCTGCTGCGCAAGCTCTAGCATTGCTTTACGTCCGGGCGCGTGACCGTGCGCCTCCACGTATTCGGCCTTGAGACGGTCGAGTTCTGCGGAAATTTCAGAGCGTCGGCTACTGAACTCTTCCACCATTTCACGGTTGATTCCGGCAATCTCCATCACGGGTGATAGCTCGCTCTTGGTCGCGTCGGGGACACAAACCACCCCGAGGTTGGCCTCTAGATGCTCTGCGAGTTTAGCGTTATAGAGTTCCGAAGCTGCCACGTTCCACTGAAAGAGGGTGCGTCCGTCGATTGATGACCACTGCCCATCTGCACCTTTCACGCGGTTTGAAATCACCAGGTGGTCGTGCAAGTTCGGGTCACCGGAACGCGAATCAAAGTGCCTAAATTTCGTGGCAATGAGCCCGCCGTCAATGTCGATTTGGCGCGCACCACCGGCACCGCGACGGGTCATAATGACCTGCTCTTCAAGGAATTTCACGACATCGGAGATAGCGGCTTCGTGGGCCTGCTGCACGCCTTCGCGCAAGGATTCGTCCCCCAACCCCCATGCCATAGAAACGCTTTTGGGCGGGGTAAACACCATGTCATAGCCTGCAACAGAGTTACTTTGCGGCTTGGATTCGCGGGCGATAAACGCCACAAGTTGCTTGTCAGTGGGCTCTACGCCGTGCTGGTCCCTGTACATGACCGCGCCGACACGGTGGCGGATACCCTGCACCTCTTCGGCGGTCGGGTCGGTGTGCTGGGTGTCGCGGAAGCGGCGGATTTCCTCATCCACTGCGCGGGTAAATTCGGTGGAGCCTTCACGCTGTGCGTGCAGGCTCGGGGCGACATTCTTCTTAAAGTGCGCGTCGATAGCACGCTGGGAAGCGTGCTGTGCCGCCGTTGCTTCGTGCTCCAACATACGGTAGTTCGCCATGAACTCGGCGCGATCAGGTCGGGGAGCCTCGGGGTTCTTAACGTACTCGCCTTTGACGATTCGGTGCCCTGCTGCGCGGTAGCGCTCAAGGTAACGCGAGACAGTTACGCGGTCGGGCGCGGTCTCGTAAAGGTGCGCTATATCGTCCACAATCTGCTGCTGAGTCTTGCCCTCGCGGGTGCCCTCAATGATGAGGAACGCGCGCTCAGCCGCGCGATTCTGCACCTTATCCCACGCCTGGCTGCGCACTTCCTCGAACGCTTCGGGGGTGGAATTTTTGAGAAGGTCGGTAATCTCTTCGGTCTCTAGTGGGGTGAATTTGTGCCCGAAAAGAACCTCCATTTGTTCCTCGGACACGTTGCCTTTCAGACCCAATTCAGCCGCACCAGCGCCTACCCACTGACCCGGAGGCATACCTTCCACGGTGTAGTAGTCGCCTAGCTCACGGTCAGGCGCGCGCAACACATCACCGGTCGCTACTTCGTTCGTGTAGTACCGGTAGCCGTCGCCTGCGGTCAGCTTGTGGATGGTCAGCACACTCTCATTCTACCCTTGAAACTTATTATGAACAACTCATAATGTGCACCTGACTTACTGAGTGCATGAGGTGTGACAAAAAGAGAGTGAAACGTTTCAGCTCCACAGCGTGCGAGGAACGAGCACAAAGAGGTGGAGGTTCTGAAACGAGAAACGGTTTTGTCCGACAACATTTTGTCGCGTTCATACACAGGCGGCGCCGGTGTGCGTGAACGTTCTTCTCTCTGGAGGGAGCCTGCGGAAGGAAAGAGAGAAGAACGTTCATGCATTCCAGGCAGTAGACAGTGTGTCAAGCTGTGCACATCTGTGTGTCAGGCAGTGAACGTTCAAGAGAGGAGCGTGCGGGGTGAATTGATCGTGCAGTGGCTGTCCACAGGTCGTGTGCAGATTGTCCACTGGCACGTGCCAACTGTGAATGAGCGAAACCGGCGGTGCAGCCGCCGGTTTTTCGTCAGAATGACGAAAAACCGGGACCGTCAAGCGGGCCCGGTGGTATCATCAGAATCAGCGGAAAATCTTTGTGATGTGTGTCTGAGTCGCCCGGTATCTGTCTCGTGCAAGTGCCGGGCGACTCGCTGTAGGCACTAGGCGATGTTTGGGGGATTCCTGCGCAATGTGGGCGTAAGAGGTTAAACTATTCGTAAGTCAATTCCCGCGAAAGGAAAACAAAATGTCCCGTTCACCCCGTACCGCCGCCGCGCGCCGCGCGCGCGAACAGGCGCGCGCCTTCGCTGAGCGTGAGGCTCAGCTCGTGACCATTGCAGAAGAATTTTTCACCCTCCAAGAAAGCACCCCGGCGGCAAAGATTGATAACGAAATCGCCGCCCTGGAGAAGAAGCTAGAGGCGCTGCGCGCCAAGCGCGAAGAGGCCCGCGAAGAAGCGCAACGGGTTCTTTCTGAACCGGTCGCGGCAATGGCCGCGCTCAATGAGCCTAGCGCAAACATTGCGCAACGTTTGGGGCTGACCCGTGCGCAAGTAAACGGCCTGCTGCGCGTGCATGAGGAATCAGCCGAAGCCGAAGAATAGCGCGAAAGGGCGGCGGGGTTTCTCAGAGAATTTCT
>ERZ1674173.73-NODE-73-length-20993-cov-14.838380_pt1 | contig 20993 bp, 15 predicted proteins | sample MGYA00581290_ERZ1674173 | MGnify/ENA primary metagenome ERZ1674173 (study PRJEB41354, sample SAMEA4873334) | human saliva metagenome | biome: human-associated habitat [ENVO:00009003]; feature: mouth environment [ENVO:08000002]; material: saliva material...
CCACGCACTCGTCCCTGAGGAGCTCCGCAACCGAATCGGTCATGGGCGCGCCGCCGCCGAGCGAAAACACCGTGTTGCGGTACACCGGGGAGGTCAGCACCTCTTCGATGGTCTTGCGTTCCAGCTCGCGGAAGTGCGCCTCACCGAAAATCTCGAAGATTTCGGAGACCTCGCCGTAGCGTTCCACGATCAGCTGGTCGGCGTCGAGGAACTCGTAGCCGTAGAAACGCGCCAGGTGCGTGCCAATGTAGGTCTTACCCGCCGCCATGGGGCCGATCAGCACGATGGGGCGCGACTGCTCGGCAAAGTTCTCGTGCATCTCGCGCACCTGCTGGGGGTGGATGCGGGCGGACTCCTCAATCTCGCCGGGCTCAAGTTCAAGAGGCTCAAGTTCACCGGGCTCGAGCTCGGCGTTCAGCTCCGCCTCGGATGCGGCGCGCGCCTCAATCTCGGCCGCGGCCTCGGCGGAGTCCACCGCCGCGATTTCCTCGGCCACAGACTCAGCCACAGACTCAGCCACAGAAACCTGCACCTTGCCGAACAGCGCCGGAGTCGGACGTAGCGGCTTAGCGGGTTCAGCCGCGGGCACAGCTACTGAAGTTTCGGGCACAGCCACGGAGGTTGCGGGCGTGACCGGTACAGGCTTGGATTCAGCTTTCTGCACGGGAGCAGAAGCGCTCTCCCCCGCCGCTTCTGCAGGCTGAGCCTGCTTCGGAGGTGCCGGCTTAGGCACGGTCGGCTTGGGCGCGGCCGGTTTTGGAGCTGCGGGCTTGGGAACTTCCGCCTTTACGGGCTCCTCGCGAGGCTCCTCCTCAGCCATGCCCTGCAGGGCGCTCAGTAGCTTCAGGCGCAGGTCCTCATCCAGGCCCGCAGCCGGGTCGGCGTCCTCGGAGGCCGAGGAGGCGTACAGGCGCACACCCTGCGTGCTCACGGGAGCGGCGGGCAGGGGGCGAACACCCGAACGCATCAGGTCGGCCGGGGTCGGCACGCGAGAAGCCGGGCGCGCAGAAGAAACTGACGCGGAAGAAACCGAGACGGTAGCCTCAACAGCCCCAGCGCCCGCGACCTCAACACTCTGCTCAGCCGCGGCAGATGCACCGGGTTCCGCACCGGATTCTGCGCCGGGTTCCGGGCGCGGCGAAGCGCCCCCTCGCGCACGCTGCGCAGCCGCAGCAATACGCGCCAGGGGGCTCGACGCGACGGGGTGAACGCCCGCAGGCTCAACCGGAAGGGGCACTACGCGTCCCAACCGGCAACGTTAGACTCCCACGCCAAAGACGCCGGAATGGCGTCCAGATAGGAATCCATATTGCGGCGAGTCTCACCAATCGAGTCGCCGCCGAACTTCTCCAGCGCGGCCTCGGCCAGCACCAGGGCGACCATAGCCTCCGCCACCACGCCGGCGGCGGGAACAGCACACACGTCCGAACGCTGGTGGTGGGCGCGAGCCTCTTCACCGGTGGAAGTGTCAATGGTCTTCAGAGCCTTCGGCACAGTCGCAATGGGCTTCATTGCCGCGCGCACACGCAGCAGGTCACCAATGCTCATGCCGCCCTCAATACCACCTGCACGGTTGGTATCGCGGGTAACGCCGTGCTCGCCAATGGAAATCTCGTCGTGAGCGGCGGTGCCCGGGCGGTCAGCGGTCGCGAAACCGTCGCCAACCTCAACGCCCTTAATCGCCTGAATACCCATCAGGGCGGCGGCCAGGCGCGCGTCCAGGCGGCGGTCCCAGTGCACGTACGAACCCAGTCCGGGAGGCATACCGTACGCGAGCACCTCAACCACGCCGCCGAGGGTCTCGCCGTCCTTGTGCGCCTCGTCCACGCGCTGAACCATCGCGTCGGAGGTTGCCTTGTCGAAGCAGCGCAGCGGGTCGGCGTCCAGCTGCTCAACGTTACGGGGCGAAGGCACGGGGGCGCCCTCGGGGGCGTGCACGCCACCCACAGCCACGGTGTGAGAGACCAGCTCAACGCCCAGAGCCTTCAGAATCTGGGCGGCAACCACGCCGAGCGCCACGCGGGTCGCGGTCTCACGAGCGGAGGCACGCTCCAGCACCGGGCGAGCCTCAGAGAAGTTGTACTTCTGCATGCCGGTAAAGTCGGCGTGACCGGGACGCGGGCGAGTCAGCGCCGCGTTACGCGCGCGGTGCTCAATCAGCTTGGGGTCAACCGGATCGGAGCTCATCACGTCGGTCCACTTGGGCCACTCGGTGTTGGCAATCTCAATAGCGACCGGGCCGCCCTGAGTCAGGCCGTGACGCACACCGCCGAGGATGCGCACGCGGTCCTCCTCGAACTTCATGCGGGCACCGCGGCCGTAGCCCAGACGGCGGCGAGCCAGGGCGTCACGCACCATGTCGCTGGTGAGTTCCACACCGGCGGGAACGCCCTCAATGATGCCGACGAGCGCCTCGCCGTGGGATTCTCCGGCAGTGAGCCAACGCAGGGCCATAGGTTAACCTCTTTTCATCGCACCCGCACCGCAGCGCAGGAGGAAGGAATAATAATTCTTCACGTGTATAAATAGTGTATAAAATGCCTGTTTACTGAGCGAGTGAAAGCACGCTTTTTTCACGAAACGGAAGCACGAGGCGCAAGATCAACCACCGCGCACATCGCATTCACCAAGCCCAGCAGCTCGCCCTCAGACAGGGTGCGGTCGGTAAACAGCAGCACCTGCTCCACCGCCTGATACAGCAGCATCTCCAGGCCAGAAACCACGGTGCCGCCGTTAGCCTCCCAAGCGCTCGCCAGCACCGAAGGCCACGGGTTATACGCAACATCGAGCAGTACGGGGCGGTCGGCGGTCTCGGAAGCGCCCGCGGGGTTGGAGGCACCCGCGGGGTCGGCCAGCTGCGGTACCCAGTCGTCCGCCGCGCGGGCCGGCAGGGTCGAAATGACCGGGTTGTGGCGGCGGGCCTTCTGCTCCGCGGGGAACTCGGCCAGGGCAACGGTCGACAGCTGAACGCCCAGGCGCTCGGCCACGGCCTGCAGGTCACCCAGCTTATGCAGCGAACGGGCGTACACGCTCGCGCGGCGGTAACCCAGCTTATGCAGGGCGGTCAGGGCGGAAATCGCGGTCGCTCCCCCGCCAATCACGGCGGGCTCGTCGCGCTCGGGGTCCGGTTCCAAACCCGCGTGGCGCAGCGCGTTCACGATGCCAATCACGTCCGTGTTATCGCCCAGCACCTTCTCACCGCGCGGATACACCGTATTCACCGCACCGGTCACGCGGGCAGTATCACTCAGCTCATCGCAATACTTGATGACCGCGGTCTTCAACGGCATCGTCACCGACAGACCCGCAATATACGGGGCGTCCTCCGTACCCTTCGGGTGACGCACACCGTGCATAATCGCCGGCAGGTCATCGGGCAGGGTATCGCGACGATCGTACTCGAGGTTCGCCTCGCCCAGGTACGCGTACGCGGCCCGATGCAGCGCGGGCGAGAGCGAATGGGCAATCGGGTGGCCCAGCACGTAGGCGCGGCGAAGATACGGGGCTTCGCGGTACGGTTCAGTCTTCATCGATACTCTTTCGCTCTCAATGCCGGGTCACGGACGGCCGCGGGGGCCACCTCCCATTTTAGCGGGTACAGCAAAGGCGGGCACCGCCCCACTCTCGTGGGAACGATGCCCGCCCTCTACATCAGCTGCAGCTTAGTTACAGCGGCCCGGGTGCTTCGAGCACCACTGGTTGTACTCTTCCACGTAACGCTGGTGCTCAGCGTAAGTGCGGGAGTACTTAGTCTCACCGGAATCCAGGTCGACGGTCACCCAGTAGTAGTACGGGTTCTTCTCCGGAGCGGCGGCGGCCTTGATGGACGCCAGCTGCGGGGAACCAATCGGACCCTTCGGCAGACCCTTGTTCGCGTACGTGTTGTACTTGTTGCTCTTGTCTGCCTTCTGCTCCTCCGTCAGGTGGTAGGAGCGGACACCCAGACCGTAGGTCACGGTTGCGTCCGACTGAATCAGGCCGGAGGTCTCACCATCCGGGTTGTTCAGACGGTTCTCAATGATGCCCGCAACCGCCACGTAGTCCTTCGGCTGAGCCTCAAGCTCCACGATGGAGGCGATGGTCAGCACCTCGAAGGCCTTCTGATCGCCGCTCACGCCGGCTTCCTTCAGGTCGGCCTTGGTCTTATCGACCATGGTCTGAATGACCTTCTTGATGTCGGTGTCCTTCGGGAATCGGTACTCGCCCGGGTGCAGCCAACCCTCAATCGAGGGGAAGTTGCTCGGCACGCCGTACTGCGTGTAGTTCTGCACGGCCTCTTCCACCTGCTTGCGGGTGAACGCGCCGTCAGAACCGGAAACGATCAGGTCGATGGTCTCGGTCACGCGCTTACCCTGCGGAATCGCCAAGTACAGCACGTTACTATTCGCCTCGATAATCGTGTTGATTGCGCTCGAGCTGCTCATGTGCTGCTGAAGCTCGTAGGTGCCCGGCTGCAGGTACTTGCCGTTGCTTTCCTTGCTGTACACCTCGACGAACTTATCGGCGTCGGCAATCACGCCGGCCGCCTCCAGCTCGTTCGCCACCTGCGCGGTGGACTGGCCCGAGCGGATCGTGAAGGTCACGGTCGTGCCGTTACCGCCGCCGGAGTAGTCGCGCGTCTTGAACGGATCGTACCGCGTGATGAAAGCGGCAGAAATAATCACCAGGGCCGCCACAAAGAGCGACATGGCGCTCAGCATGATGGCGCGGCGACGGCGCTTGCGAGCACGCAGAGTCGCTACAGAGACAATCTCGTGCTCCAAGGTAATGCCGGTAATGCCTTTTTCCTCATCGGCTTTCGTCGGCCGAAAAAGGTCCAGACCGCTTTCTTCTGGGTGTTCCTCGGAATGTTTATTCTTTTCGGTCACTGAAGGTTCTCCGTTTCATTGACGGCACCAACCGCAGCCCCTTCTAACTCGTGCGATCGGTTCTCTTCGTGGGCCGGATCGCTCACCTTGTACCCGGCTACAGACTGCCCTGCCTTGAGGGCGTCCAGGCTGTACTGCAAAATGTTCACAGCCGCCACCTGGTCAACCATAGTCTTGAAGTCTCGGCTGGATACCCCAGCCTCGTGCAGTGCACGGTGAGCGCTCACGGTGGTGAGTCGCTCATCCACCAGCCAAATGTTAATGTGTGTCTTATTTTCGGCGTCCAGCTCGGAGCGCAGAGCCTGAGCGTATTCCCGAGCCATCTCGGTCGAGGAGGACTCCCCGCCGCGCATGGTCTTCGGAAGCCCGACGAAAACCTCGACCACCTCGTTCACCTCAATCAGCTTGCGTAGCACGCGACGATCGGAGTTCTTCTTCTCGTCGCGACGCAGCGTCTTGAGCGGGGTGGCGAGGATGCCGTCGGGGTCGCTGAGGGCGGTGCCGACGCGGGCCTTACCCACGTCAACACCCATCCGCACTCCGCGCTGGAATTCTGCCATGTCTTAGGCCTGAGCCTGTGCGATAGCGTCACGAACGGCGTCCAGAGCGGCACCAATCTTGGATGCGTCCTGGCCACCGCCCTGAGCGACGTCGTCCTTACCGCCGCCGCCGCCGCCGAGCACGCCGGCGGCCACGCGGACCAGTGCGCCAGCCTTCACGCCGGCGGAGCGAGCGCCCTCGGTGGTTGCCACGAGGATCACGGGACGGCCGTTAGATACGCCGGCCACGGCCACCACGGCGGCCTCGGAACCGAAGCGGGAACGCAGGTCCAGGGCCAGCTCGCGCACGCCGTTGGCGTCCAGCTCGCCGGCGTTGTGGGCCAGAACGCGCACGGAGCCGATGGTCTGTGCGTTCTCCAGAAGCTTGCCGGCCTCGGCCTGCAGCTTCTCGCGACGCAGCTGAGCCAGCTCCTTCTCGGCGGCCTTCAGCTTAGCCAGGGTCTGGTTAATCTTCTCGGGCAGGTCTGCGGAGGACTGAACCTTCATCAGGCCGGTCAGCTGGTTCACCAGGGTGCGCTCAGCTGCCAGGTGGTTGAAGGAGTCCAGACCCACCAGGGCCTCGACGCGGCGGTTGCCGGAGCCCACGGAGCTCTCGGTCAGCAGCGACAGCGAACCAATCTCGGCAGAGGTGCCCACGTGGGTACCACCGCACAGCTCGCGGGAGAAGTCGCCGCCAATCTCAACCACGCGCACCACGTCGCCGTACTTCTCGCCGAAGAGGCTCATGGCACCCAGAGCCTTCGCCTCGGCCAGCGGCATCACGCGGGTAATCACCTCGTGGTTGTCGCGGATGGCGAGGTTAGCAACCTCTTCCACCTCGCGCTTAGCGGACTCGGACAGGCCCTCGCCCCACGCGAAGTCGAAGCGCAGGTAGCCTTCCTTGTTGAAGGAGCCGCGCTGGGTTGCCTCGTTGCCGAGCACCTGGTGCAGGGCGGCGTGGATGATGTGGGTACCGGAGTGTGCCTTCTCACCGTCGCGGCGGCGCTGCACGTCAACCTGTGCCACAACATCGGCACCGACGTGAGCCTCACCCTCGCGCACGATGGCGCGGTGAACGCTCAGGCCCTTGACGGGCTGCTGAACGTCCTGGACGTCAATGATGAAGCCGTTACCGGTAATCACACCGGTGTCGGCTGCCTGGCCACCGGCCTCGGCGTAGAACGGGGTTTCGTCCAGGACGACCTCGATCTTGTCGCCGGCCTTGGCGGCGGGCACGGACACGCCGTCCACCAGGATGGCGCGCAGCTTGGTCTCGGTGCGCAGCTCGGTGTAACCGGTGAAGATGGAGCCGCGCTCGTCCACGAGCTTACGCAGCTCGGAGAGGTCGGCAAAAGCACCCTTCTTAGCCTTGGCGTCAGCCTGTGCGCGGTGGCGCTGCTCTGCCATCAGCTCGCGGAAGGCCTTCTCGTCAACCTTCACGCCGGCCTCGGCGGCCATCTCGAGGGTCAGGTCAATCGGGAAGCCGTAGGTGTCGTGCAGTGCGAAGGCCTCGGCGCCGGAAACGGAGTTCGAGCCGTCCTTCTTAGCGGCGGCCACAGCCTCTTCCAGGCGCTCGGTACCGGTCTCAATGGTGTGCAGGAACGCCTTCTCCTCGGCGTAGGCAATGCGGGAGATGCGCTCGAAGTCGTCAGCCACGTACGGGAACGCACCCTTCATCGCGTCACGCGAAGCCGGGAACAGCACGGGCAGGCAGGGCTCGGTCACGCCCAGCAGGCGCATAGCGCGGATCGCGCGGCGCATCAGACGGCGCAGAATGTAGCCGCGACCCTCGTTCGAGGGGGTCACGCCGTCGGCAATCAGCATGAGCGAGGAACGGATGTGGTCGGCCACAACGCGCATGCGCACGTCGTCCTCGTAGCCCTCGTCCTCGGCGGACTCGGAGCCGTGGTACTTCTTGCCGGAGAGCTTGGACGCCGCATCCAGCACGGGGCGCACCTGGTCGGTCTCGTAGAAGTTCTCGACGCCCTGCAGCAGCATGGCCAGACGCTCAACGCCCAGACCGGTATCGATGTTCTTCTTCGGCAGGTCGCCCAGAATCTCGAAGTCGTCCTTGCCGATGCCCTCGCCACGCTGGTACTGCATGAACACGAGGTTCCAGATCTCGATGTAACGGTCGTCGTCAGCCGCCGGGCCGCCTTCCTTACCGTAGGCGGGGCCGCGGTCGTAGAAAATCTCGGAGTCGGGGCCTGCGGGGCCGGGCTGGCCGGTGGACCAGTAGTTCTCCTTCATGCCCATGCGCTGAATACGCTCAGCCGGGAAGCCCACCTTGTTGTGCCAAATATCGAACGCCTCGTCGTCACCCTCATAAATGGTGACCCACAGGCGCTCCGGATCCAGACCAAAACCACCCTGATCCTGCGGGGTGGTCAGCAGCTCGTAGGCGAAAGGAATCGCCTGCTCCTTGAAGTAATCACCAAAGGAGAAGTTACCGGCCATCTGGAAGAAGGTACCGTGACGCGCAGTCTTACCGACCTCTTCGATGTCCAGGGTGCGGATGCACTTCTGCACGCTGGTCGCGCGGGAGAACGGAGGGGTCTCACGGCCCAGGAAGTAGGGAATGAACGGAACCATGCCGGCGATGGTGAACATGGCGCCGGGTTCGTTCGAAATCAGCGATGCCGAAGGCACCACGGTGTGGCCGCGGGAAGCGAAGAAATCGATCCAGCGCTTGGAAATCTCCTGTGAGAGCATCTCGTTCCTTTGAATAATCTGTGCGAAATTCTAAATAGTCTACTGACCTATGGTGCCTCTCCGCGCGCAAAATGGCTAATCGAGGGGCCATTATGGGCCCCTCCAACGCCCTCACGCGACGGGCAAGTCGGTCCGGTAGACGGCGGCCTTTCGGCCAAAGTCTAATTAGTTGAAGAAGTCATCCCCGAGCTCGCGATCGCGGGCGATGCGCTGCTCGCGCGCCTTTTCCAGCGAGGCGATCTGCGACTCCACCTCAATGAGCTCACGCTCGGCAATACGGCGGTTTGCGGCCTCAATCTCGGTCGTACTCATGCCCCTCTCCCAGGTGTCGAGGGAACCGGGACGCAGGTCCTGCTTCTGGCGCTCCACCTTGGCGTTGAGCTCCATCTCCTTCTCCTGCATACCCTCGCGCACGCGAGCGGCGAACTCGACGGCCTTCAGCGCGTAGGGCTGCAGGGGCTTGCCGAGGGGCGAATCGAAGAATTTTGCCATCTGAGACTCCGGGTTGAGGGCCAGCTCGCCGTGCTCACGCTTGAGCAGGGCGCTACCGGGGGTACGCTGTGCGGACTCGGAAGAGGAGGCGCGTCGGGAGGCAAGGTAGCCCGCCGCGGCACCGGCACCGAGCAGAAGAACGGAACGGAGCAGACCCATTAGTTCTCACCGCCCGCGGAGGTGCCACCCTGCTGGCCGGACTTGTTGCCGCCGCGGAAGGCCTGGCGCACGCCGTAGGAGAAGGAAGCCACCTTAATCAGCGGCTGGCCCACGGTCGAGGTCACCAGCGAGGACAGGGCCGAAACGTTCGCGGAGGCGTCCGAAACGTTCGAGGTGATGTCGTCAACCTTCTCGAGCTGCTCGTTGGTGGTCACCACGGTGCGGGTCACCTCTTCAATGAGCGGCGCGGTGCTCTGGTTGAGCGAACGAATCGTCACAATCAGCTCATCAAACACCTTGGTCAGGCGAATAATGGGAAGGGCCAGCAGCGCCACAAGAATCGCGAAAACTCCCGCCGCAATCAGGCCTGCAATATCTCCGCCAGTCATCTGTACCTCATTTCGCGTAACGCATGGTGCTTGTCAATAGTCATACTCACCGGCGCGCCGCCATGGCGCATCGGTCGGACTGCCTACACAGTTCAATCCCTTATTCTAGTCGAAAATTCCTTCTCGCGCCCCTTAAACTCTCATGAAACTCCCAGGATTGAACAATTCACAGGTTCCTCAATGAGCCGAGGCGAAACCCGCATCCGAGGGGCAGAACCCCAAGCCGGGCCCTTAAACGGGAACAACCCGTCCCCCACCGAAACGGTACGGAACGGGTTGCTTCTCGAAAAATCGAGATTATGCCAGACGCGAGTAGTACTCAACGACCAGCTGCTCGTCGCAGATCACGGGGATCTCTTCGCGCTTGGGCTTGCGCTCAAGCTTTGCGTGCAGCTTCTCGATCTCAACGTTCAGGTATGCCGGAACCTCGGGCAGAACTGCCTGGTTCTCGCCAGCAGCCGCAGCCTGGAAGGGGGTGGTCTTCTCAGCCTTGGGGTGAACGTGGATCAGCTGGCCGGGCTTGACGTGGAACGAGGGGCGGTCCACGCGAACGCCGTCAACCAGAATGTGACGGTGAACAACCATCTGACGTGCCTGTGCAATGGTGCGGGCGAAACCTGCACGCAGAACCAGGGCGTCGAGGCGGGTCTCGAGCAGCTCGACCAGGTTCTTACCGGTCTGGCCCTCAACGCGCTTTGCCTCGAGGTATGCGCGGCGCATCTGTGCCTCGCGGATGTTGTACTGAGCGCGCAGACGCTGCTTTTCCTTCAGCTGGGTAGCGTAGTTGGAGTCAGCCTTCTTGCGGGCACGGCCGTGCTGGCCGGGGCCGTAAGGACGACGCTCGAGGTACTTTTCTGCCTTCGGGGTCAGTGCAATGCCCAGGGCACGGGACTGACGCACGGTACGGCGGGTGCGGTTGTGCTTAGCCACAATCTACCTTTCTATGTGAGGCTCCTGCACCCTCACGGGTGGGGCCTCGGTCTGTTTGGATACTGGCCTCCTCGGGTGACCTCGCCGTGGCCCGCGCGCGACCGATTCGGTCGTTGCTGCGCGGCGGTGAGGCGGAGAGCGCGAGGCAGAGTACCTCGCAGCTACATTACTCATGCTCGCACGGATGCGGGCATAGCAATTGCCAGACCCGTCAAGCTTACCGGATGCGCCCCGGCTTTACCAGCCTTTTGGGGAATCTTTAGTTTAAATTGCCGTTTGTGTGGGTTTTTGACATATACCCACACGAACCCCACGGGGAATATTTACACCCGTCAGAAGCATTTAGGGGAGCCTTCCTCGCAAAATTGCCGGGTGTAGATGTTGGATTGTAATCATTCCGTTATTTTTAACCTGTGAATCTATGGGATTAGCTTGCTTTCGAGCTCTCGCATCGCCTAGACTAGGCATACAAGCTTGGCGTCCGCCCTTCCGGGATTGGCCGGCGGTCAAGACATCTATCACAACTCAAACTCTGATGCGGTGCGCAGTACGACCGAGGTACTGCGCACCGCATTTTGCGTGTGCTAACTGTCTGCTGTCCTATAGACGGGCCGGCGCGGGTGGTTTGCGTGATAAGTCCGCGCGGCTAATTCATGCGGCTAAACCGCTCAGCCAACCGGCCCGCGCGGCTAATGAGCACGGCTAGTCTGCGGGGCAAGCGCGCGCCGCGGCTAGTTCGCACGGTGAAACGGCACGGCCCCTCCGTGCGGCTAGTTGCGGCCGTCAAGAATCCTGCGGATACGCTCACGACGCTCCGTCAACGTACGCTCAAAACCGTGCTGAGTCGGCTCGTAGTACACCGTGCCGCGCAGGGTATCCGGCAAGTACTGCTGCGCCGCCACGTGGCCCGGCGCATCGTGCGCATAAATGTAGCCGTCACCGTGCCCAAACTGCTTAGCCCCCGCATAGTGAGCGTCGCGCAGGTGCACCGGAACCTGACCCGAGGCGCCCGCACGCACATCCGCAATCGCGCGGTTAATCGCGTTATAGGCGGCGTTCGACTTCGGCGCGAGCGCACAATAAATCACCGCCTGCGAGAGGATAATGCGCGCCTCCGGCATGCCCACCAGCGCCACCGACTGCGCCGCGGCCGTCGCCACCTGCAGGGCCTGCGGATCAGCCAGGCCAATGTCCTCGCTCGCCAGAATCATGATGCGACGCGCCACGAAGCGCGGGTCCTCGCCGCCCTCCAACATACGCGCCAGGTAGTGCACCGCGGCATCCGCGTCGGAGCCGCGCATGGACTTGATGAACGCGCTCACCACGTCATAGTGCTGGTCACCCGAACGGTCGTAACGAATTGCGGCGCGGTCCACCGCCTCCACGGCGTGCGCCAGGGTAATACGCACGGGGGCGGCGGGTTCCAGGGACTTCTCCCCCGCCGGTTCATCTGATCCCTCGGTGGGGTCGGGCTGCGCAGGGTCGGACTGAGCGGGGTCATTCTCAGCCGGTTCGGTTTCTGCGGTTTCGGCGGAGCCGCCCCCGTGCGAGCCGGCGGCCTCTGCCGAAGCCTGTTCGGCCTCGCTAAAGGCAATCGCAGCCGCCGCCTCCAGGGAGGTCAGGGAGCGGCGAGCGTCGCCCCCAGAAACCGCCGCGAGGTGGGCGCGCGCATCCGCATCAATCACCGCCGCACCGCCAAAACCGCGCGGGTCGGCCAGGGCACGGTCAATCAGCCGCTCAATATCGGACTGCTCCAGCGAATGAACCCGCAGTAGCAGCGAGCGCGAAAGCAGCGGCGAAATGATGCTGAACGACGGGTTCTCGGTCGTGGCCGCCACCAGAATCACCCAGCGGTTCTCCACGCCGGGTAAGAGCGCATCCTGCTGAGCCTTCGTGAAACGGTGAATCTCGTCCAGGAACAGCACGGTGGTCGTGCCGTACATGTCGCGGTCGAGCAGCGCCTGATCCATGACCGCGCGAACGTCCTTCACACCCGCGGTAATCGCCGAAAGCTCCACGAACTTGCGGCCCGGCGCGCGCGCAATCACATGCGCCAGAGTGGTCTTACCCGTACCCGGAGGGCCGTACAAAATCACCGAGGACGGGCCAGCCGGGCCGGCGTTCTCCCCGGCCAGCACGCGCAGGGGCGAGCCGGGGGTCAGCAGGTGCTCCTGGCCAAGAACCTCGTCGATGGTACGCGGACGCATACGCACCGCCAACGGCGCGCGGGACGCCGAACGTGCAGAATGCGCACGCGAGGCAGAGGCACGCGAGGAGGGCTCCTCAGCGGGCGCACCAATCAGGCTCACGCGGTCCCCGTCATCGGGTAACTCAAGATCAAAGAGGGAATCAGCCATAGTCTTACTCTATCGTTTCACAATCTGGAGGCGGGTACGGGGTGTGGGTATACAGCTGCGGATTTAGCTCGCGGCGTGAAGCCGCATGGGTTTTCGATGGGGTTTCGATAGGTTAGTGTCTTCGCCGCGGGTTCATAACCCAGGGGTTGGGTTTATACCCCCGGGACGATTCGCTCGCCGATTGAGATGCCAACCCTAGAGGGTCTCACTGTCGAGAATCAGGGTCACCGGGCCGTCATTGACCAGCTCCACCTGCATATCCGCACCGAACACGCCGGTCTCAACGTGCAGGCCGTGGCCGCGCAGCGCCTGAACGTAGTCGTTGAACAGCGGCTCGCTCACCGGGCCCGGGGCCGCGGCAGACCAGGAGGGGCGGCGGCCCTTCTTCGCGTCCCCGTAGAGGGTGAACTGGCTGACCGCCAGCACGGGCGCGCCCTCATCGAGGAGGGACTTCTCCCCCTCCAGCAGGCGCAGGTTCGCGGTCTTATCGGCAAGCTTCGCAATCTGGGCCGCGCCGTCGCCGTGGGTGATGCCGACCAGCACCAGGTAGCCGGGCTGCTCAATCGCGCCGACCGTCTCGCCGTTCACGCGCACCGCCGCGCGGGTTACGCGCTGAATAACTACTCGCATCGTTCACCTTTCAACTGGGTTCACCTTTCAACTTGGAGCCGGCCTTCGCCGGGCTCATACATCTCTTTCAACACCGCGCTCGGTAGCCGTTTTAGAGGCGGCTGGTTTAGGGCAGCCGCCTCAGAGCACGCCGCGCAGCTGCACGGCACGCAAAAACTGGTTCGCCGCCCGCGGGGTACGGAACTCAATAAAACGCTTCTGCAGATGCTGCCCGCGAGCCTCCGCCAGCAGCTCCCCGACGTGCGGGTAGCTCCTCCACGTGTACCGAATCATGTTGTCCGGGTCCCGCAGAATATTCTTCAGCGGCGGCTCCACATTATCAGCCCACAGCCTCTGACCCGTCACCGCGCGGCGCACCGTCCGGCGAACCACGCGCCACATGACCACCGCGCGGCTATAGCGCAGGTAAATCACCACGTCCGCGCGCTCCAGCAGACGGCCACGCACCTGCGGATACTGCCACTCCGTAATCCACGCGGGCCGCTCGATGAGCGCCTGAACGTCCGCCTCAAAACTAGGGCGCGGGGTCCAGTTCGGACCCCAGTGCAGCGAGTCCATCTCCGTATGCGGAATGTCCAGGATGCGCCCCAACCGCGCCGCAAACGTCGTCTTACCGCTACCGCTCGGGCCGGCAATCAGGATGCGCATGCTCCCCTCCCGCTGTTCTCTCGCGTATCCATTGACAAAAAGGTGGGCTGCGACCCTGCACAGCAGAATACACAACCCACCCTCAACGGCGACCCCGGCAAGACCCGAGCCTCACAGCTCGGAGCTCAAAGCTCAAGACTCAATGCCCCGCCAGATAATCGCCGCACAGCCCCGCACCCCGCACGGGGTGCAAGACCAAAGACTGGAGAAGATTACTCCTCGTCCTTCTTCTTCGGCTTGAAGTCCACGCCGGCTTCCTTACGCTGCTCCGGAGTAATCGGTGCAGGAGCCGCAGTCAGCGGATCAAAACCGTTACCGGTCTTCGGGAACGCAATAACCTCGCGGATCGAATCAACGCCAGCCAGCAGAGACACAATACGGTCCCAACCGAACGCAATACCACCCATGGGCGGCGCGCCGTACTTGAACGCATCCAGCAGGAAGCCGAACTTCTCCTGAGCCTCTTCCTCACCAATGCCCATCACAGCGAACACGCGTTCCTGCACGTCACGGCGGTGAATACGGATCGAACCGCCACCAATCTCGTTACCGTTGCAGACAATGTCGTAAGCGTACGCCAGAGCCGAACCCGGGTCAGTGTCGAAAGTATCCATGAACTCGGGCTTCGGGGAGGTGAACGCGTGGTGCACAGCAGTCCAAGCAGAGTGACCCAGAGCCACGTCACCGGACTCAGTAGCCTCAGCAGAAGACTCGAACATGGGAGCGTCAATAACCCACACGAAGGACCACTCGCCGTCCTTAATCAGGCCGGTACGGTGACCAATCTCAACACGAGCAGCACCCAGCAGCGCACGGGAAGCCTTAGCCTCACCGGCAGCGAAGAAGATGCAGTCGCCGGGCTTCGCGCCGGTAGCCTCAGCCAGGCCAGCACGCTCAGCGTCAGTAATGTTCTTAGCCACCGGACCGGTCAGCTCACCGTCCTCCTGAATGAGAACGTAAGCCAGGCCCTTAGCGCCGCGCTGCTTAGCCCATTCCTGCCAAGCGTCCAGGGTGCGGCGGGGCTGGGATGCGCCACCGGGCATCACCACGGCGCCCACGTAGGGAGCCTTGAACACGCGGAAAGTGGTGTCCTTGAAGTACTCGGTCAGCTCAGTCAGCTCCAGACCAAAACGCAGGTCAGGCTTGTCCGAACCGTACTTCTCCATCGCATCCTTGTAGGTCATGCGCTGAATCGGGCGGGGAACCTTCACATCAATCAGGTTCCACACAGCCTCAACGATGCGCTCGCCCAGGTCAATGATGTCTTCCTGGTCAATGAACGAAGCCTCAATGTCCAGCTGGGTGAACTCGGGCTGACGGTCGGCGCGGAAGTCCTCGTCACGGTAGCAGCGGGCAATCTGGTAGTACTTCTCAATACCGCCCACCTGCAGCAGCTGCTTGAACAGCTGCGGGGACTGCGGCAGAGCGTACCACGAACCCGGAGCCAGACGAGCCGGCACCAGGAAGTCGCGTGCACCCTCGGGGGTGGAACGGGTCAGGGTCGGGGTCTCAACCTCAATGTAGCCGTCCTCGGCCAGCAGGTTGCGTGCCGCACGGTTCGCTTCCGAACGCAGGCGCATGATGCGGGCCGGCTCCGGGCGGCGAAGATCCAGGTAGCGGTAGCGCAGGCGCGCCTCCTCACCCACCTCAACGTGCTCGTCAATCTGGAAAGGCAGCGGGGCCGCGGTGTTCAGCACCTCAACGGTGGACACCTCAACCTCAATCTCACCGGTGGCCAGGTTCGGGTTCTCGTTACCCTCCGGGCGCTTGGAAACCTTACCGGTCACGCGCAGAACGTACTCGTTGCGCAGGTGCTCAAAATCAGCCTCATTGTGGAAAACACACTGGGTGACACCCTCACGGTCACGCAGGTCAACGAAAGCGACGCCACCGTGGTCGCGGCGGCGAGCCACCCAACCGGTCAGGGTAACAGTCTCTCCAATATTTGCGGCGGTCAGCTCGCCGTTGGTGTGAGTGCGAAGCACAGACATTCCTTTCATAGCGGGCACCTCACGACTATAGACAGTAGCCGGGTACTCGCGGTTGATGATATGCGCACACTGCGTGCGCCCTATCCATTGTAGCCCGTCTTGCCGGGGCATGGACTCTCTCGCGGAAGGAGGTTGGTAGGGGCTGCGAGGGGCGGTTTCGGTTTGTGGGTGGTTTAGTCGCGTTTGGGGTGGTTAAGACCCACCGCAGAAGCGACTAAACCATGTTTCAAGTGACTAAACCACCCACCAGACTACTCAGACCCCGATACTAGATCACCCAGAATCCACCCGACGGGACGAATCTCTCCCCTGTGGATGGGCAACCTTCTTCGTCTTCAGCCGAGTTATCCACAGATTTTGATTTTCGCCACGTGCAACGGCCACGATATGACAGCCTGATGGGTATGAACTCCCTGACCGCCCCCACCCCACGAACCGTCGAACTGTACTCCCTTGTGCTGACCACGCGCATCCTTAAGCTGCGGGGAATCGGCGCGAGGGAAGTCAACAGACTGATAGCCTCCGGGACCCTGCAACGTATTCAGCGAGGAGCCTACATCTACGCCTCCGATGCTACCGGCCTTCGAGACGATGATCGGCTTCGAGTACGATGCATCGCCGCCCACAAGGCCGGCCTGCAAGGGGTCTTCTCGCACGAATCAGCCGCGGTGCTCTGGGGGCTCGACCTGATGGGCGTTCCGGCCAGACTCAACGTGTGCAGCAACGCTAAAAGTCCCTCGGACCGGGGGCGAATCCGTCGGTACCGATTTACTCTTGACCCCGGCGAGGTGACCGTAATTCCGGGCACATCCATTCCCGTCACAACAGTGACTCGCACGCTGCAGGATTGCGTGCGGACCATGCCTTTTCGGAACGCCGTGGTGCTGACCGACTCCGTGATGCGGCGGGGGCTCCTAACGCCCGAGGCTGTGACCGACGCCCTCACGCACCTTACGGGGCGCGGCCGCTCGAATGGGTCGCTCGTTGTTCAGGCGATGGATGCATCCAGCGAGTCGGCCGGCGAAAGCCTCACCCGATGCCTACTCATGGAGCACGAGCTGCCCTCCCCCGTGACCCAGTACCCGATTGTGTGCGAGGGTCGACGCTACCGAACGGATTTCGCCTGGCCCGAGCTACGGGTCATTCTCGAGTTTGACGGTGAACAGAAGTACGTCGATTACCCGGGCCGAGACCGGCAGGAGGCGGCCCGCGACCGGGCGCTCACCCGCGCCGGCTGGACGGTTATACACCTGACCTGGGCCGATATCTTCCAGAAGGAACCGGAAGTCGTGGCCCACCTGCGGAGGTTGCTTCTGCGGTGAACCCGGTCGCCTCTCAATGGGTCGCGGTTTTGGTTTGTGGGTGGTTTAGCCGCGTTTGGGGTGGGTCTTAACCATCCCAAAAGCGACTAGCCCATCCACCGGGTTACTAAACCACCCACCGAGTTACTAGACTCCCCCGCCACTAGACCACGCAAAACCCGCCCGGCAGGGAGGCTAACATCCTCCCCACCGGGCGGGTAAACGACAGACTTACAGCGGCCAGATAATACAGCCACCAAATATTACCGCGGCCAGATAATACGGGTATTACAGGTATTTACAGACCCTCAGCACGCACAATCTGAACGTGCAGGTCCTCAGCCGGCGGCATCCACGAATTCGGATCGGCGGGCACCTGCTCACCCGAACGGATATCCTTCACCTCGTGAACCGGGGCACCAGACTCATCCGAAGAGATGAACCACACGAACGGAATACCGCGCTTCTCGGCGTACTTAATCTGCTTGCCGAACTTCGCCGCATTCGCAGAGACCTCGCACGCGATGCCGCGGGCGCGCAGTGCATCCGCAACATCATTCGCGGCCGACCAGCCCTCATCATTCGTCAGGGCCACGAACACGGCCGAAGGCACCTTGCGGCTTGCCTGCGCAAAGCCCTGCGAGAGGATGCGAGCCACCACTCGGGTCACGCCAATGGACAGGCCCACACCCGGGTAGGTCTTCTTGCCGTTCGAGGCCAGCGACTCATAGCGACCACCCGAGCAAATCGAACCCAGCGACTCGTGGCCGACCAGCACGGTCTCGTATACGGTGCCGGTGTAGTAGTCCAGACCGCGGGCAATCGACAGGTCAGCCAGCACCTTACCCGGCGCACGGCGGGCCGCCTCCTCAATGACCTCGGCCAGCTCGGCAAGACCCTGATCCAGCAGCTCGTGCTCCACCGAATACTTGGCGGCCAGCTCACGCACCTGCTCCACGAAGGATGCATCCTCGGTACGAATCTGGGCCAGCTCCAGGGCGGCCGCGGCAGCCTCCGCGCTCGCACCGGCCTCGGACTGAAGCTCCTCGGCCACGCGCTCGGGACCAATCTTCTCCAGCTTGTCGATGGAGCGCAGCACGGCCGCGGTGTCGGTCAGGCCCAGGCCCAGGTAGAATCCCTCGGCCAGCTTGCGGTTATTCACGCGCAGCTTGAAATCGGGAATCGGCAGCTTCGACAGCGCATCGACAACGACCAGCGCGAGGGTCACGTCGTAACGGAACGGCAGCTCGCCGTCGCCAACCACGTCAATATCTGCCTGGGTGAACTCGCGGGCGCGGCCCTCCTGCGGGCGCTCGCCACGCCAGACCTTCTGAATCTGGTAACGCGAGAACGGGAAGTTCAGGTAGCCGGCGTTCTCCACCACGTAGCGGGCAAACGGCACGGTCAGGTCAAAGTGCAGCGCCAGCTTCTCCTTGGCCTTCGCGGAGTCGTCCTCCTGCAGGCGCGAGATGGCGTACACTTCCTTGTCGATTTCGCCCTTGCGCAGCAGCTGCTCGATGGTCTCTACCGAACGAGTCTCAATCGGGGAAAAACCGTGCAGCTCAAAAGTCTCACGCAGGGTGTCGAGAACGTGGTTCTCAACCAGTCGTTCAGCCGGAAGATACTCGGGGAAACCAGACAGCGACGCCTTGCGAGCCATGCGCTCTACTCCTTGATAAAGAACTCGACAACAAAACCCCGGCGCTCTACGGTGCCGGGCATATCTATCATCATACCAACACCCGCACGCACGGAGGGGGCTCGCACATTCGCCGGATGCGGGGCGCGGGTCGGCGGGAACGCCCAAACGCCCGGCGTGGGTGGTGTCGGCGGTGGCCCTCCGCAGGGGCACGTTGGTCGATTCAAGCCGAAGCACCCGCGGGCACGCGTAGCGGCGGCGGTTCGCATGCGCGGCAACGGAGGCAACGCAGGTAGCGGCTCAACGGAATAGCCGGAGCCCACATGCGCGGCGGCGGGCGGTTCGCCACGAACACAACACGACCGGACACTACTCACGCGAGGCCCGTACCGGCTATGCTTAGGAGGTGCACACGCACAACCCAACGGGTGCCCCGCGGCTGGCTGCGGCCCACGCCTCGGCGAGACGGCGCGAAGGCGCTCCCCGCATCCGGCACCCCCGAGTGAAAGAGTTATAGCGGTGACTACCAAATCCGACGACACTGTAAACCTCGAGAAGGCCCGCCAGTTCGGTCGCGTCTCCGAGGACGGCCACGTCTTCGTCATTGTCGATGGCGAAGAGTACGCCGTAGGTCAGCTGCCCGGCGCATCCGAAGATGAAGCGCTCAGCTACTTCGCCCGTAAGTTTGAAAACGTTGAGGCGCAGGTCGCCCTGCTCGAGTCGCGCCTGGCCAATAACGCCCCCGCCGCGGATCTGCAGAAGGGCATCGCCTCCATCGGCTCGCAGATTGGCGTGCGCAACATGGTCGGCGACTACTCCGGTCTGCAGAAGCGCCTCGTCTCCCTCGCTGAGCAGATCGCCGAACTTGGCGAGAAGCAGCAGCAGGCCCGCACCGAGAACCGTGAACGTGCCCTGGCCGTGCGTGAAGAGATTGTGGCCGAGGCCGAGCAGATTGCCGGCCAGGACCCCGACCAGATTCACTGGAAGAACTCGCACGCCCGCATGAACGAGCTGTTCGAGGCGTGGAAGAAGGCTCAGCGTGAGATTCACCTGGCCAAGAGCGTGGAGGACGAGCTGTGGAAGCGTTTCCGCGCCGCCCGCACCACCTTCGACCGCAACCGCCGCGCGCACTTCTCCCAGCTGGACGACCGCAACGCACGCATCAAGCGCGCGAAGGAAGAGCTGATTGCTCGCGCCGAGGAGCTGTCCACCTCGACCGATTGGTCTGAGACCTCCCGCGCGTACGGTGAGCTGATGCGCGCCTGGAAGCAGGTTCCGCGCGGTCACCGCCGTGAGGACGACAAGCTGTGGGCTCGTTTCCGCGCCGCTCAGGATGTGTTCTTCAACGCCCGCCACGAGGCTGAGGCCGCGCAGGACGCAGTCTACGTCGAAAACCTGAAGGTCAAGGAGGCACTGCTGGAGGAGGCCCGCGCGCTCCTGCCCGTTGAGGATATTGAGGCAGCAAAGGCCGCCTTCGAGAAGATTCTGGATCGCTGGGATGCGGCTGGCCGCGTGCCCCGCAACGACCTGCGCCGCGTAGACGGCGAGCTGCGCCGTATTCAGGACGAAATCAACGGCGCCGAAGAGGCCAAGTGGAAGCGCAACGACCCGGCGAAGGCTGCACGCGCGAACTCCCTGCTCGCACAGATCGAGGACTCCCTCGCCGAACTGGAGGCAGAGCTCGCCGCAGCTGAGAAGGGCGGCGACTCCAAGAAGATCGCCAAGGCCAAGGAAGCTCTGGAGGCGCGCCGCGCCTGGGCGGCAACCCTGCAGGGCTTCGGCAACTAGGGTCTAGCCGACGGTCTAAATAACGGTCTAATTAACGCCGAGAAGCCACATGTGTTTCGAAAAGCCACTTTTTGGTGGCTTCTCGAAACACATGTGGCTTCTGCGTGTCTGCGGGGGTTATATTCGCGCCCCCACCCGATGCAGATGGAGGGCGCACCGGGTTCATGGATTTTCGATAGGTTAGTGACTTTAATGCGGGTTAAAGACCCACGGCGAAGACACTAACCTATCGAAAACCTCTGTCTAAAAAGCAGACGGCCCCGGATGTGCCAGGTGGGCGGGAAGCTGTTAGTGGTTTAGCTTTTTCGGTAATGGGTTAGTGACTTCAGGCTGGGGTTTTAACCATTACCAAAGACGCTAAGTCATGACCGAAATCGCTAAGTCATTACCGAATTTCCGCCCCCGCTGAATTAGCCCAAACGAAACAGGCGGCCCCGGATGCACACGCATCCGGGGCCGCCTGCTGCAGTTATCTATATGTTGAGTTAGAACTGGTTTACATGTCGGGCCAGTCACGATGCAACGAATACTCCGTGTCCCCCACACCACT
>ERZ1674173.86-NODE-86-length-19710-cov-5.703485_pt1 | contig 19710 bp, 21 predicted proteins | sample MGYA00581290_ERZ1674173 | MGnify/ENA primary metagenome ERZ1674173 (study PRJEB41354, sample SAMEA4873334) | human saliva metagenome | biome: human-associated habitat [ENVO:00009003]; feature: mouth environment [ENVO:08000002]; material: saliva material...
AAGAATCCGAAACCTCAAAAGCCGGAAACGGCTTAGCGGACAACGGAGCATGCACCAACACCTGATACGGGTAACAATAAAAAAGCTTCACATCACCCGACACACGAGACAAACGCACATCCGAGTACCGAGCAAAGCTTACCGAATCAACCCAAACACTAGCCCGGAAATGGTCAAGCCGGTCCAGAGAATCCTGAACAGCAGAATAAAACCGCCCCTTACGCAAAGCAGAACAAACAGAGCAATCCTTCGCAACCCCACAAATATGCTTCTGAAAAACCACCTCAACAGGGAAAATCCCCAACGCCCGCTGACCCCCAGCATCAGAGCCACCCAACCTCGACCGAGCCCTCTTCGTCAGCTCAAAAAGCTCCTGATTAGTCTCCCACGCATGAGAACGAGCCACCAACCAATCACCCAACAAGGAAAAAACCTCGTCCATCAGAACCTACACTCCTCGCCAACCAAAAAAGAACACTCAACAAACACACCACCACACAAACCCCAAAACTGGCAAACACCCACAAAACCACCGCCCACCTACCCAACCCAGCAGACCCAACAGAACCGCACTCTCCTGCGGCGCTCACATCACTAGGTTCTGCCACCAGGTCAAATATTCACCATCACCTAAACCATCAGCAAAGTAAGCCTCCGACGCCCTAAACAAACCACCCCAAAACTGGGCACGCCGAAAAGCCTCATTCTCCTCGATAATACGCTTCAAACCAGGCGTCTCAGCAAGAATCAGAGACCACTCATCCTCAGTCATCAAAGAAAAACATCCTCCCTTCAAGAGCCACTTACCCTTACCCAAAAACAGCACACAACAACCAAGTCACACCCACAGCTACCAAAAGCGACACAAAAGCCAAGAACACCAAAGTGCCACTCGGCACCGGACGACACACATCACTCACAGGAAAACCTACCGGAACCGGAGCAACCTCGACAGATGCCTTCTCACTATCCGTGCCACCACCGCCACTGGCAAAATAATCCTCAGACGCATTGAACAGTTCTTCCCAGACCACCAGCGGCGGCACAATGTCACACGCCTCAGTCTGTTCAGGGTGCACTTCATCTTCGTTACCTTCACCCAGAGCTGAGCCAGGGACAATTATCTCCCCCAAGGGGGTATTCCAGCGTACTGTGGAAAAATCAGCAGGTAGCTGTGGCGACAAGAAATCAATACTGGATTCTTCAAATTCCATCAACGCCGCATCACGACCAGGAGCCACCACAGGTGTCATACTGACCTGATTAGCAGATACCGGTAAAGGACACTGGTACAGCTTCGCAGAGCAACACCCAATACCCGGATAAGGCGGCTTAGCATGAACACCCTGCCGCCCATTGATGTTATTTACACGCCACTCATCAGAACCCTGTACGTCACCCTCCATGACTAGAACAACTACTTGTAAACACAGGAAGCACTACTTGCCCATAATGCGCTCGCGAAGCTTCTCTGAGAAATCCTCAGCCATAACCTCAGCGAGCAAAGCGTCCTCCGAGGACTGACCTTCACGAACCTCACGGATGCCTTCAAGATACGCCGCAGACTCATCTGCCTTACGTCGCACACCCTTAACATCGAACGAGAGAGAAGACTCACCCAAATTACTTAGGGTCTCTGCCACATTGACCGCATCGTTCATGGCGACGAGACGGTTTACGCCAGTCTCTACATGCGTCACAAACTCGTAGAGATTCGTAACAATTCGCCGGGTCTCTTTCCAGGAGTCCTCGTTTTCTTCTACCGATTCGGCAATAGAACGGTACACGCTGGTGTTGGTAGTGATTGATGCGTTGCAGTCGATAAGTTCACGGATTTCTTCATCGGTCAAACCGTGGTATTTGCGCTCATCGTCGTCCATCATCTTAACCTTTTCAGTGTCGAGTCGGGCGAGAGCCTGCTTGTTTTTCTCGGTGAGGGTGTCTTTCTTTTTCCAGAGGGTTTTAAGTTCTGCCTCGACTTTTTCGAGACGAGCTTTGCCGTGCTCAGCTCGGATGATGAAAGTGTGGTAGACCTCAGAAAGCTTGCTTACCTGGCGGCGGGTGTCATGAATCTTCTCCATCGTCTCGCGGACATCGGGGTTGGTCTTCTGTGACTTGGGCATCGTGATAAAAATCCTTTCTCCACACATGAGTAGGTAAAGTTCAGTGAGTTGTTCATTAGTGAGTGCAGGGTATGCCCTGCGGAGAGCACCTTGACCGGCTTGTATCAAGTCTACGATTTCTTTGGGTGTAGGAACACCGTCTTTAGCCCAGGTGACACTCTTGTGGTAGTTGAGCATCGCTTCAGCCAGCTTATCGTCGCACAAAGTGTCGATGTACGCAAACATTGCGAAGCACTGGGCATACTCTTTGCGGTGCCGCAGGCGGGGAGAGAGCTCTTCGTCGCTCATGGAAAATCCTTTCTGGTCTAGGCAATTCTTCTACCTAAGCCCTTCTAATTCTAACAGATTCAGCAAAATGAGAGCCAGCTGTTTTCGGGCATAAAAAAGGTGGCGACCCGGAAGAAAGGATGAAAGACCGGGTCGCCACCTCACCAGGGTGACATATTGTGCTCTAGCGCTAAGCTAAAACACGCTCATTGAGATAACTCTCCGAGGCTCTTGGCATCAGAGAGACCCTGGTAAAATCCCCGAGTTCGTTAAACCAGAAGGTAACGCTTCTCAAGGGGATAGAGGTGCGTACGGGAGTCGAACCCGCATATCTTGCGTGGGAGGCAAGCGCTCTACCGCTGAGCTAACACACCGAGCGTGTCTCTAAAAAAAATAGAGACACGCCAGCCAAGTCTAGATTCAGTCAGGGAATCTGCTGATTAAGCCATTGACACCAAGCAGAGCCTAAGCTTATCTCGCTTTAGCTGGAACCACTTGCCTAACGGCTAGTGGTCGAGCCCCCTGCCGGTCTCGAACCGACGACCTTCTGTTTACAAGACAGACACTCTACCAACTGAGCTAAGGAGGCAAAGTACTTAGCCTCTTAAAAAGATTTTAAGTACATTGGATAGTCTACCAGGGCTACGCTCCAGGTTGTCAAGCTAGAGAACAAGCATAATAATCTCAAATATCAGCAGAAGTAGCAGAATTTTTAGGATTGCCGTGTTCGCGTACCATCTGGATGGGGTGCAGGAAAGTGCCGACTCGGATGTCGCAGATTTGTTGGACACCAAAGATTTCCCACCAGTAAATCCAAGAACTTTTTTCGTGAGGGCGTAAGCACCGAAACCGTCTGCATAATCCAAATACTTCCGCTTATCAAAGTCATACTCAGATACCCGGTGTTCCGCCGGGTTCATCTTTGTGAAATCCTCCATGAATCGAGCAAGTGCGACCCCTAGAGCTCCGGGGACATGTACGGTACGGTTCCTAATCTTTTTGAAGAAAAGCTCTACTTCATCCGCGTAGCCACACTCAGGGCAACGGACAGCTCTAGAGTAGTCTTTCCAAGCTAAATCTACAAGCTGTTCATAATCATCCCAGCGTGTAGGGATATTGTGGAAGTTTTCGCCTTCGCGGTAAAAAACATACCCGTCTTGGTAGGTTAGCTCAGCTCTCACCTTTAGCTCTTCCCGGTATCCTTCATCTTCTTCACAGATGATTGTGGGGAAGCTCTGCCGCAGGTTCATGATGAGGAGTTTCCTATGGTGGCACGACCCGCCAGAATAGCTGAGCTTGTGAATACAGTTGGAAAGTTCATCCATAGAGTCAATGAAATGGTCGAAAAAATCACGGTCTTTGTCTGATAGCGGCGTATAAAACTTCATGATACAGTTTCAATCTTTCTTCCCGATAGCTTTATCTGGTGCACACCCATGTGCGTGAGTGCACCCCAGATAAAGTGCGAGCAATTAGACACCCAGACGAGCCTTGATTTCCTTGGCTTTCACTTCAATACTGAGCTGATTGAGCTCAGCATTGCTAGATGTGACGCTCTTGTCGTGCAGTACCTCGATGATTCCTTCTGCTTCAGAAGCGGCACGCCGCACGTTAGAGCTGTCAGTACTATCGGTTTCAAACCCGCCGTAGTCGAGGTCGTTCAACGTGTCGGAGACGCTAGAGGCAAGAGATTTCAGCGACAGAGCAATGTCCATTTCCTTGATTGACTGCTCAATCTTGCTGATGACTACTCTGACGTCTTCAAAGCGCTTAGAGAATTTCTCTACTGCTGAGGTCTGGATTCTGATTCGCTCTTCGTTGAATGCAATTTCCTGGGTTGCCTCAAGTACCTTGGGGTCATCCAGGGAGGCGCCGCCATGAAGCAATTCGCTGAACTTCGCTTCCCAGCTAAGCAGAGAGCTCTTATACTCTTCAAGGAGGAAATTGTATTCTGCAATCTTAGTCGCAATTTGCCCAGCAAGGACACGATTCTCGGCGTGTTGCTTCTGGAGTCGCGTAAGGTTCTTATCCGTGGTCTCCATGTACAGGTCAGCTCCTTCTAGTCGTTTAGCGATTTCTTCATGCGATGCGTCAGGCATGAATCTCTGTAGTTCAGCGTATGTGGCACGCTGGAGTGAGGCGGCGTCGCGTAGCTGGTCATCAGACGGGTTTTCATAGTGGTCGTGAATAACCTGCTTGAAGTTATCACTACCCGTCTTGCAGGCGACCAGTTCAGCATCTCCGCGAGCCAGAAGAAGCTCGACAGCAATATCTCCTGCCATTTTCAATCCTTTCTGTAGTAACACCCATATTACCACACTGAACGATTTAAGGGCAGGTTACACTAGCTTGCCACTCAACCCGCTCGGGTGCACACAAAACAAAATCCCCCCAAGAGATTACTCTTAGGGGGATTTAGCTAATTCCTAGCAGATGCAGGGTGTTCCCTACTCTTCAGAGGCAGACTCCGAAGACTCGACATCAATGGTCTCTACACCAGGAACCTCAGATTCCTCTTCGGTAGCAGGCGCATCTTCGACGACGTCTTCCTTGCGCTTCTTACGGATAATCAACCCTGCAAGAATACCACCGATTACGGCGATACCAGCGGCAATACCAGCGAACAGCGCAGTAATCGAGCCTTGCTCACTTCCTTCATGACCAGTCTTAGCCTGAATCGGCTTAGCAGGGTCGGAAGGCTTCTCTACAACAGGCTCAGACGGAGAAACCGAAGGAGCAGGAGTAGTAGCCTCCTGAGTCGGTGCGGGCGGGGTGGACTCAGTCGGAGTCGGGTCACTCGACGGGGTTACGACCGGTTCCGAGGGCTTGGGCGCCGGAGGGGTGGTCTCGCTCGGAGTCGGCGCAGGAGTAGAAGTCACCGGGGCAGAAGGCTCCGGGGTGACAGCAGGGGTGGTGGGGGAAGGCTCGACCGTCGGTGCGGGCGGGGTGGACGCAGACGGGGTCGGGTCACTCGACGGGGTTACGACCGGTTCCGAGGGCTTGGGCGCCGGAGGGGTGGTCTCGCTCGGGGTCGGTGCAGGGGTCACTTCCGGGGTGGAAGGAGTGGGCTCGGGGGTCGGCTCCACAGTGGGGGTGGGTTCCGGCTCGGGAGTCTCAGACGGGTCAGGTTCCGGGGTAGGAGTCGGTTCAGGCGCTTCTACCGGCTTCACATAGACCGAGTAATCGTAAGTGTGCTCATGCTCGCTAGAGATAGTGCATGCCGCAGTAGCGGAGGTGGCGCCAAATGCCTTATTAGAAAGAACCCTCATGGTCCCCTGTGAATTCAGATACGGGGAGATGGAAGTCTTAGCGTCGTAAGTCTCAACCTTAGCGCCAACAGGGGTAATGGGTGCCGCCCGAACGATGTCCTTACCGAAGATTGCATTAGAGAAAAAATTAGTTGCAGTGCCAGGGTACACCCCGCTGTCAGCAGGCATGACGATAGTCCGTGCGGCAAGGTGGTCAGAGGGCTCTACGGCAACATCTTCAGTGCAACTAGGAACCTTTTCGATAACCTTGAAATCAGAGCCAGTCACTTCACCAGCAGTACTGGATGCCTTGACGTTCTGAACGGAGATAGTCTTGGTCTCGCCAGGCTTAATCTCAATCTTTTCCAGCGTGACAGGCTTACCGTCACGGGTCATGGACAAGTGAATCTTGCCGTCGTCCAGGGAAGACCCTGCCGCAGTGGTTGCCGGAACCTGAGAGTTGTTGGTGTAGGTAAAAGTTACGTCACCTGCATCATTGACATTAACTTCGCTAGGGTTCTTTGCGGTCGTACTCAGCTGACCAATAGTGGTGTTGGCAGATACGGCGCCCTGCTGACGAGTCGGCAGAGTGGGGTTGAACGTAATACGCTGAGTTACGGTTCCGTTTCCATCTGCACGTTCAGCGGAATAGAGGAAGGTGATGCGCTGAATAGTGTCATCATTGCGAGGAATGGTGATGGTTCCATTGGAATTTGCGCGAATAGTGGTGGAAACACTACCAGAGCCCAAAGTCAGAGAAGTAGCGTTAGGCTTCGAGGCGTCGTCACCCGCATACACAGGCTGGTCTAGTACATCTGCATCAGACTTAGTAGCACCGGCTCCAATGAGCAGGGTCTCAGGCTTGATACCGACACCTGCAAGGTCAGCCACATTCACGGTGTACGTAGTGCTGGAAGCGGTGTTGTACGTCGGCAAATTGGAATCGTTGTAAATCCAGTGGACGTAGTTGTCGATAGTCTGGGAAGGTGCCTTAGCGGTAAAGTCAGATACCTGCACCGTCTTGTCGGTGTTCGTGCGTGCCTGGTTAGTTGTTGCAGATGCGGAGGCTTCAGCGGCGTGAGCGGCGTTGAGCGCGACGACGCCTGCGGTGCCGGTTCCCAGAGTCAAAGCGGTGATGCATGCTACACCGACCGTCTTCTTCTTGAGATTCTTCATGAAAGTGGCAGACAAGGTTTGTTTCCTCCTGTTTGTGAGTGTTCCAGTTGCCGGGTTTAGGTGTTGCAGGGGGTCTGCTGTACCTGTTGTAGCCAGTATAGCGGAATTACTTTGTTGCATGTAGCGTAAAAGTGTGGCATGCGTGAGATTTTCAGCATACTGGGGTTATGTGTCCAGGATGCAGTTCACCCTGGTAGCTAACTGCAATTAGCTACCAGGGTGTTCATCCCGTTCCCGTGGCATCGGGCGGAATATCATAGGCATCCTCGTAAGGTGCTATTCCTTATATCCCACAGATGCATCTTCTGCTGTATCGACTTGACTTGAACACAGCGTGGGCTAGTTTGCCTGTGGGGTGACTGTTGGCACCCCGCCCACATGCGAGGGCTTGCCTACATGTGTGCTTCAAATGTTCCCTTGTCGTAGCCGATGATTCCTGCGTTACGGATGTTCATCGCGGCGGCTCGGTCGTCATTTGTCTGGTATCCGCATTCAACACATTGCAATTTGTGCGATGCGTTTTTTCGATTACCTTTAGAAATGATACCACATTTAGGGCATTCCTTGCTAGTGTTTTCAGTATGAACAATGCGGACATGGTGCCCATTCCGTTCTGCCTCACTGTGCAACATTTTCAAGAAATAGGGGAAAATGTACTCTACGGAATTACCGTGGTAAGGACTACGCCCCAGAGCGTTCTGCTGAGCCTCTTCAGACGGGTGGATGTCTTCTACGAAGAAAACGGTGGGTTTTTCTTGCCTGTTTACAATCTGCTGGACTACGTTCTGGATGTAGTTTTCCATCATCGCCCAGTGTTTGCGTTTGATGGACTGCATTTTCCTTCGCGCGGCTCGGCTCTTCTTTTTGAGTAGGCTATCCTGCATCCGGCAGTAACGTAGTCTGCGGGAGGAGATTTCATGATTACCTTTGTAGAAAAAGGTCTTATCCCCATCATAGGTGACAGCAAGGAACCTTCTACCCAAGTCGATACCTACAGTGTCCCAGGTAGCTTGCGAACGGGTGACCGTGTCGATAGTGAAGTAAATCTTCCACCCTTTACCTTGCGGCTTCAGTCGGATGTTGTGGTGGGTTAGGTACCGGTAGTGGGTGGGGGTGCCTTCCCATTTTGTCGGGATAGTGATTTTCCCGTGGAGCGTGGTTAGGGTTACGTTTCCTGTTGAGTCGATGCTGTAGTCGTGATTGTAAGTGAATCGTGCAACGTATTCTTGTGCAGGGTATTCACCGTCCAGGTTTGATGAGGTTGAGATTGCCTCGTCGAGGGCGTTTTTCAGTAGGTGCTGAATCGCTGGGGTCTGGGAGTAAGTGTCAAGCTCGGCAATTTGCAGGATTTCGTGCGGGTCGAAGGTTTTGTGCTGTTGGATGATGGTGAGGAATTTATTGCGTGCGAAGTGGTACATCTCCACGTGCTCGGCAAGGATTCGGGATTGTTCTGCGGTGGGGCAGATGATGAGGGGGATTGATTTGCGGGTGGTCGTTTCCAAGTGGGGCTCCTTTCCTATTTGTGGGCTGAAGCCGCCACCCGGCATGGATAAGCATGCTGGGTGGCGGCTTCTCTCGGGCATGGCGGTTATGCGTTGAGGTAGCGCATCTTTCGGCGACGGATGCTCTCATCGTGGTGTGCGGGCTTGAGCTCTCCTGCAAGAGCGTAGATGTCGTCGGGCAGGTCAGCGAGGGCCTGGCGTGCACGGTCGAGAATCTGGTCGAGCTTTTCAGCATCGAGAGTCTTCGGCTCGTTCTTGATAGCGTCGTCTACATGAACTCGGAAGGAGTTCAGGAAGGTAATGGTCTCCTTGAACTTTTCCTTGTCGCCACCGCTGATTTCTCGAACGACCTGGTTGAAGCCGATGTTCTTGATGATGTTGCGCATTTCTGCAACGTGTTCGTGGGAGTACTGGATTGCTTCACCCAGTTCTGCGGCGATTGCATTTGCTTCTTCTCCGTTTTCACCCGGTACGTAGGGTACAGGGAGAACTCGGACGAGTCGCATCTGCTCCATGCTGGGTACACCTTCAGCGAGGATGGGGTGCACGAAGCCGTTGTTGGTGTTCGTGATGAAGTTATAGAGAGCGAGCATCTTGCCACCCTTTTCAACACCGACGGTGAGGAATTCGTTGGTTACTTCCTTGATGAATCCGATGGTGTTCTTGTCGGTGACTGCTCCCTTGAGGTGTACTGCCTGGTTGAGGTAGTAAGTGTTTCGTCCAGCGTACCGGCGGAAGTCGCCTAGGAGTGCGACGGGGGGTAGGCGGAGGCTCTTGAGCTCTGCGCCGTGCGCCTGCTTGAGCTGGTGGATATTGTTGTGGGCGGCTACTACTTCCTCGGCGAGGCTGGGTGCGCGGTCGAAGGCGTTGAAGATTTCGGTTACTCGGTCTTCAATCTCGGGTGCGTAGGCGTCCAGGGGGCTGTATTCGCCGTCGATGCGGCTGGTATCGAGGTCGCCGAAGCAGAGGTTGAGCTTGCAGTGGGGGTACTTCTTAGGTGCTTCCATCTCGACTCGGATGAGTGCGATGACGTTCAGGTATTCCTCGATGTCAGCTACACGGGTGAGCTCACGCTTGGGGTTGCTAGTGTCGAGCTGGACGTACTTGACGTTGAAGGGGTTGTACTTACCGGCGACACCACCCATGATGTTCAGGTAGTGGTTTGCGCCGTGGATTTCCTGTGCGGCGGCAACGAAAGGGTTAGCGTTCTTGGGGGCGGCGAAGTAGTATGTCTGTCCGTCCTTCTTCTTGACAGTGACCCACTGGTCACTTGCGGAGAGGACGGTACCATAGATGGTCCAGACGTTACCCAGGTCGTTCTGGCATACGAGGCGCACGTTTGCGTTGCGGTACTCTCGCTTGTGCATGAGGTCGAAGTATTCGAGGTTTCGCTCGTTGATGGTGGTCATTGTGTTTCCTTTCAGGAGTTGTAATTTCACTGGTTCATTTTCACCAGCCACAGATATAGTATCACACCTATATTGAGTTGTGCAATACTGCAATACTGTACGGCAAGCAGAAGACCCTGGCAGATTGCCCCGTAGGGGGTCTGTCAGGGTCTTCTCTTCTGAGTGTGGTGTTACATCTCAATCACAGGGACGGTATCAAATTAGGCTACATAACCTGCATTCGCGAGTTACATAGTCCTGATTGATAGCCGCCTTACTGGTCTCCAAGATGCCGAACACATCCAAGTCCGCTAGTACCGTGGTCATATTGACCCTAGCGGGGCTAGAGGGAAGAATCACCTCCCTAACATTTCGGGGGCGATTCTTCCTTTTTGGTGTAGGAACGTGCTTCGTCCTGTCCCTACCGGGGTACCTCAAAGAGTCCCTGGCGACAGGGGTTTTCAAAGCAACTTGGGGCTGGAGTTTTCGGCTTTTTGCACGGGTTTTCCGTGCTTTCTCTACCTTGGGTACGGCACGTGCGGCGATGTTTGCGGCGGCGTTCACGTCTCTATCCATTGCACCGTGCTTGGGGCAGACGGAAACCTCATGGGCAGGGTGCTTAACTTTTTCGCCGCAGACATGGCAGATTTGCGAGGTGTTCGCAGAGTTCACGGATACGACCCAGCCGCCGTTCTGCGTCACGTAGTGGGTGAGCCACTGTATGAAAGCACCACGATTCCACCTGCCGTGCCTCATCAAGCGCCGACATGCGCGCCTGGCGCTGGGACAACAGTCCAGCCGCTTTCTTGTGAAGCTGTTTTACTTGACGTTCCGACGCGCGAACAGAATTCCAGAGGGAATGAACCCGCTGGGACAACGTCGTTTCATGAATTATGCGACCCGTTTCCGTGTTACGGACAACCACTGTCGCGTAGTTATTGATGCCCACGTCCACACCGACAGTGTAGTTACCCGAGAACTGAACAATAGGGTTATCGGTCACGACAGAGAAAATAAAAACGGGCTGATTGTCCTCAACTTTAATAACAGGTAGAGTAACTTTACCCTCAGTGAAGCGCTTGTTATTGAAGCTAAAAATTAGTCGATACCAGTTGCCTTGAATAACCAATTTGAGGACGATTTTTCCATCAGTAAATGGGTTGTTTTCAATCGTCGCGTACTGCTTGTTTACAGCACCCAAGTTGATAAAATCACCATCGCCATACGACGGGGCAGATGCACCCACAGTACGATTCCAGCCTCGGGAAACGTATTTAGCGGAGGTGTCGTTTACGGCATCAATGCGTTCCTGCCACGAACGAAAAGCCGTAACCACATTGTGCTGAATCAGCGCCTCTTTACGCGACCTACCCGACTTGCCAGTTATCAGAAACTCAGGCATAGTCACACCAGCACGGCGACCAGCAACCGCAGGCTGAACAGCACTCACATTCGCCAGGGCAGACCCAAGCTTCACATCATTACGAACAACGTAAGTGGCATACGCCGAAATGTCTCGCACCTCAGAGGCAAGCTGGTACAGAATGCGGGCGCTATCTAGTAGCTCGCCGTTTAGGTCTAGAATATGAGAAGGGCGCACAGTGAAAGCTCTGTACGTCTGATTTTTCGCCAATGCGCCCTCCTACCCGGCATCCTTGAGATACAGCTAATGTACCTAATATTGCCAATATTAAATCATGAGCGCAATATCAACACAACTGGCAACAGCCGTCTACGCTGTCGCCAACCAGCTCAAGCTTGATGTACAGCTTATCGCCTTCACGATTATCGTTATACATTTCGAAGCCGTGCTTCGGTTTGTCAGCAATAATCTTCATGGCTTCATACTCGAACTCAGTCAAGGCACCAACCTCAACCTCGATAGGTTCCACACCTTCCGTGGCAAGCGTGAAAATTGCCATGCGGTCAATTTCCTTGCCAGGGTTGTGCTTGATGACCTTGCTGGCAACACGGATACCGGTCACTTCAACAGATTCTTCGTCTTCGATGAAGCGCTTGAACTGCTCAGGGGTAAGATTCTCACCCTCGATGACTGCATCAAATTCAAGGGTCTCTGCGGTAACTTCGCTCATGATTTCATCCTTTTCTCTCTGAAGTTATATTTGCTGGCTGGAAACCGGAAACCCGGCTCAATTCCTGCCAACACCACAAGCGTACCACACCACCTGCTAAGCATGCAATCCGCCTTGTTCTACAGCAAAAGCACCCCTCCGCAGTGCTTGAAACATTGCGGAGGGGTGCCTTTGGACGCTTACTTAGTCGAGGAGACGAAGTTATCCAGGGTATCAGCGAAAGACCACACAGCGACATCAATTTCTGCGTTCCCAGTATCCGCTACGTAGCGAATGTTCTGACTATAGAAGTCAGCCAGCTCGGTGTCAGTCAGGGGCTCACCATCAAATGCGTCCAGGTCGATAAGGTTCTGGAGGAAAGTGGGCTGACCAAGACCAAACAGGTCGTCAAGTTCCTCAAAAAGTTCTTCATCTTCAGTGGATACATCGCCGGTATCCCGCAGAGCCTTGATAGCCTCGGAAATAGTAGACCAAGGGGTCTGCTGTAGGACTTCTCCAAGTCGTTTAGAGATGGGGACGATACCATTCGGGAAATATCGCTCATTCCACTTGGCGAGCAGTCCAAAATCCTCGTCCAAGGTATCCTCCAGCTCACCGCGAATGAAGAGGTAATTATCCATTCCTTCGAGGAAGAACAGGTCTTTGAATGCGGACTTAACGTTCACACTACGGCATCCACTGCCCTCTACAGCAAGCCACACAGGGCTATCAGGGGCAATTTCAATCTGGTTCGGTTCCTCTCGTTCACGGATAGGAGAGCCCAAGGGGTACACCTGGCAGACGTCATCACGGAAATCTTCACGCGGGTTCTTATGGATGTTGCGGGAGAAGGAATAGTTTAGCGACCATTCAGACTGGTTAGAGTTACTGTTGATGAAGACAGGCTCACCAGCCCAAGAGCCAGGGTAGATAACGGTTCCTCCGTAAGAACCATTGTCGTTGGAGGTAATTTCAACAACGGTGCAGTAGAGGCGGTTGGTGTTATGCCCCTGGTTTACGACCAGGACGGTGTCTCCGGTGCTAATGTCTTCAGGGCGCCGGTAAGGACTTAAAATCATTGTGGTTCTCCTTATGAATCTTCTTCTAACTATTTCAGTTTAGCATGTTGCGGCACGCTTGTACGTCGTCCTGGAGGCGCTGAATGGAAGAGATAAGAGCCTGAAGCGTTGTGTCAATCTTGTCGAGCTGGTTATTGAACGCCTTAACGGATAGGTGCCCATCCGTTCCCTCTGCGCCAAGATTGAAGGATAGGTCAATAAGCTCTTCCACATTAGCGGTCATCTCGGTGATTGACCCTGATTCCAGAATGTACTTAATTGCCTGATACGTTTCGTTGCTGAGGGGAATGATGTTGGCAGTATGGTCTAGCCCGTAGATGAGCCTCCCGTACGCGCCGTTATCAGGTTCTTCCATGTAGGAAAGGTAGAGGTTATGGTCGAGGTAGATGTCACGCGAATTGTGGAGGGTGACGCCTTCTTCCCAGGCGTTTTTGACGGTATCGAGTTTCGGGACTTCTTTGCCTCGGGGGATGATGAGAACAGGTTGATTGGGTCGGTAGGTGTGGTAACCGAAAGAATCCTTGATGTATGGGTTATTGTGCTCCAGGTGCACGGTATCCGTATCACAGGGGTCGTTGAGGTATGCAATGATGGTCGCGCCGGGGACATGCAGGTATTCCTTGCCGCCAGGCTGGTGGGTTCCGGTGATGATGTCAGGAATATTTTCAGAAACGAGGGGGCGGGGGCTGTTATGTGTAGTTTTTTGGAGGGTGAAGTTGGTGGTGTTACTTGCAGTTACTTGGTAGGTTTGCGCGTAGATACTGAATGGGTTGGGGAGGTTGATGAGGAGCAGGTCTCCGGGATGGAGGTAGCTAGTTTCTTCCTGCATCTTGAGTTTCCTTTCGTAGATTCAGGTACAGCTAAGCCCCTTCCATCTAAGATGTAAGGGGGCTGTGAATCAGGGTGGTCCCTGCCAACGTCCCGCGTCGCTGTGCGTTCTGCTGGTGACGTTGTAGCTTGCGATGCCGTTGCAAGCATAATTTTTCCTGAGTTGATTATAGCAGGTTTCCTTGTCTTGAGGAAGGAGTAGGCGAAGCAGATGCTGGTGAAGCTGGAGGCGACGATGGGCATGGTGGAGGGTGCTAATGGCTATGTATTGTTCTTTGTTGAGCTTCAGATACTTGCGTGCTTTGGGGAGTTCAGCGGGAAGGATGCGCACCTGGTGGGCTAGGAGGGTGAAGTGGTGTCACCCCCAGCAGGGTTTCTGGGTGACACTGTGTGGGTTATAGTTTGCCTACGGGGATGATGTAGTCCACGTATTTAATGTTTTCCCGGTCGGGAGTATACATATAGGTGGCTGTGGTGTAATCCAACTCGACAGATTCTAGGGTGTTCAATTTTTGTTGGAGGTTCGCATCAACCTTAACTGTGTGGGATACCCACTGGTAGGGGCTGTCTGCGATATTTCCTGTCTGGAGACTGGTGAGGGTTAGGGTTGGGAGTACTCCTGGTGTGGCAGGTCGGATGGTGGCGTGGGTTGCTTGGGTGGTTAGAATCCAGTTGGAGAATGCTCTTAGTCCACCGGTGTTAATCCCTGCGGGGTCTTGATTCCAGATGCGCAGGGTGACGGCGTATGTGGGCGGGGTGGTGGTGCGGATAAGGGTCTGTGTGTTGGAGCCTACATTGCCTTTAGCTGTGGGTACCCACCCGGCGGACGCGTCGTCAGGGACGCTGTTGATGATGGTCTTCAAGATGTCGGTATGGCGGCCGAGGGCACCCGCAGGGGACGGCTGAACGTGAAGCTCTCGGGACTCAGTTCTACCCAGCTGATTTGTGTTGGTTGCGGTCAGGGTAGGGTTTCTCCCAGGTGTGGGGTGGATGCGCCATCGAACATTTTTAGGTGCCCCATTGAGAAGCGTGTCGGTAACCCACTGCTCCTGGAAAGTAGTTCGGGAAAAGTGCAAGAGTTGCGGTTCCTTTTTGCCTAGTAGGTGGATAGTTTGCGTGCGGTGGACAGTAGCGTGGCGACCTTGTGTTTGTTGAGGGTGTAGGTGCTGTATCCATAGAAGATGGAGGACGGGGTGTAGTGCTGGTCAATCATGTATTCGACGTAGTCGTCGCACTCATAATGGTGCACGTACTCATCCAGGGGGCACTGAATGAGGTTACTGAGTGGTGCTTTCGCATCAGCGGGGATGCACTGGTCAGAATTGTAGCTTTCGAGGAGCTTTTCGGTAAGTTCCCGTGCGCCCTTGTAGAAGCTGTCCGCGCCACCCAGCAGGTGCTGTGCATCCTCGTTGGTGGCTGTAGGGATGACCTTGACTGAGTACAGGAGGTTCACGTTACCGTTCAGCTTGTCACGGTAGACGTAGGATTCAGCATGGTCAATGTACGTGACGGTTCCGACGATAGTGTTGCTCGGGGTGCCCTTGAATACGACTGCTGAGACCGCTCCAGTGTGAGGGTCTTCCTGAAATTTGCAAACCATATACAAGGCATCAGAGGGCATACCCAGCCCAGTCAGATGAAGCGTGTCCCCACACACCATGTGGATATTCCCGACGGTTGCGGCAGAGTACTCTTCATTCGGCGCAGTGATGCTGTTGAGGTTCAGCGTCTTATTGATGCGTGCTTTGAGGATGCGCTGGTATGTGTCGTGTGCGGCGGCGTGCCCCTTGCTGAGGGTGCGCTCAGTGGTCTTCCAGAAACCATGAACGATGCTTGTCAGGCTGTCGATAATGCCTCCAACGCTGGTTTCGTGGATAGGGGTATTGAGGGTAGTGTTGAGGGATTCAACGTCGATAGGCTGTGCCGCCAGGGACGTATGAATCTCACTCATGAGGTCGCTGAGCTGATTGTAGCTCTGCGGGTTATTGGTGAGGAGCAATGCGCCAACCTCGAACCCATGACCAGCACCATCTAGAGCATGAATCAGCGGCTTGATACCGTTGCGCGTGGGCTCCCACATCAGTCGATGGGTTGCAGGTGCCGTCTCGTCAGAGAGCACGATGAAACGGGAGTTGTGGGCAAGGATGCTGTACACCTTCACAGCAGGGTTGCTGAGGGTTACGTTCTTGCTAAATGCGACCAGATGGGTCGGGTTTCCTTCGAGTGCAGATTTGATGGTGTGGATACTGGGGCGGGTCGCCGGAGGGTTGTAAATGGTGGTTGCCATAGTCGTTCCTTTTTTGACTGTGGGCAAATAGTAGCACACTGCTACTTTGCGTCGGTCATGCCTTGTGGTAGAGGTGGATGATTGCGAAGAAGAAGATGGGGAAGAGGATTTCCATAGAGGCTATTGGGTGTGAAGGACTCAACCCCACGTGTGCGGGGAAAACGGTTAGTTGTTGGTGAGTGCCTTGATGGTGCTGGGCTCAACCCCACGTGTGCGGGGAAAGCTGTTCCTGACCAGCAATGATACCCGCTGGTTGCCTGAAACTCATTCACTTTCCCTTATGGGGTGGGTAGGCGGTGCCCGCCTACGGTGACCGCGCACCCGGTGGGTACTCCAGCCTTGATGACCGCCGCTAAGAATGGTTCATCCGTTTATTACGCTCTCCCCCTGCCGGAGGCGAGCTCTTGTCTTCAGTATAGCATATGGTTGGTACTGGTGGTTTGGAGCCCCTGCATGGTGTGGTGTGCAGGGGCTTGGGTTTTCTGGGCTAATTATTGGCGTGCTTGTTGAGTGCGTAGGTGATGTGGTTTGCGATGTGTTCGCCGGTGGGGGCGTAGATGTTGATGGTGGGGGTGGGGTCGGTCTTGGTGGTGTTGAGGTTGGTAGTCATGGGTGGGGGTTTCCTTTCGAGCGGTTGGTGTGGGTGTGCCCCGGCTGGTTTTCTTTGAGTTGTTCCAGCCGGGGCGTTTGGGTTATTGTTCTGCGCGCTTGTTGCGTAGCGCGGTGATGAGTTCGGGTGCGGCGTTGTAGATTCTTTCGTCATCGAGCATGGCGTTGAGTTTTTGATAGTAGGCGATGGGCGTGAAGCCTGCTTCGTAAATGCGGCGTTCTTTATCGCCCTGGTGCCGGAATTTCTTGCTTTCAATGAGGAGGATTTTCTGCTCAGCGGGAGTGAGGGGGTTGGTAGTCACGTGCGGGGTTCCTTCTAGGGCTAGTTGTTGGTGGCGGTGATGAGTTTGGTGTGGGTTTGTGCGGCTTGGGTGCGCAGTTTGTTGGTGATGGTGGTCATTGGTTTTCCCTTCTTGGTGGGTGGTTTGCTGGTGAGGCTTTTCAACCCCTCACAACATTATGGTATCACACTATTTATTGTTCGTGCAATTCTTGAGGTAGGTGGTGAGTGGAACCTTCAAGCTGTCAAACGTCAGCCCGGCAGGGTTGGGTACCTCCAGTATCTGCATTTGGGACAGTCCGAGGGATTTGAGTAGGCGTTTGCGTGCAGTAGCATACCCCCCAACATGAGCGGGTGCTTCGACTAGTAGAAGTGTGTCCTTTTCTGCCGCCGTCAAATCCTCAACCGTGACATGCTCGACAACACCTGGAGGGACAATCTCATCAATTGGCAGGTATCGGACGGTGGACTTGTGGGCGCCGGTGAGGTGCGGTACAGCTACCCGCACATCAAAGCACACCTCCGGTGCTATGCCTACCATGTGCTCAGTGGTTGTAGGCTCCGCGTACAGGAAGAGCTTCAGCCCCTTCCGTGTGTAGTTTGTGTGGAGTGCCGCCCGGAGCTCGTGCAGACTTTTTACGCCTTTGAATCGCAACACTGTGTCTGTTTTGCCGTCGGGGAGGTTGCGGACGGGTGCTTCGAAAAGACCCGGCTGGTTGAGGTTGAACTGTACCATTGGTGTCGTCTTTCTTTTTTGTTCTAGTGCCTACATATAGTGTAACCCCCTATAACCCAGCAGGATAAGTGGGTCATAGGGGGTTACGTGTGTTCAACTATAGCTAGAAGCGGCTGTAGGTGGGGAAGTCGTTCAGCATGCCTTCGGTGCCGAAGTAGGTTAGGCGGATGCGTCCTTTTTCGTGGAGCAGTTCAGTACCCTCATTTCGGATGGGTGCTCGCTGGTTGGTGCGTTTGAGCCAGTCGCACATGTACTGGGCTTTGCGTGCGTGACCAGGAATTTTTACGGTGATGGGGGTGTAGCGGGTGGCTTTGCCGGTGTCGGGGTTGATGTGCGGGTAGCAGAGCAGGGTGTCGTCGTGCGTGTAGAAGCAGAGTACACCCTTCTCATCACCATACGGTGCGAACGAATGAGCGGACGCCGCCATGCGAAGCAAGTCCACCTCCCGTGCACCCTCAATAGGGGCGACAGTGGCGAGGAAAGAGGTACCCAGTTCCGGGTCGGGGTTGGCGACAGCCTTAACTTCGTGAGTCACAGTGAGTGTTTCCTTTCAATTTTCTGTAGAGGTGTCATGGACATTGTACCGCTTTAGGCGAGCACGCCGGTAGCGACCAACACACCAAAGACAGCGGGCGCTACAGGGCTCAACCCCACGTGTGCGGGGAAAAGGTCTTGATACCCACCCGAGAGGCAGGTTATCCGGGCTCAACCCCACGTGTGCGGGAAAAGTGAAACCGGAGGCTTGGGTTTGAGAGACCAAAGGGCTCAACCCCACGTGTGCGGGAAAAGACTTCCTGACCAGCAATGATACCGGCTGGTTGCCTGAAATTCATTCACTTTCCCTTATGGGGTGAGTAGGCGGTGCCCGCCTACGGTGACCGCGCACCCATCGCGGGGCGTTCCAGTCTTGATACCCCACCCAGCCGGGCGGGGTATCCGTTTATTACGCTCTCCCCCTGCCGGAGGCGAGCGCTGGTTTTCATTGTAGCATATGGCTAGTGCTGATGGGCTGGAGCCCCTACATGGTGTGGGGTGCAAGGGCTTGGGGGTTTTCGGGGTGCGTGCGTGCGTCGGCGTAGATGTATTTTGCTTCGGCTCCTGCCCTGTGGATGGGGTAGAGTTCTTCGCGTACGGCGGGGTCAGTAAGTTCTATGTAGTGCCCCCACCCGGTTTCATTGAGCAAGCTGGCGACAACCCGAATCATGCGGTGCAGTGCCTCCGGGGTTGGTGTGCAAGCCCCTTCGGTGGTTTCAGAAATGTGTGTTGCGGGCTGGTTGGTGGGGTAGATGCTGAGGGTCAGCCGGTACTCAACTTTCTGCGGATGGTTCTTGATGTCCGGGTGGTACCTGTACCATGCGAGGCGTGAGGGTGCGCTGTAGTGTTTGCTGTCGAGCCGGGCGGGGAGCTGACCAGTTTCGTAAAGGTGCTCATAGAGGGTCACCAGCTCCAAAGGTGAACCGACGGTGTAGTTGATGGAGCCTGTGCCGTAGGTGGGGGTGTGCATTATGCCTCCTGTTGTGAAGAGTCGTTCGAGCTCATGTAGCGTGCTCGGAGTATGTCGCCTAGCGCTTGGGCGAGTTCGCGGATGTGCGCATCAGAGGGTAGAAGCTCTAGCGCTTCACGGGCGCCTTCTTGCAGGGTATCAAGGTTGCCGCTGGTTAAGCAAGCATTGAGAGCCCTCATGTAGGCTTTGAGTGCGTCTCTGCATGCGGGGGTGTCGGTCTTCTTCCTTTCCTTGCGGACAGTTCGCAGGTGGTCTTTGAGTGCCCCGGTGACGGCGGCGTGTGCCTGGATGATGGGTGCGAGCGCTCGCGCTTCGTTGTAGTTGGTGGTTCCGGTGGGGGTGATGGTGGGGTGTTTGTGGTAGGTGTGTGTTCCTGTGATGTTGGTGAGGTGGAGTGTGGGGGTTCCTTTTTTGGGGCGGGTTTTGGTGGTGATGGTTGCGTAGTATTCGTTGGTGGTGGTGAGTAGGTGTGTGTGGGTGTGGGTGGTTCCGGTGGTTTTGTAGAGGGCGGGTGGGTTGTTGTTGGTGGTGGTTAGGGTGATGTAGGTTCCGTCGTGGATGGTTTGTGGGGGTTGGTGCTTGGTGGCGGGTGTGGTGAGGGTAGCGGTTTG
>ERZ1674173.87-NODE-87-length-19509-cov-14.478719_pt1 | contig 19509 bp, 13 predicted proteins | sample MGYA00581290_ERZ1674173 | MGnify/ENA primary metagenome ERZ1674173 (study PRJEB41354, sample SAMEA4873334) | human saliva metagenome | biome: human-associated habitat [ENVO:00009003]; feature: mouth environment [ENVO:08000002]; material: saliva material...
CCGAGCCGGTGGAGCTGCTGATGCCCTGCATGTCCAGCAGGAAGAGCAGGGTGTCGCCCTCTGCGTTCTCGAAGGTGAAGTGCGCGTTGCCGGGCAGGCGCTTCTGGCCGGGGTACTCCTCGGTGAGCGGATCCTCGCCACTCAGGTGCGCCTGCGGAATGAGCGCGCTGACGGCGGCCACCAGTTCGTTGCGCAACGCGGCGATGCGGGCCGATTCCTGGGGCAGGTGCTCAACCGCGTGCACGGCGGCTTCTGCAAAGCCCGCGATGGCGGGTGCGTCGATGGTGCCGGAACGCACGGAGCGTTCCTGACCGCCGCCGTGGAGCACGGGGGTCATCTGCACGGCGCGGGTAGCAATCAGCGCGCCGATACCCATGGGGCCGCCAATCTTATGGCCGGAAATGGCGAGGGTGGTCGTGCCGCTGGCATGGAAGTCAATCGGCACAGCACCAAAGGCCTGCACGGCGTCCGAGTGCATGGGAATCCCGTACTCGGCGGCGATAGCGGCAATCTCGGGGATGGGCTGCACAGTACCCACCTCGTTATTGGCCCACATGACGGTCACGAGCGCGACGTCCTCGGGGTTCTTCTCGATGAGCTCGCGGACCGTTTGCGGGTTCACGCGGCCGCGTTCGTCCACGGGAATCCATTCAATCCGTGCGCCCTCGGCCTTTTCAAGCCACTCGCAGGTGTCTTCCACGGCGTGGTGTTCGATGGAGGAGACGAGAATTCGGGTACGCCGAGCGTCTTCCTCGCGGCGCTTCCAGTAGATGCCCTTGACGGCGAGGTTGTCCGCCTCGGTGCCGCCCGAGGTGAAAATAACCTCGGCGGGGTCGGCGCCAATGGCGCGGGCTATGCGTTCGCGGGCGTACTCGACGGTGGCTCGGGCGTCTCGGCCCAGGGCGTGCAGTGAGGAGGGGTTGCCGCCCGCGCGCATCTGTTCGACCATCGCGTCGATGGCGGAGGGAAGCACCTCGGTGGTTGCGGCGTGGTCAAGGTAGACGCGGCCGTTCTGGCGGTTGGTTTCTGCGCTCATGTATTCCTCCTGCTGTATGCGTGGTTGTTCGCCTCGCTTATTTTATCGCGCTGCCTCTGGCCTCTTCTAGCAGCATTTGCCTGTGGGTAGGTCGGTGAGCGCTACTCAGCCGGGCTGTTCAAAGGCTACGCGGTACACTTAGGAACGTGTTCAAGATTCTTTTCTATACCCCCGAGATTCCGGGTAATACCGGTAACGCCATCCGACTGGCCGCGATTACCGGTGCCGAATTGCATCTGGTGGAGCCGCTGGGTTTCAACTTCGATAACGCCCACCTGCGCCGCGCGGGCCTGGATTACCACGACCTGGCCGTGGTGACCGTCCACAAGACCCTCGAGGACGCCTGGCGAGCCCTCGAGCCGGAGCGCGTCTTCGCGTTCACCACCACGGCCTCGACCTCCTACGCGGATATCGAGTACCGTCCCGGAGACGTCCTCATGTTCGGCCCCGAGTCGGTGGGTCTGCCCGCCGAGGTACAGCGGGACGAGCACATTACCGAACGGGTTAAGATTCCCATGAAACCTGGCCGCCGTTCCCTCAATCTGGCTAACTCCGCATCGATTGCCGTGTTTGAGGCCTGGCGCCAGAACGGATTTGAAGGAGGCGCCATCTAGCATGGCTACCGCACACCACGATTTGCCCGAGCACATGGTTCAGCAGATTCTGAGTTCTACCCCTCCCCTGGCCGAGCAGATTCGCCGGGGTCCTGAGAATAAGGAGTACACCGGGCAGGGCTGGGAGCCGGTCTATTCGGCGTCACCTAGGGCACGCATCGTGGTGATTGGTCAGGCACCGGGGCGCGCCGCACAGGAAAGCCGCATCCCGTGGAACGACCCGAGCGGTGAGAAGCTGCGCGAGTGGATGGGCGTGACAGACGAGCAGTTCTACAACCCCGAGCTCATTTCGCTGCTGCCGATGGATTTCTACTATCCCGGTAAGGGCGCGCACGGTGATAACCCGCCGCGTAAGGATTTCGCGCCGAAGTGGCATCCGCAGCTGCTGGATCTCATGCCGGACGTTCAGCTGATTCTGCTGGTGGGCGCGTACTCCCAGAAGTACTATCTGAACGGTAAGCGCGGTCCGAAGGCCGAACGTAACCTGACCGAGACGGTACGCGCGTGGGAGTCCTACCTTCCGAAGTTCCTGCCGCTCGTGCATCCTTCGCCCCTAAACTTTAGGTGGCAGGCGAAGAACCCCTGGTTCGAGCAGGAGGTCATCCCTGCACTGCAGAAGCGCGTGGCAGAGATTCTCAAGAACGCCTAGCCTTCCCGCAAGGCCGTTCCCGTAGCGCTAATACGACGAAGCTCCCGGCCCTCACATCGAGGGTCGGGAGCTTCGTCTCTATTTGCTCTTCTACCCGCCCGTATTTGTCGGCTCGCATCCCCGTCGCAGAGGCGAGCGCCAAAGAGGCGGGTTAGCGCTACGAGCTGGCGCTGCCCAGGGTCACGGTGATGTCCTTGGTCGTCCCGCCGCGCTTAACCTTGAGCGTCATGTTCGAGCCGGCCGCCGCCGCACGTACCGTGCCGTTGAGCTCGTCGCTCTTCGTGATGGGGTGGCCGTCCGCCTCCACTACGATGTCGCCGGCACGCAAATCTGCCTTGGCTGCGGGGCTGCCGGAGGTCACAGAGCTAATCTCCACACCGCCGGAAATCAGCTTCGAGGAGCCGCTACCGGTGTCGGCGGGGCTGTTCTTAACGTTCGCACCCAGGTAACCGTGGGTGGCCTTGCCGTTAGCGATGATTTCGGAGGAGATACGCTTGGCGTAGTTCGAGGTAATCGAGAAGGCCATGCCGTCGGCGGTACCGCCGTCCTGGCTGGCCTGACCCTGCGCGTTAATGCCGACCAGTTCTCCCTTGAGGTTGACGAGCGGGCCGCCGGAGTTACCGTGGTTGATGGGGGCGTCAGTCTGAACCATGGGGATGTAATTCTGGCCCTTCTCGTCGGCAGGCTGCACGCGGTTCGCGTTCGACACAACGCCGGAGGTGACCGTGTCGGTGCGGCTATAGGGTGCACCGAGGGCCACCACGACCTCGCCCGAGACCAGCTTCGAAGAATCTCCCCAGGTGATGGGCTGCAGGTCAAGACCGGAAGAGTTAATCTTCAGGACAGCCAGGTCGGAGGCTTCATCGCGCCCCACGATCTTGGCGGTGCGCACCGTACCGTCGTTCAGACGCACCTCGACGATGGAGGCTTCCCTGTTAGAGAAAACCACCACGTGGTTATTCGTCAGGATGTGTCCTTCCTTGTCCAGAACGACGCCGCTGCCGCCGCCGGCAGTGCTCGACCCGTCAGATGCCACGATGCTAACGGTCGAGGGAAGAACCTTCTTCGCGGTCTCGGCGACGCCGGTGACAGTCGACGAGTTGCTGATGTTGGAGCTCACCGACCCACGAGAGGAGCTCGAAGAGGAGGAACCGGCCGAGGCGGTGAAGGACCCGACGCCGGCGCCCACGCCGCCACCCACGAGGGCTGCGAGCACGGCCGCGGTGAGAACAACTCCGCCACCGTAACGCTTGCTCTTCTCCGGGGCGGGGGAAGCTACCGTAGCGGTCGCACGATACCCGTAGCCGTTCTGAGGGTACGCCTGCGAGTAGCCGTTTTGGGAGGCCTGGTACCCGGCCTGCTGATAACCCTGGTAATTGGGTTGCCCGTTTACGCTCTGCAGAGGCCGTGTCGCGTCGGAGAGGCCGTCGTTGCCGCCCGGGGACCATCCGGTGTTCTGAGTCATGGGTTTGTTCTCCTTGAAGTCTACCCGTGCGTCGTTCGGGCGCACTATCTCTATCTACTGTAGAGGGTCTTTTGTGCCGTTCGATGCTTTTTCACTGTCGCTCAGCGTAGAGTTCCCTGGGAATTTTCTGAGTGTCGGCTTTTCCCCGCGCTACCCGCGAAGTGCCCGCAAATGAGAATCTAGCGAACGGCAATCTACACAGCGGTGCCCGCCTCTACGCACAGCTGAAGCACAGAGAAGACCCGTAGCGTGGAGGGCAGATGATAAGCGAAGGAGGAACTCCAGTGATTGCAACCATAATCTTTTGCGCCATATTGGTTTGCTCAATCGGCATCGGTGCCGGTGTGGTGGCCTGCTGCTCAGGCATGGTGTACCGCCGCCAGCAGGAGGAACAACTCCACGAGCGACACCAGAGCGCGGCCATCTCTAGATAGCGTTGGCCAAGACGACGGATAAGACTCTACCGTCGAACGAGTTTTCCGGTACGGGAGTTGAGAGACCCGTAACGGATGGGGGTGTATCCCCGAAAGTGTCCTTCGGCTCGGGTGAGGCCGAGCCGGGACATATGTGTTAAGTGATGAGTGATGAGGATGCGGTCCCCACCCCGAATACGGGTGGGGGCCGCTTCTTTGTTTGGGCTCGTACCTGCGTTAGCTCCGCGTCCCGGGCTCACCCGCTCCGCAGGATGGCTCGGGTATCGACTCTTAGTATGCGGCGGATTCACACGCTCCCGAGCACGGCGGGGCATGCTGGGCTATCGTAAAGACATGAGTACTTCCTGCGCCGCGTTCGCTCTTCTCGCCACGCTACCTTCGCTATCGGTGGCGGGCCCTGCACCCCTGTACACCCTCCTCGGGGGTGTACTCGCTATCACCCTTGTTGTTCTGCTGGTTAGCCTCCGTGCCCAGAAACGGCGGGGCAAAAACGACGCGCAGCAGAATCAGCGGGTGTCGCCTCCGTACAGCCCGTATCCGGCGAGCGCACCGCAGGCGCCTCCCCATGCTCCGGGACAACCCCAGCACGGGTACCCTCCACAGGTTCAGCCTCCGCAGAACCAGCAGGGTCAGCCCGTCCGGGGTGCCGTCAGCTATCCGCAGCAGTACCTGCCGAATCCGCAGCCTTCGAGTGACCCGCAGGGTACCACCCCGGCTAACGACGCACAGCAGAACCGTGTTGAGAGCACCGCAGCGAAGCAGGGGGTGCCCTCCCCGCTCGCTCCCCTGCAGGTGGAAAACCCCGCGGGCGTTCGAGAGGCCGGTGTGCGCGAAGAATCCCGGCCGGAGGAGGCCGCCGTTCGGCAGGAAGCCACTCCCCCGATCGGGACGGCTCAGCAGGAAGAAACTACGCAGAAGAACGAGGCTGACCCGCCCAAGCCAGCACCTTCCGACCCTTTCTCTTTGAGCACCAACTTCAAGCTCATTCCCCCTCTAGAGAACGCGCAACGCAGCCGCTACCCCATGGTGCTTTCTGTCAGTAAATCTGAGGATGAGGTCTTTGCGCTGCCGTCGATTAGCGGTGTGCCGCAGCATCTGCTGGTGGGCACGCAGGAGAATCATGTTCCGCTGAATCAGCGTCAGCGTTGGGAGCAGGTCAGCATCCTGGAGAACTACCTCATGCGTGCGGTCATGAACCTGCAGACGCTCGAGCGTGCACAGGTTTCTCCGTTGCACAGTTTCAAGGAGACTGCCCAGGCTGACCGCACGGTACTTGCCGCTGAGCTGGAAGAAACCATCCGGGTATCTCGGCTGAAGCTGAGCGGGGCGCTGGAGTTTTATACGTCCCTGCCCCGTCTGGCGGAGGCCCCGGGCTCTTTCGCTTTTGCCCGCGACCACGCGCTCTCCCTGAGCGCCACCGTCATTGAAATGACGGAGCGGTGCTTTGAGCGTACCTTCCGTTGGCGCCTGCTGGAGGATACCCTCCCAGATTCTTTGAGCGACCGCCTGTACGCGGTGCGTTATCTGCGTGAGAGCGCCCAGAAGCTGGCGGCTTTTGTGGAGCTGAGCGAATATGACCGCGCTATGCAGCTTGCCGAGACCTGGAAAAAGACGGCCCGCAAGGATTCGAAGATCGATGAGGGCAAGGTCTGGAATGAGATGACCGAAGTCGCCTTTGACGTTCTGCCCGAGTTGCGAGAGCGGGCGTTGAAGGGCGTGCAGTCTACGTTGGAGTTTAGCGAACTTTTCTACCGCACTGGCGAGGACGGTGTGCACCGTATGCTCCGCCCAGAGCAGCTGAGCGAGTTTGAGCTCAAGGGCGTGCAGTCCACGCTGGAAGAGCGCCTGGAGAAGGTGCGTCTTGAGCTTCAGAATGCGGAGTTCTGCGCCGCGGTCTTGAGCCTGCAGACGAACGCTGTCATTGAGCTTCTGGAGGAGCTTCTGCAGGTTGAGCAGGACGGCGTTCTGACCGAGATTGTGACCGATTTGCGGGCGCTTGCTCATGACTCGCCCGACCTTGCCGAGCAGCCTATCCAGACGGTGACGTTCAGCCGCGAACAGTACGCCCCGGATGGGGAGGATCTTCCGACCATTGGCGAGCGCATCCGTTGCCTTTCGAGTGTTCCCGAGGTTCTGGCGTTCGTGCACTACGAGGGACCGGTGCTTCTGACAGGCGTCTCGGATCCGTATAAGGCGTTTTCCGGGGAGGGTCTCTCCGAGGGTCTGCTTTCGGAGGAGAAGAGACTATCTTCCATGCCGCTGTCGGTGTTGCGCACCCATTCGCGGCTTCTGCAGCAGGTGCTTCGCCTGCAGAATCTGCGTTTGAAGCTGGCGTGGGTGAGTAGCTGTAGCGGCTACATGCCTTTGAGCCTGGTTGAACGGTATTACGTCGGCTCCTCTGCCGGGGATGAGGATTTGAAGGAGCTGACCGAAAATATTGAGGCGCTCGCTGAGCTTCTGGAGGCTCGCGCTAACTCCAGGGAGTATAGGGGTCGTGACGTGCCGGTCCCCCGCATCCTGTGGTCGCAGATGCGGAAGCATGCAGATTGCAGTTCTAGGTTGCTGAATACCGTGCAGTTCTTAGGCTGGATGTTCGCCTCGTCTTCGCGGGTTAAGGTAGTGAACGGCATAGCACAGAGCATCCACGATGTTGATGCCGCTGAGGTAGTGGAGCACCTGATGAGCAATCTAAAGGTTGCGCGTCGGCGCTAACTAGCTGAATAGACGGTGGGCCGGGGTCTGGCGGGAGGCTGGACCCCGGCCCACTTGTATGCCGGCTTTCCTGTATAACCTTGGGAAGACGGTAAGCGGGTGGCAAACAACCGCACAATATTGTGGTCTTATTCGCTGAAGGCTTCGTATCATCGGGCCTTGGCCGCGGGGCAGGCTGCCGGGCTGTTAGCTGGGTCGGTTGCTGGGCCGCGGTTACACTAATAGTGTGACCGGTGTTGAGGGTACGCAACGACCGCTACCTGCACGAACGAGCACATAAATACGTCACGATAACGGAGGAAATAGCATGACCAACCACGCCCCCGCGCGTTACTCTCGCAGCGTCTGCTAGTGGGAGCCGTTAGCAATCATGCCCCTTGACCAGCATTCGTGGCAGCAACAGGTCAAAGCCCTCGAAAACTACCTCATGCACGCCGTGCTGAACCTGCAGACGCTTGAGCGTGCGCAGGTTTCTCCCCTGCGCTCCCTAAAACAGACGCCGAACGCATCGAAGGAACTTCTCGCGACCGAGCTGGAGCAGTCCATTGAGCAGAACCGCATGCGGCTCAGCGAAGCCCTGAAGTACTACGCTTCCCTCGCTAACCTCGAAGGAAAGCCGGATTCCTTTGCGTACGCCCGAGACCGTTCCCTCGCATTGGCGTCCTCAGTGGTGACGGAGACGGAGCGGTGCTTCGAGCGCACCTTCCGTTGGCGTCTGCTGGAGGGTACCCTGCCCGCCGATTTGAACGACCGCCTCCATGCGGTACGTTACCTGCGCGAGAGCGCGCAGAAGCTGGAGGCCTTCGCGGAGCGGAAAAATTACAATCTCGCGGTGAATCTCTCCCAGACCGTACTGGCTAACCGAGCTCAGCAGTATAAGGCGTCGAATGGCGGTGGGCTGGGTGAAAAGGATGAGAGCAGAAAGCTCTGGGATGCCACGATTCAATACGCTACGAATCTTCTTCCTGCTCTGCGCGAGCAAGCCCTGCTGCTAGTTCAGTCCGTATTGAAGTTCACCGATCCGTTCTACCGTACCGGTCGGGACGGCATCACCCGATTTTTGCGCGTCGAGAATCTGAACGAGTTTGAGCTGACGGGTATGCGAGCCACTCTCGAGGAGAGTCTCGATGCGGCACGCCTACAGTTGCAGGACGCCGAGTTCCTCGCGGCCGTGCTAGACATTCATGTGCGCGAGACCATCGAGGCGATGAACCTTATCCTCGCGCTTGAGGGTGAGGGAATCATCGAGGAGATGACCGCCGACCTTCGCCTGCTGGCTCAGCACGACCCAAAGACCGCGGAACAGCCAATCATGATTCCCAACCATGTAGAGGATTGGGATCATCCCGGTCCCTATTCCCTTATCACCATCGGGAAGCGCATCCAATCGCTAACGGGGTTCCCCGATATCATCCGTTTCCTGCACTACGAGGGGAAGCTCTTGCTCGCGAATCCCGGCTCCGCGTCCCCGGATCGTCCCGAGCAGATACCCCTCCCTCTGCTGCGGGCTCACGTACGTCTACTCCGCCAGACGGTACGTCTACATACCGTGCAGAGGCAGCTGACCTGGCTCGTCACGTGCGACGGGTACCTGCCTCTTTCTCTCATCGAACGCACCGCTTGTGGCCCGTGCGCAGACGATACCGGGAGCGTTGGGGTGCTTCACACCGTTGAGGCGTTGGAAGACCTCATCGAGGCTCTCGAATCTTCCTGCCCCGTTGCGGCGGGTGCTTTCCCCTCGCTCCGCGACGCGTGGGAGCAGGCTCAGGAACTCATCCGTGATGGTGAGAGAAGGCTGAGCACCGCCAAGATGCGGGGCTGCGCCCCCGTATCAACGGTGAGCGTCTCCGACGGGAAGACGAGTACCGTGTACGGCTCGGATGCTCGGGGCGTCCCGCATTACCTTCTTATGAATCGCAAGCGGGCAAGGGATTCTCACCGCTAACAGTCAAAGTAAACGATCAGTAAACAGAGTTCCAATATTCGGGTCATATTCGCTGAAGGCTTCGTATCATCGGGCCTTGACCGCGGGGCCGCGGTTACACTAATAGTGTGACCGGTGTTGAGGGTACGCAACGACCGCTACCTGCACGAACGAGCACATAAATACGTCACGATAACGGAGGAAATAGCATGACCAACCACGCCCCCGCGCGTTACTCTCGCAGTCAGCGCCCGCGCCTACGCACCGTAGTGGGTGCCACAGCGCTGGCAGCAGGTCTGTCCTTCGCCCCTGTCGTGGCCCCGGCCGGTTCGGCGTTCTTTACCGCCGCCGGCCCCTCGGCCGCGCAGGCCGCTGACCCCATGCAGATTACCGGTACCCGCATCTACGACACCACGAATTCCCTGGGCAATACCTCCACGCTGAGCTCCAAGATTTCGGCTCTGTCGAAGAAGCACAACGTGGACCTGCACGTGGTGACCATCGATAAGTTTGAGAACCCCTCGGGTTCCCAAGCGTGGACCAAGGCCCTGGCCGCGAAGAACAACTGGGGCTCGGCCGATGTGGTGTTGGTGATTGCTACCGAAAGCCGCCAGGCGTATTTCCTGGCCGGTAGCACGAAGACTCTGTCGAGCGATCAGCAGACGAAGGTGTACCAGAACTACATCAAGCCGAAGCTGCAGAACAGCGATTACTCTGGCGCGGCGTTGGCCGCGGTCGAGGGGATCGAGGCTCAGAAGGGCGGTAGCTCTTCGAGCGTGGTGACCGGTGTGCTGGGAGTCGGTGCGGTGGCTGCCGTTGGTGGTGGCGTGTACGCGGCTCGTCGCCGTAAGCGTCGCAAAAACGCCCCGCAGCAGAACACCTATAACGCTCCCCGCCCGGTTCCGCGTCCGCAGGTCCCGGAGATTCCCCTGGAAGAGCTGCGCACCCGCGCCGGTAGCGCCCTGTTGCAGGCCGACACCACGATGAGTCGCGCCAAGCAGGAGCTGGAGTTTGCGCGCGCCCAGTACGGCGATCAGCAGGTCGCCCGCTTCGAGAAGGAAATCGCCCGCGCCGAAGAACTGATGCGCCGTTCCTTCCAGCGCCAGCAGCTGCTGACCGACAGTATTCCCGACACCGAGGCGGAGCAGCGCGCCTGGTTGAGCGAGATTATCGATAACTCCCAGGCCGTGGCCCGCATCTCGCAGGAGCAGGACGCTCAGCTGGCCCAGATGCGCGACCTTGAGCAGCAGGCCCCCCAGGCCATCGCTGCGCTGAACGAGCACCTCCCGCAGGTGCGTAGCACGGTGGCGGAGTGCTCCGCCCGATACGCCCAGATGAAGGAACGCTACCTACCCTCGGCCCTGGAGCCCATCTCGAAGACCGCTGCTCTGCTGGAATCGAACCTGGCTCTGTGCACCGATGAGCTTCAGAAAGCACAGCAGCTGGTGGATACCAACCGAGCCGAGGCCGTTGCGCACCTGCGCTCTGCCGAGGAAGCCTCGGCACAAATTCTCACGCTGTCCAATGCGGTGACGAACCGCAACAACGAGCTCAACGCGGCTCAGGAGGCTTTGAGTACCGACCTGCTGAGTATTCAGCGCGACGTGGCCGAGGCCAAGAGCCTGGCCATGTCCCAGGGCCGTTCCGACCTGGCCGCCGTGGCCGCCGGTATGGAAGCGGTCCTCGGACAGGTGACGCAGAGCTCCACCGCCCGCCCGAACGACCCGCTGGCCCTGGCCAATCAGCTGCGTCAGCTCTCGAGCGAGCTGGACAAGTCGATGACGGAAATGCGCGCCACCCGCGACCGTTCCCGCGCGGCAAGCCAGACTCTGGATCGTACCCTCCGCTCCGCGCACGCCGCGGTGACCGGTGCCCGCGGGTACATCGATAATCGTCGCGGCGCCGTGGGCCCCACGACCCTGACCGCGATCTCCGAAGCCGAACGTCACCTCATGAACGCCAACCGGATGCGTAACTCCAACCCGTTGGAGGCTCTGAACGAGGCCAACATGGCCCTTCAGCAGGCCAACGACGCGCAGAACCGCGCCGCCCGTGAGATGGGCCAGTTCTCCGAACGCTCCAGCGGTGGCGGCGGTAATAGCTGGGGTAGCGACCTCGCAAAGGGCCTGCTGCTGGGCGCCATCCTGAACACCCTGGGCTCCGGCTCAACCCACAGCTGGGGCAGTAGCTCCGGCGGCTCCTCCTCCGACGGCGGTTGGAGCGGCGGCGGCTTCAGTGGCGGCGGAGGCGGCGACTGGGGTAGTGGCGGTGGCGACGGCGGTAGCTTCTAGTTCACCCAATTCACCCAAAGTTTAGATTGAGGTCATCGGGCGTGCATGGTTTTCACAGCCCACGCCCAGAAACCTCTCACATAATAAGTTGTACGGGCACGGCTCACGAGGAGCGTGGCGCTCCCCCGCAGCCCGTTGAACAGAAAGTAGGAAATCATGGCTAAGCAGACTATCTTCGGTCGAATCGCACAGCTGGCGAAGGCAAACATCAACGCCCTGCTCGACGCTGCCGAGGACCCGCAGAAGATGCTGGACCAGATGGTTCGCGACTACACCAACAGCATCCGTGAGGCAGAGGCCGCCGTCGCCCAGACCATCGGCAACCTGCGACTGCTGGAGAAGGACCACGCAGAGGACCTCAAGGAAGCCCAGGAGTGGGGCGCCAAGGCTCTGGCCGCCTCCAACAAGGCAGATGAGCTTCGCACCGCTGGCGACGCCGCTAACGCTGACAAGTTCGACAACCTCGCCAAGGTTGCTCTGGGCAAGCAGATGCAGGCTGAGAAGGCTGCACAGGCCCTCGAGCCCCAGCTGGCTTCCCAGACCCAGGTCGTGAACCAGCTCAAGGACGGTCTGGACAAGATGCGTACCAAGCTCGACGAGCTGAAGTACAAGCGCGACGAACTGACCTCGCGTCAGAAGACCGCCACCGCTCAGAGCCAGGTCAACGACGCTCTGAAGGCCTTCGACGTGATGGACCCGACCAGCGAAATCTACCGTTTCGAAGAGAAGGTCCGCCGCGAAGAGGCACGCGTCATCGGTCAGCAGGAGCTGGCATCCTCCTCGCTGGACGCACAGTTCAACACCCTGGAGGAGATGGGTCGCCAGAACGAGCTCGACACCCGCCTGGCCGAGCTGAAGGCAAAGCAGACCCCCGCTATCGGTGGCGACACCCCCACCCAGACCCTCTAATCCGGTAGCGCGCCGATAGGCGCCTCCCTGTAGGTCACATACAAGAACCGCCCCGCTCCTGAAAAGGAGCGGGGCGGTTCTTTATGCTTTAGGAGCCGTACGCCTTAGTTAGCGTAGATGTACAGGTAGCCTGCCATAGCGTCACGGGTGATGGCTGCCGAGGAGGTCGAGCCGGTGCCGATGCCATTCGAGGCGGCCCAGGCCAGGGCCTGCGATGCGTAACCGCCCTGATTCTGCGCCGGGGAGCCGGCGGCACGGTACATGAACTCGGCCATGGTGGACTCGGTGACGGCTTCCAGGGGACGGAAGTCGCTACCGGTGATACCCTGCTGGCTCAGCCAGTAAATCTCCTTGTACGCGGGGTGGTTTACCGGAACGTCGCTGAACGGCGAAACGGCCGGTGCGTTCACGGCGGGGCGACCAGCCACGCGGTACAGGTAGGTTGCCAGCTGCGCACGGTTGACCGATGCGTTCGGGCGGAAGGTGCCGTCCGCGAAGCCGAGCATGATGCGGTGATCAGAGTTCCAGCTGATCTCGTTGTAGTTCGGGTTCGAGTCGGACAGGTCGCTGTAGCCCAGCGCGGGGGTCTTGCCCGCGAAGTCCAGCGAGGAGGCCAGGATGTGCGGCAGGTCGTAGTCGTGGTGGCTGAAGCCGTCAATCAGCTTCACGCGGGCGTCAGAGAAGCCTGCGCCCAGGTATGCGTTGTAGCCGGACTCGACGGCGCCTCGTGCGCTCCAGGTGACGGGGTTGGTGTTACCGGAGGTGTCATTCGCGCCAACCCACCAGTACATCGGGGATGCCTTGGTGGTTGCGTCAGCGTCCACCGATCCGTCCGAGTCGCCGCCTGCAACCATGATGGAGCCGCCACCGTTACGCCAGGAGGTGTTGTGGTCGGTCAGCTCGTAGGTGATGAACTCGGCGCCACCGGAGTAACCCATGGTCCACACCTGGGATGCGTCCAGGTTGTTCTCGCTCACGAAGGACTTCGCGAAGGAACGGAAGAACTCGCCGTTGGCGTCCATATCTTCCCACCAGGTGATGCCGTCACCGGATGCGTTGGTGTCCGGGGAAATGACCGGTACGAAGACCATGTTGCGGGCGTTAGCGATCTTGCCCATTGCCGCGAGCATGCCCTCGTCGGGGGTGTAGACCTTAGACTCGTCACGCTGCCAGTAGTCACCGTCGAAGTAGAAGACCACACCAACGGGCTTGGAGTAGTCCAGGTTGTTCGCGTACACGTGGTACTGCGAGGTGGTGCCCGCCGGGGAGGTGTAGCTCTGGTAGGTTGCGGAGCTCATGGTGCGGGCACGCTGGGTGCTCTGCTGCTTCTGCTCGGTCTTCTGCTCGACCTTGGGGGCGGCGGTTGCTTTACCCTTGGTGAGCGAGTTGCTCAGGATCTGGGAGAAGTTGTAGTCGAAGTGGCCCGAGCCGTTCAGAACGGTTGCGGAGGCGTTGGTGTAGCCAGCGTTGCGGTAGGCGTTGTAGCCACCCTCAACGGCGCCGCGGGCGCTCCAGGTCTGCGGGTAGGTCTCGCCGGTGCCGTCGTTCGAGTTTGCGTACCAGAACATGGGCTGGGACTTCAGCGCCGCGGAGGGGGTGCCCTCGTCCAGGCCACCGCCGGCGACCATGATGGAGCCACCGCCATTGCGCCAGGTCTGGGGCTTAGTGTTCAGCTCGTAGGTGATGAACTCGGCACCACCGGAGTAACCCATGGTCCACACGTTGGAGGAGTCCACGCCGTTAGCCGCGATGAAGGAAGACGCGAAGGAGCGGAAGAACTCGCCGTTACGGTCCATGTCCTCCCACCAGGTCACGCCAGCATCGTAACGGTTGGTGTCCGGGGAGATGACGGGCACGAACAGCATGTTCTGTGCCGCAGCGGAGGCAGCCATCTGAGCCAGCTCGCCGGAGGGGTCGTAGACCTTGGACTGGTCGTTGCGCCAGTAGTCACCATCGAAGTAGAAGACCACGCCAACGGGCTTGGAGAAGTCCACACCGTCCGCGTACACGTGGTACTGCGAGGTGGTGCCCGCCGGGGAGGTGTAGGACAGGAAAGTCTGGTTGGTGCGGGTTGCGGGAACGGTGCTGCCGGCAACGGTGGACTGTGCCGCCTGAGCGGTCTGGGCGTTAGCAACCTGCGAGAGAGTCGGCTCGGTGACCACGGGAGCGGTCTGGGTAGCCTGTGCCGAGGGGGTGGTCTGCGCAGACTGGAAGGTTGCGGGAGTAGCCTGCTCGGTCTGTGCTGCCTGAGTTGCCTGTGCGGTGTAGGTCTGCTGGATGGGCTGGACCTGGTTGGTTGCGGGAGCCTCAGCCTGCTGGCGAACCTGCACAGCCACCTGCGAAAGAGTAGACTGGGCGGTCGCGGTAAAGAGCGAGCCCTGGGGTGCGCCGCCAGGGATGTCCTGTACGACGGGAGCGAACGCGGATGCGGGAGACAGCAGGGTGCTACCGAGCACGGTGGGAACGGCAATAGCCGCGAGAGAGCTTGCCTTAACAGTGCGGGGGCGAAGTGCCATGGGGTGTCCTCGTTGTTGGTGTTTCTGGGGCGTGAACGCCCGTGAGTGGTTGAGTGATAGGTGATCTATAGGTGAGAAGCCTATAGGCGGTCGGCCTGCGGTTTTGGCACCGCTTTGGTTTGTCCATCACCATCCCGTGCTCGTGGCGGGGATGTCCTCATGCGATGGTTTGTGCGGGGTCAGTCCGATGACCTGCGCGGCGGACCGTGGTAACCATGTACTCAAAGCTACCAGGTCAAAAAGCCTTTTCTAACGGTTTTTTGGAGCATTTTTACCCCCTCGCAAAATACTAACCCTAAGCCTAAACTTTTTCTAAGGTTTAAGTTGAGAATGACATGGGTTCAACCGACGGTTGAATGAGGGGTTTTGCCTTGATTTTTCGCGGTTTTTGAGCGTTTTTTGAGCTCTATTCAAAAACATTCACTCCAGGCTTTAGAGTTTTATTGTGAGGACAATCACTTTCCGAGTTAATTTTTGCGGTTTTTAGCCATTTTTGCACCAAAATCCGCAGAATTCCGGGGCAAAACGGGTGATTTCCAAGCCCGGAATATAGGCACCTTTCGCATATTCCACTTTGAGAATGCACTTTGAGGCAAAAACAGCCCCCTCGCCACTCCCCCACCCAGGCATCCTATCGGACCCCTCATCACGCTCTTGAGACCCGCCCCAGAGCCCCCTTCAGGACCCCTTTCAGATCCCCTTTCAAGGAGCTCAAAAGCAGCGTCTCAAGAAGGCGTAACCACCCTCCAGCAACCGCTCGGAAGTGACTCCACCACCCCCATGGGCACACCCGCTTGAAGCCCCGATAGACGGACTGAGGAATACCTCGAAAGACGCATCGGGAAGACGTTCCGAAACCAGTCCAGGGTACTTTCACGACGGTTCTATGAAATTCCGTGAGGAGGTTTCAAGAGGGGTTTCGAGAGGCCGAAAGATCCACCTCAAGCACCCCGGAAGGGGCAGCAGGCTGCCCCCCCCATCAGTCTCCCCGAAGCACCGCCCCGACAAGGTTCAGAAGACCCCCTCCGCAGATTACAGAAGGCAGGAGATACGGAGAGGCAGGAGATATAAAGAAAGCCGCCCAGCAGGCGGCAGAAAGGTAGCACAAGAAGAAGAAAAGTAGGCGGCAAATGAAGACAGGTCGCCGACAGGAAAGGTGCAGGAAGGTGGCGAAAGAAGGCAGACCGGCGGTCGGAAGGTGACGGGAGGACAGCAGAAGGAGACAGGTCGGCGGGAGTACGGGTTTTAGGGAATAAAAAAACTCCCGATAGCTAAGCTATCGGGAGTTATCCGTTGCGGGGACAGGATTTGAACCTGCGACCTGAACATTCTGAAAGTTGCCCCTACTAATCTTGCATCGTTGTATCATAGCAGTGCGGGTAACTTTCTGTTACCTGAATATGTTCAGATTCTGAGAGCTTGGAGAAGTCGTGGTCACCGTTGACCTTGACACCCGTGTTGAAGAGGTTGAGGAAGCTGTTTGTCCTCACATCACCTCGAAGTTCCTGTGCGCCCCTGGGTGCCCGACGGGTGGCATTGCATGCTTCACTGCCCAGTGTGCTAACGGCTGCGGCATCTCTGTTGGCTGCAAGTGGTTAGTAGCTTTGTCGCAGCAGTCGGCCCTGGAGGGAAGGCATCCTAGGCCTTACCTCCAGGGCCGTTTTCTTTGAAAGGTAGGCCATGCCAGCTATATCGGTAACTGATTTGTCGGTTGGGTACAAGAATTCCCCAGTAGTGAGCGGCATTAACTTGCAGCTAAATACTGGCAGGATAATCTGCCTCCTTGGACCAAATGGGGCAGGTAAAACCACCTTAATGAAAACGCTCCTTGGTCGGATAAAACCAATAAGTGGCCACATTAGATACGATCAGACAGACATTAGCGAAATGTCAGCTGCAATCGACCATCCAAGCTACTTTCCGTATCTGAGCGGTAAACAAAATGTACAGGTCGTCGCGGCATTCTGGGGTCTGGATGTTGATCCTGAGTCGGCCTTGGATAGTGTGGGCATCGTCCGCGCTGCCCACGGGCGGAAAGCCAAGGACTACTCGACCGGCATGAAGGAACGGCTGGAGCTTTGTCTTGCTTTATTATCTAGACCAAGATTTTTGTTCCTTGATGAGCCACAGAATGGTTTGGATCCAGATGGCATGATCTCCTTGTCTGCGACGCTTCGTCGTTATCGGGACGAAGGGAACTGCGTTGTAATATCAACGCACCTCCTCCATGAGATTCAAGGCGTCCCGGATGAGTGTGTCGTAGTTCGTAACGGCAAAGCTTTGCATATCCCCGACCTCAACGGCGTGAATCTCGCGGACCTATATCACCGGGGGTAGGACCATGCGAATTACTTCAGCTATCCGTGCTTTGCTTACTTACTATTGGAACATCTGGTATTTTCTCGCGGCTATCTTGGGCTCAATGGCGTCACTATTCCTCGGTGCATGGATTTCAAGTGAGGCAAGCGGAACTCCAATAACAGGGGGATACAGCTTCTTCTTTACTGGAACGCAGCCACTAATTTCCCTCGCATTACTCTTTATACTTGATGCTAGGGTTTCCAAGGTCCACTACGGGGGTTTGCCTCAGCAGGTATACATTGCCTGGTTGCCTAGCGTCCTACGCACCATCTGTCGAACACTTTCAATAGTTCTTGTAAACCTACTTAGTGTGCTGCTATTCGATCTAACAATGGTTTTGTCTGGTTCGAAAATGCACTCTGGGCTAGCAACCCTGCTTTGCTTTCTTACCTTCCAAAGTATACTAATTGCTCTGATCTACTCGACATTAGAAAGTCTCTCAAAACCTCCGACTGCCGCGGTAATTTCAGGTGTTCTTCTGTACTTCTGGATAGTGCTACCCGGTAACCTAGCTGACAATGCTACCCCATACATATCAAACGCCCTCCACTCCGTAGGGCTGAATCTCAATGGTACCGCAATCTCGTTCGTAGATATCCAGGAGCAATCAAATTTCGGTTTCTCTGCGCTTATCCCGGTACCAATCCTAATTATTACCTATGTTCTTGTGGCTAGGTTTCGAAGTAAAGGAGCAGTAAGAAAATGAAGTCTTTGTGTTCTATCGAGCGAATTGCAATCATTCGTTGGGTCACGATCGCTTATCTCGGTGCACTAGTTCTTCCGCTGCTGTTTCTCCGTTATGGAAATACCATTGCCGTAGCGCAATCCGCGTTACTCATCATGCTCCCAATTGCCACGGCAGGTCTAGCTTTGTCGCATGCTAAGGTCCCTGCCTCGTACGTCTCGTTTAGTATTCACGATAAAGTTCTGCTCCGGTTCATTGCTAAATCGCTGCTTCTCGCACAAGTAGTTAACCTTTGTTTGAGTCTGCTTTATGTCTCTATCATTGGCGAGCTTGTTAATGAGCGACTGTCGAGTCATACTGCTTTAGTACTTGTTTTCTCTTCGGTTGTGCTAACTCTGGCCTGTTTTGCGCTTCGGCTTTGGACTACTTCATTAGTTTCATGGATTGTTATCATCTTTTTTGTGGTGGCAGGTCTTCCGATTAGCACAGGTGATTTTGCGAACTCACCGATCTTGTTTGCTGTCGTTCCCACGACTTGGATTTTAAAAGGCGCCACCTTTGGCTCCTATATATTTTCTACCGGGTTTCTGTTGGCTGCGATAAGTTCGGGGTTTTTACTAACGTCGGTGAAACGTGCATAGCTATACTTCACTTGGAAAAGCGTATGTGAGGATAGCTGCACTTCCAACGGATAGGTTTCCAAGTGACGGCAAAGCGAAGTCAGCGTTTGCTAAACTGTTCTATCGAATCCCAGTTTGAGATCGGTCCTTGCAAGTTCCACACCTTCGTTTTATTCCGCTATCACGAAGGCTATTTCCGGCTCTTCCGAGTTGAGTGTGGGTGACCAGGTATTGGTCGGGGGTTGTGGGTAGAGGTCGAGGTCCTTGATGATGAGCGGACTTCTACCACCGCGATCTTCAAAGGACCTCCTGTTGACTTCTTACCGTGACGGATCATGGGGCAGCCACACACAGAGCACGATGCAGTATTCACAGGAACGAGGCAAACACGACCAACTGAAAGAGTGACTTTCCCGCACCAGAAAGCCGAAAAGTCACCCAACCAGCAACACGTAGTGTCCTATAACCCAGAAAGAAAGCTCTCCCTGGAAGCCACTGAGGCTTCCAGGGAGAGCAGTCAGAGAGTGCGAAAGACGAATACACCGCTATCAAGCGTGAGGCGGCCGATGGGGGAGTCGTAGGTGGCGAGCGCCGGATCAGAATTGCTCGGGGTGATCGCGGTAGGCATACGCCCACACTGTCACGGCGACAGTCACAGCGCGAGTCCACGCGTCACGGACAGCGTCCAGTTCTGCGCCCTCGAAGCCCTCCGCCAGGAGACGGTGCCCGACCTCCACAGTCGGCGCGATGAAGGCGAGCACGTAGCGCAGAGGCACGAATGGCGTCGAGTCCGCCCCATCCGCCGCGTTCTTCGCCGCGGTCATGTGTCGAGCTCCGATCAGGTACTGGTAGTCCAACCACGCCTGATCCCGCTCGCGCGTGCACATGTCGATGATCCACTGGGCGAATCGGGGCTTTGACGCCTGCGCGTACTCGGGGTTCGGCTGTCCATCCGGATGCGCGGAATGTGCTGCCAGGTAGGTCTTTTGAGCCAAAATCCCGCGCCACGTGTCGACCATTTCCATGGCATGCGGCGCCAGGATGGGTTCTGCTCGCGCGAGCAGCTCTGCGTCACCGGGCTGGACGTGCGCGGCGGCCTCAATCTGGCGTAGATCCTCGAGTGTGAGCGGAGACGTGGGGACGGCATCGGTGCCGTAGGTGTACCCCGACGAGTGGTCGTAAGCGGTCATGCGAACCTCCTTGAACTTATGCGTCATTGTAGAACGTGCTCTTGCTCAGGTCAAGTCCTGTGGAGTGGTGTAATCGTTTTGTGTCCTTCGGGTTGGGTTATGC
>ERZ1674173.97-NODE-97-length-18183-cov-7.251324_pt1 | contig 18183 bp, 19 predicted proteins | sample MGYA00581290_ERZ1674173 | MGnify/ENA primary metagenome ERZ1674173 (study PRJEB41354, sample SAMEA4873334) | human saliva metagenome | biome: human-associated habitat [ENVO:00009003]; feature: mouth environment [ENVO:08000002]; material: saliva material...
GGTCATATTGCTCCAGAAGCAGCTGCTGGCGGGTATTAACTACATGAATACCAGCTCTATCAATAAAGAAGCCATCATCTTCCCAATCAGATACTTGAGATAAAGCTACCCAATCACTACCAATAGGAAGGTCGTTAATATCGGTAGATACATCAATATACAGGTCAGGATAGAATAGATAAGTAGATTCTTTAGGTGTTTCAGAGGTTTCCCAGTAAACAACACCTACCGATTCTTCAGGAGAGTAATCAACTACTTTAGCTACAGTAACATTAGCAGGAGCAGTATCTTGAGGATGCAATAAGATAGCAGGTCTATCATTATTGGTTTTATCTGAACCAATAACCCAAGACCTACTTAAATTATCACCTAACATTGTTGCTGGACTGATAGCTGATAGGACAATACTTGTAGAATCAAAATCATTGAAACCAAGCTTATCCATATCATAGAAATACTTAGCACCATTAATTTTATAATGATAGTCTGTTTGAACTATTTTGATTTGCTTACCTTGAAGAGTAGGAAACTGTTGTCGTAGTGTTTTACTACTAACAACAGTATCTTTAGAAGACATTAGCTTCATTTCCCACTCAATAAGTCTTTTCTTCCACCTACGAGTAGCAAGCTGATAATATTGTCTCATCAGGTATCCAGAACCAGACTCAAACATATTCTTAATACCATCAGGAATGCTACTTCCCTGAGCTACAGCACTAGCAGAGGCTGTAGAAACAGGGTCAGCAATCCAACCACCATTCATAGGGCTGAATTGCTGCATACCGTAAGTAGTAGTCTTATGACCACCTAAACTCAATCCCATAATTAAGCCTTCGGTTTAACAGTAGCATTATCTGTACTTGGTGTAGCCACTTCACCATCCATCTCTGCATCAGACAGGTAATCTCGATAGTTAGTAGGCAACTCGAAGGTATTCTTAGGCATATTGAAGTATTTAGTTGCATAGAAATTGACTGCTCTATCCAAACCAAATGCTGTAAATGAGTTAGGTGACAATGTAGCCAAGTCAGAAGATTTCTTAGTAGCCCAGCCAGACTGTAATTGAGAGAAGAATTTATAATAACTATCTCGGTCAAAACATTCAGCCTGCATTTTATGTACACTGATTTGAGCACCCAACAAACCACCAACTTCAGCACCATCAATAGTGTCACTGTATTGTGCTCTAGCAGCTTTAATTTGTTCAGTAGTCATAGTCAACTGAGCATAAGCAGTAGCAGTTTGAGCTTTAACCAGATGAGTCTGTTCTTTATCTCTCAACAGTTGTTGAGCCATAGTCTTGATTTGAGCTTGTGCTTGTTTAACTTGTACATCAATGAGTTTGAGCTGTTTAACACCAGCTTGCCATTGAGTATTAGTAACTTTAACTTGCTCTTTAGCTTGTTCCACTTGAACCAGTTGAAGTTGTGTTTGAACAGCACTCTGTTGAGCTTGTTGTTTCTTGGTTTCAATATCAAATAAAGCACCATCTAATTGAGCTTGTTTCAGTTTACGGTCAATTTCAGCTTGAGCAAGCTGTTCTAAAGCAAGCTTATTCTGAGTACAGATAAGAGCTGTCTGTTCTCTTGTTTGGTCAATCTGAGCCGCTACCAAAGGAATCTGAGCTTTCTGTACCTCTGCTTGATAACGGAGAATATCAGTTTGCTTCAGTTGAGCATCTAATTGAGCATATGCCAGCTTAACCTTTTGAGGGAACATCAGAAGCTCAATTTGAGCCAGCATAGCAGCTACATTAGTTTGGTTATATTGAGCCTTAGCAACAAGGTTAGCCCAGTACACTTGTTCTTTTTCAAGAGTGAACTGAGCAGCAATTTGCATAGATTGAGGGAGAGATTGAGAATAGATTTGAGCTACATCATCAGATGCAATCAGACCTCTATTCTTAGCATATTCTAATTGGTTCAGAAGAGCTGTAGACATATTATCAAACGTACCTGAACCATCAGTAATACGTTCAGTCAGCTCTTTATTCTCAATAGGTTTTGGGTCAGGAATGACAGCATTCTCTTTACCGATTAAGTCTCGAAGCTTAGCCAGTAAGTCTTCAATTTCTGCTTGTCGTTCTTGAGATTCAGTGAACTCTGGAATAGGTAATTCAGTCTCTGGACGACAAGCAACACCTTCTCTGGTAATCAAAGGATTAGTCATCTGAGCCAAAGCACTGAATGCAGAGAGATTGTCTTTATTAAGTGTAGGATAACCTAATGCACTCAAGTCAGAAGCATTAGAGAATGCAATATCACCTACAGTTAAAGGATTAGGATTGGATGTAGATAACGAACCATCAGGTAAGTTATCAATATCATCTGCATACTTAGCAATAGCTTTAGAGGCTTCTTTATCAGCCTCTGTAACTGTACCTGTCTTATCATCTTTGATAAGAGTTTCAGTAAGCTTCAGTGTAGCTTTTGGTACATTGATATTAGGTACACAAATATTAAGAGTTTCACAAGCCACACCTGAATCAGTAATAAGAGTATTCTTCTTATCTAATTCATCATGATGGATTGGTTCAACTAAAGAAGTAGGACTGTCTGATTGGTCAACCATAATGGCAACATAATCAGGAGAGTCAGTACCATAAGTAGAATTATCATACTTGGCTACGCCTTTGACTTTTTCTACTTCTCTTTCTTTTTCATATTGCTTACGACTAGCCATTCAAACAGTCCTTATTACTTATTCTTTATCAATAGAGCCTTGTGCATCTTGTCTTGCTGCCAATTCAGCAATTTGTTCTGGTGTCAGTTGTTCCAGAATCTCAATAGCAAACTCAGGCAATAGTTTATTCTTGTTGACGTTCACTACATGAGCTTTAACACCCATTTGGCTAGGGTCAACTTGCATTAATTGGTATTTACGGTAACGCAATACACTCAAGATAATTTCTTCACAATGCCAACCATCAATAGGTGCATGGAAAGGGATAAAACGAGTTACATGAGGGATATAGTCATTACCTGCTGTAATGTATTCACCTGTCCAGTTCTGTTTAACTGGATTCAATACATGAAGACGGAATCGACAGAGTTTCAATGCTTCTTCTGCTACCTTAGCAGACTTAGAAGTTAAACCACCCTCTTTACCTAGAACTTTGTCATTACCTTCTTCAATTTTAGCTTTAACCATCTTAGCCAAAGCTTCTAATTCTACGTTCTCAGGGTACTTCAAACCAAGTCTATTAGCTTGGTTCTTGTAGTATTCCATTTCTTCATTAGCAGTTACTTGTTCAAGAATCTCTTGTTCTGCTTGTTTTGCTTGTTGCTTAGTCATCTTTTTGTGTCCTGTATTAGATTTCAAGATAAGGTTATTGCCCTCCATTTCTGGAGGGCATTTCATTTAATTAAAACGGAGCAACAGTTTTAATCAAACCGATACGTTCTGGACGTTGGAACATAATACCGTAGTACCAGAACAAAGAGGTCAGACCAATTTTACCATATGGGTCATCACGAGTAGGAGTACCTGGTTTCATAGTCTTAACGGTGATTTTACCATGATTACCAGAACCAGAAGTTTGGAAACCAATAGTAGAGAATGCATCTTCACCAATACACAACAGAGGGAAGATGTCGTATTTACCGTCAGTAGAATACATACCTTTGTTAGGGTCAGCAGCAGCACCAGCACCAGCCCAATGCTTCATTTCTTCTACTTCTACGAAGCGGAAGTTACCGATTGCACCGATTTCATCAGGCAACAAGGTAGTAGCAGCAGCATATTGGTGAGCTTTAATCAATGCAGGATTACCGAAGTTATCACGCATATTTTCCAACAAAGGAATCACTTCAGAGCCAACAAAGATGAAACGAGTACTGGTCAGAGTACGAGTATCAGTCATTGTAGAACCTTTGATGATTTTGGTATGTTTAGGTGTACGAACAGCAGTCAATGCACGGTCAAGACGTTGCAGAGTCTTATAAGACAACTGACAAGTATTATCCATAGTGTCATCAGAGATAGCACCACCAGCGTAAATCAAAGTACCAGCACCATTCAGAATGTCAATTTGCAACATATCTTCTTGGATTTTCTCAGCACCAATCATTGCTTCACGATACATACGTTGTAATACTGATGGGTCAGAGTCGAACATTTCAAATTCATCAGTCCATTCGTAGAAGAAACCAAATGAGTTGAAAGTACCTTCAATTTCACGGCGTTGGAAACCAACACGGTTTACACGACCACCAGTTTCAGTGATTACTGGCAAAGCAGCAACAATCTTACCGATGTCTTTAGTAGAACCGTACAAGTTACCGTTACGAATTTGAACACCACGAGCATCAATACCTTGGTCATTCATGTTACGGTCATCCAGCAGAGGCAGGAAGTGCCAGCCACGAATACGTTTACCTTGATGTTTAGGCATAGAGATAGTGGAAGCCAAAGCACCAAACTTACGTTGACGAGCAGCTTCAACCATCACTGATTTGATGTAGAAGGCAGCCTTGTTTTGATTACCAATAGAGCTTGGAATTGGGAAACCAAACACACCAGTAGGGTCATTGTGCTGATGGGCACGAGGAGTAAAAGTATCTGCATTATGAGCAGATGTAGGGGTATAAGCAGGAGTAGGGATAGGATTCAATTCACTCATGATTTAACTTTCTAAAAATAAAATTATTTAAACTTTTTCAGCATATCCTCAAAAGAGCCGAATGCTTCAAAATCTTCATCTCTCATATTAAGAATGTCCATTATATCAATACGAGCGTTTACAGGATTTGTAGCTGCACCTTTAGTAATAGTAGAACCAGCAGGAGCAGTACGAGCAGCTTGTTGAACGCCTTGACGAATGTTGTTACCTACTACTTGTTGCAATTGTGGTTGGTGTGCAGGAGTGGTTACATTATGCTTGTAACGTCCTTGTACATCGTTCTGCAACAAGGTAGATGCAACATAATCGTATGCATCAATATCTGCCATATTATCTGGGATTTTACCCAAAGCTCTGTCTCTAGCAATAATACTCATCGTATCTTGATAAAGACCAGTTTCTGCTTGTTCAGCCAAAGTTAACAGCAAATGTGGTTTTTCATACAACTCAGTTGTGGATTTATCATCCCAACTTTGAACTTGGTTGAGAATGTCTTTACCGTGTGAATAACCGCCTAATTCCTCAATGGTGTCATTAAATTTGAGCTGATGCTCATCCACCAAAGTTGTGCTTGATTGGTAGGGGTTCTCTTCAACATCAGGCAAATCATAAGTATCAACGTTTGATTCCTTTAAGAGTTGACTGATTGCAGATGGGTCATGACGCAACAGGTCGATAGCGAATTTAATTTTATCTTCGCCCAACAAACCATGTTGTTCTAGTGTTTTCAGAGTACGAAGATGAGGTTTGATTGACTGCATCTTCTTCTGATAGTTCATACCCATCTGCATTGCACGAACAATATCTTCAGCATTAGTAAGCTGCATTGTTGTGCCATTGGCTTTGAACTCACCAGTGACTTGACGGTAGAAATCTTCAAGATTAACACCGTCTTGTTTGGATTCTGTTTCAGGCTGAGCTTGTTGCTGTTCTTCAGGAACTTGCTCAACTTGTTCTTGTGGATTAGTACCAGTATCTACTAAACCATCACTAGATTCTTTATAACCGTAATCTGAAGGATTTAATTTGTCAAACTGCTCATCTGACATATTAATAATATCTTCAAGGGATTGCTCTTGATTCTGGGCAACCTGCTCAACCTCTTGTACCTGTTCGGGTACTTGGTTCGTAGCTTCCTCTGGTACTTCTTGGCTTGGTACTTGTGGATTTTCATAATCAATTTGAGTCATTAGTAGTCACCTTCTTGCATCATACGTTGTGCCTCAGCCAAGTTAGCTCTTGCATCCTGACTTCTGCTTTGAACATTGGTAAGGTACTTATGCAATGCACCTACACCGATAATCTCATTAGTAATATCTTTGCGAGCTTCTTCTCGTGTTACGAGAACCATCACTTTAGCAAGTTCAGCAGGCATATCATGAAGATAACGTTCCATGATTAGCAGTTTAAAGTCAGGGTTGTTACGGAGACGCTCTAAAGCTTCTCCTAACTCAATACTCTTACGATACTGCTCTACAGTCAGTTCGTATTCGTTTTTACCCTCATTGTTTAAGATTTCCATTTCGTGTCCTTAATGGTGGTTAAAAAACTATTGTTGGTTATCGCCTCTAATGTAATTGCCTAAACCATCAGCTATATGAAGACCCCTTGGTAATGCTCTGTATTCAGGATTCAGTAAGCCAGTCTGTCTATTAATTTTAACCTTTGGTTTAGAGCCATTAGATTTATTTCCAGATTTATTTTTAGCTTGTTGAGCTGCTTTGGCTTTAGCTTCTTGAGCCTTAATATCAGCAACTCTAGCACTATTGTGTCCTTTAATAAGCTCTTGAGCAATCTTACCTCTGTTTTGAGCATTAGCTTGAGCTTCAACAATTTCACGTTGACGTTCATGTGTAATGCCTTCTTTTTGTTCCAAGAAGTCCAGATTACGTTGGTCAGTATCAGCTTGTACTTGACCCATTTGAGCTTGAATAAAGTTACTTCTAGCAAGGAAGTATTCTTCTTCAGCACGGAGTTTAGCAACTCTAGCTTCAGCTTCAGCCATCTCAGTTTGAACTCTTTGTTGTTCGATTGGGTCAGGCTGAGGTTCATATTTCTGAATAAGATTAGTAATAGTATCAAGATTATACAATCTACTAATCTCAACAAGGAATATTTTAGTCAAATCAAAAGGTATATTATTACCTAATGTTTGCATTAAGAAGGTTAACTGTTGAGCTTTACCTTCTGATTCACTGTTAGATTTAACTGATACATCTAAGAAGAAATCACCAGCTAAGTCTTCTCTCTTAATGGTTTGAAACTCATTCTGAGTAATTGCAATAGTCTCTTCTTCACTGAGCCAGAGAGCATTCATGGCAACAATCTTGTTACCAACTTCTTTCAAACCTTGAGACAGTCTAAACAAAATATCAGATTCACGTTGAGTCATAGCTGTAATAGCTTGGCTCATACCCTGTACAACCTGACCATATGCATTACCATCAATACCTTGTTGGAATGCTTTAACACCTGTAGCAGCTTCTGCTTCAGCATAATGTTGCTGTAAGAGACCCATAATAGAAGCAGGAACTTCATTAGCTGTATGCATGAAGATAGCTTCAGATGGGTGCATACCAATAGGATTATATTGATAATCTTCACCTCTGTTAAATTTATCTGCGTTAACAGAGTCTAAGAAACCTTTAGGTGTTGCAACTTGAGCATTAGCACTTCGTGCATTAATGTCAATCATTGCTCTTGTCAGAGCGGTAATAATCTGCTGATTGTCTTTGACAAGCTCACCGTCAGGCTCACCATAAACAGAGCCAAATACAGGCAGATAAGGGATAACGACAAAAGGAAGTTTATTGTCTGGGAACGGACTACGTTCCATACGAATAACAGTATTACCAACGATAGTAGCCACAAAAGCTTGAACAATACCAGTTTTATCAATATCGTAGTATCCCCAATATTCATATGCAGTAACTCTCTTACGAGCTTTATCACTAAAGTTAAAGCTATTAATCTTATCTAAATTTTCTTTGCTATAAATATCATCATTCTGGTTCAAGAATGTACTGTCCATTTGAAGGTCAGCTAAACCAACATTAAAAGCTTCATCAAGGTTTTTATAGATACCTTGAGACTTCAATTCTGAATAACTAGTAGTAAATTTATAGACAGCAAATCTAGCTTGAGAGAAGTCACCTTCACATGAAGGGTCAATAATCAAACTAGAATTAGGAATAACTTTGACTGATGGTCTGTTTTTAGTAACGACCTCTTCTTTGACAATCTGAGTTTGACCAGTATTAATAGCAATAATTGGTCTACCAAACTGAGAGGAAGCTCTTAAAGATTCTTGAAAATCTTCAGGTAACTCTTGAAAGGTTTGAGTTTCATTAGGTGTTTCTACCTGAGTCTGTTGCATCTCTTGCTCAATCTGTTGAAGAGCCATAAGCAACATCTGATATTGTTGAGGGTCAGGTGTGATATATTGATATACAGGTTCTTCATGTTCTTTGGTTTGAGTTTCAGTTTCCCAACCTACACGAACAATAGCTGTACCTGTATTAACAGCACTTCTCACAAGATCATTAATGAACTTAACCTTGTCTATTAAAGCATTGAACTGAAAGTTCAATACTAACTCATTCTGTACTGCACCAAATAAATATTCAGGTGCATAAGCATTCACATGAAATAGATGTTTTTCATTGAGGAAGGCTGTCGAGAGAGCACCATAACGCCATTCAGCCAAACGTCTGATAACTTTAGGTGCAACTCCCGAACGACCTTTTTTAATACTAGCCTTATTGGTTTCACAATTAAGAAGTTTATCCCATTCATCAATTTTACTCATCTGAGCAGCATGGAATGTTTGGGCATTATTAATGTCAGATTTCAAAGCTTCTACAGTAGGTTCATTAGCCCAATCTGTTAACTTGGATTCTCTGAAACCACCAGATTGAATGATGGCTTTAATGTTCTCTGCAATTCTTACATTATCTGACATGGTATTCCTTACTTCTTATTATTGTAAAAGTTTAAGAGTTTAGTGTAATTCTCAATATCTGCACGCAACTGTTCAACAGTAGCTGAATCATGTTCAGCTTCTGCTAAAGCAAGTTTAACTTCGTATTCTTCAATACGGCGTTGGCAGAATTTAATAGAATCAAACATTACAAAATTACCTCAAAATGGGGCATATCAATAAAAGCTTTTTTACCCAATTTTCTACGGGCATTAGTATAAGCCAAAACTAACGATTCTGGCGAATCTTTTGTGCTGGTAATATTTACCCATGCACCACCCCAACGAATCGCTGTACCAAGCTCCTGAGCGGCTTGCTGCATAGCTTTAGCAATAGGGTAGAAACCCTTAGCATCCCAACTAAGTGGATAGGGAACTAAATCCACTGCATGAGAATAACCTGTAGCTTGTCTCAGGTGCATACTGTTCATAGTTTGGCTTACGCCTTTACGAACATTTTGTTTCTGTTGTTCTACTGTTCTCAAGCCTTCAAGAACTGAGAAATCAACTGTTGAAATCTGAATTGCTCTCTCCACCACTGCTTTCAGTTTCGGATGGACTTGAGAGAGTTTCTCTTTCGATTTGTTTGACAGATTGTAAGACATCTTTAGTCTCCTCTAATTGTGCTTTTGAATAGAGCCATTTTTTAGTAATACTTGGAAGTGTTTCCCCTAACACCTCCAAGATATTAGTACCATTCATTGATGAAACTAATGCTACTAATGCTAAAAGACTCACCCCGAATTGACCTTGGTAGTAGTATGCTACTGAAATACCACAGTAAGTACCCAGAAAGAAGTTAATCACTCTGGTACGTCTTCTTAAAGGTTTTCCATCCAAACTGGATTTGATTGAACCAAGAACACTGCCTATAACAATCACAATACACACCAAATAACTAGGATGTAGTGTTGTCATATTTTATCTTTGTTTCCTGTTTAGTGAAAAATGCAGCACCCATAAACCATGCAAACAATACAAAGCTAATGAGCACCATTGGAGTTAATGGTGGGTAACTAACCATGTACTTGGCAGCAATAATAAGCTCACATAATGAACCTAAGAGTAGTGACACATACTTAGCCACTTGTCTCCCTCTACCACAAGAGCAAAGGGAGAACACGGACAAAGTAACACACCACAGCAAGAACCATACGAATAAACTAATATCGACAGCAAATGCCATAGGTAGGTCAATAACAAATAGGTCAGTCAAATGAGCTAGTACGAGACTGAGCCATAAGAAGTGGTAAACTAAGTTAAACCATCTTAAGCCTCTAGTATCATTACCATATATCATTTTACTGATTCTCATAGATTATCCTAAAGTATGTCCCAAGTTACAGTTTCAGTATCTGGGTTATAGATACCTTTATATGCACCTTGTTGACGTTTCTTCTCTTCTTCAGTTGCCTTAAGAGTAATGTATACGAACTTAGGATAAGGATATGCTGGAGCATTTAATGCATATGATACAGTGGTAGGAGTATAGTCACCATCATCACCATAAGTAGTATGAATCAAAGCAACAGCAAATTTTGCATTAAACGATTCAGTTTCCAGATTAAAAGCTGAAGTATCTGGACAGGTAACAGAAATCTCACTGTTTGCACCTGTTTCATAAGTAAGCTTCAGATTAGGATAATCAGGATGAACCATTTCAAATGCAGGTGCACTTTCCAACTGATTCATAAACTCTTCAGTAAATGCAGGCAGTTCATTAACTGATTCTTTGAACCAACCAATAGGACGAACCATGTCGATATAACGAGGGTCAGCAGCATCACTACCTACAGCATTAATACCAAAACCCTTAAGTTCAGTATTAGCTTGGATATTAATATCGATTACAGCATAAGAAATATGACGTTTACCGTCACTTTCTATGCTACGTTTAGTAGGAAACTTATCTGAGTAACTACCAAACTCTTGAGCTTCTGAACCTTCTTGGATGTATACAGTTGGTACATTATAGTGAAACTTCTCTGTATAAGTTTTCAAGAAATACTTACTTTTCTCGTTGGTTCCCGTTTCAGTACCATCTTCTTTAAGGGTCAGTTGACCATTCTTGAAGCCTACACTAACAGGAAAACCAAATTGTCTTGGTTCTTCCCAGTTAAATTTAACTGCAAGTTTTTGGTCTTCATTAATATGGATAGTTACATTATCCACATCTTCACGTTGAATTACCATCATGCGAAAAATCCTATTAAGTCTACAACAATACGTTTACCAACAGGGATACCACTAGCGTACACTTCTCTTGTACCAGCATTAATCCATATTGAACCAAAGGACTCACCTACATAAATACCTGCTTCAACCAAACTCTTTGGAACAGGTGCATTAGCAGGCAATCTAGCAATAATTCTAGTATTAACAGCAGTATTAATCTTACCATCAATATGAACCTTGCCAAAGCCATCTGAGACTTGTAAATACAATCTGTTAGTTGCATCAATAGTTCTACCGATATGGTCAGTAAATATTGTTGAACTTTCATATGTCAGATTGTATTTCTCAACATTCTTTACTACTCTAACCTTACCATTAGATATACTGAAATCATCTGTATGAAGGTCAGTAGGTTGAATTACTTTCATGTCTTCTCCTAGAAGTTAAACCTCTCTACCGAAGTAGAGAGGGTATTCAACTATTAGGCAGATACCAAATAACCTTTAGTATTACCAGCCAAGTCTTGTACTACTTCACCTTTAACTGCTTCTTTTACATCAGTACCGAAAGTAGCCAAAGCTTTAATTTCAGTCCAGTAATCATCAGCAGATTTAGGTGCATCAACAAACTTAGCCAAGTCTGCTTCGATAACAGAGTTATCGCTCAGAGTCAGTTTCAGTTTGTTTTCAGCAGTAATCTCTGCACCTTGCAACTTAACGTCTATGGTAGAAGCAGGCAAATCCAACTCTTTCTCTACACCTTCAGAGTCAGTTACTTTTACTTTGTTACCTTCAATAGCAACAGCAGTAATAGACTTAACAGCAGCAGGCAATTCCAGTTTCAAACCAGCATCAGAAGCAGTCAGAGCTGCGCTAGATGCAGGGTCGATTTTTACAGCCAGTTTACCTTGAGCTACGCCAAGACCAGTACCAATGTCTTCTTTAAAAACAACTTGAGCCATTATTTATTTCCTTATATCAATTTTCAGAATTTTCAAGTGCTACCACTTGAGCTTTATCTTTACCACCGAGGTCAGTCAGTGGTTCAAGATTCAGTTTGGGCTGTTCACCAGCACCACAAATGTCTTCATCCAAGACTTTAGGGTCAGCTACAGTATATGTGCAATCGTCATACATTACCATAATCTTACCGTTAACTCTTGAAATAGCAACAATAGATTCGATTCGACAACCACCTTTAACGGCTGGTTTCTCATCTTTAACTTCTGGTTTAGGTTCTTCCACTTTAGGTGTGCAGCAACCAGTTTTAACTGTAATACGTCTATTATCGTACATGATTTTTCCTATTTAATTAATAACCAATAGCGAGCCAAGAAGTCTCACCCATTACTACACCATTCTCAGTAGTACCAATGCTACAACCTGTATTATCCATACCACCAACATGAGCAGATACTACCAATTCACCTGTAATACCATTATTCACAATAGGTGTAGCATGAACAGAGATACAAGCAGTGGGGAAAGGAATAGGGAACTCTACTCGTTTATATTGGTCACCATACTCTGTTACTCGACCCCATTGGAAGATAATACCACTAGCAAATTTCTGATAACCACTACCTTTGCTATCACCAGACTCACCTTGGCTCTCACCTTCAGGTACAAGTGCTTCAAGAGAGATAGTAGATACTGTTTGGTTATTAGCATCTTTAAGCAGGATATTCTTACCTTCAATAGTACCGCTTTGTACACCTTGTCTTGGCTCTTCCAAACGAAGACCAGACTCATCTTGAATCAAACCAGAACCAGAAGCTAACTTAATACCTAATGGATTAGCAACAGTACCATTGCCAGTGATAGGTGCTTTAACAGCAACTTCAGTCAGCAGATTAGTTGGCAATGCAGGAGCATCAGGTTTATTTTTAAGTGTATTAACCTCTTCTTCCAACTTATTAATTTTTCTGGCTACATTATCAGCAAGATTCAGAGCAGTTTCTTTACCATTACCTTGCAGGGTAGAGCCAACATTCAAATCCAGTTGCAATGGTTCAGCAGTAGTACCTTTACCTGTCAAACCAGAACGTGAACCAAGAGTAATACCAGCAGCTACTTGCTCTTTTACAGCATCAATAGCTTCTTTAACCTTAGCAACCTCAGCATCTGTATAGTCAGAAGATACTTTGGTAAGAGAAGTTTTCAATGCCTCTAAAGCAATCTTCAGGTTCTCAAGGATAGACAGTTCCTTACGAGTAACCTCTTGAGACAAGTCATTAATCTTATCGTCCAGTTCATCTTTAGCTGCATTCAAAGCTTTAGTCAGGTTATCTACTGGTTCAGGATTAACTACCAATTTACCAGTCAAAGGGTTAATAATAAGAGTAGTCAGGTCTACCAACTCTCTCAAATCAATCCATAACTTCTTGGTTTTTTCATCCCATGCAAAACCTCTATGAAGGTCAATATCATTAGCATGGACAAAGTTTTGTGCGTTTTGTTGTCGCATATCTTTTCCTTATTAAACAACTCTTACTTGAATGTTACCTACAATCAACTCACTACCTGCTTTAGCAGAAGCACTTACAGTAATCTTAACTGTTTTACCTTCATTGCTAACTTCAGTAGAGATATCACCTTGCAAATCTTCTTTAAAATCTGCACAAGTAGAGGTAACAGTTTTAACTGTTTTCTTACCAGCAGGTACTTCTAAGATTTTCATCTTATCTACAAAGTTAAATGCTTGAGCTAAGAAACTACCTGTTTGAGCAATGTTTACTGTCAGGTATCCTGTTGATTTAGTATCTACTACTTGAGTATTAGGTAAGACTCCTCCAATAACTTTAGAGTCAGAAACCTGATATTCACTTTTACTAGTAACTAAATCATTAGAGCAAGGAAGTTCTGTAGCATAACTAGCAAATACATGAGCAGCTTGCCAACCACAATTATTACCTTGTGGTTTTACTAAGATTACTGCACCTTTAATATCTTCATTAATAGTCAATTCACCATTAGCAAAAGTAAAGTTATTAAATGCAGTCAACCGTTCATTACCAGCAGGTATTTTACTAGGATTACCTGAAACAGTCTCATTACGTCCATAATAATAAGAGAATCTTAACTTATTATCAGGCATTTCTTTAAATATGATAGGTGAAGAAATACCACCTGTATCTTTAGTAATATTCTGAACTTTTGTAGCAGGGTCATAGGCAACATTAGTCATTACAAACATAGCTGCACTAACTGCACCAGTTACTTTAAAGGTCTTACCTTGTAAAGTATCTTTAGTCATAAAGTAATTCAGTCGACCATTACCATAGTAGGCAATTTCAACCTTACCTGCTGAATCAAGGGTAGAAGAGAGTAGCTGTACACCAGTTTCTTTATCTACAATAGGAATCAAATCACAGGTATCTTTATTTTGTGCTTTACCTTTTGCTTTCAACACAACAGAAGCTCTGTTATTGGTTTTATTGATTTCAAAAGGTGAATCAGTAGTAATCAAACCACCAATAGGATAGTCACCTTCTTCATTTAATGTGAGAGCCAAAGTTACTTTAACAGAGCCGCCAGCTTGCATATTAGTTAGCGTATAGCCTGTACTACCTTTAGTCTCTTTAACAGTTACTTTATCTGCTTCATAGGATTTACGAGTAATAGTAATACCTGTTAATTCAGGAATTTGTAAATCCAATGTAGCAGTATCTACTGTACCTTCACCCAGATTAGAAGCAACCAGTGTAACAATAGCTTCATCACCCACATAGGAAGATGGTTTATCAATAGACAAGCCAAGAATCAAATCACTAATAAGAGACGTTTCAGGAACTAATTGGATACATTCACCATCTTGTTTAGCCAGTACAGTAGTACCTTTCTTCCAAGCTTTCTTAGGTAAGGCATCAATAGCAGCACAATCTAAACCTGCTTTAGCATCCGAAGCATCACCTTTATCACCTTTAGCACCAGGTGCACCAGCATCACCCTTTTCACCAGCTTCACCACGAGAAGGTTTACCAGTATCTACACCATCAATGAACCAGTTACCATTAACACCAATACGGACACGGGGAGTCTCAAGAACTACATCATTACCATCTGGGTTATGAATGGTTACATCACCTGTACGAGCATCTTTATCAGCTACTCTTGGAAGTTTAGTAGGGTCAACATTGATAACACCATCATTGCTAACAGTGAGGGTGTTACCAACATTCACATCCAACTTCTTATCTTCCAGCCGTTCCCAGTGAATAGTTTTACCTACATCACGAGCGAGAACGGCATTCTCAATAGAATTTGTATTCATGTTTATTCACCTTGAGGGGTTGAATGAATATAACCTGCAACATAAGAACCATCGAAATTACGCAATTCAACACCAGCAGTATGACCAGCGTGGAGGACAGTATTGTCATCCAAAGTCAGTTCATAGTTACCAGAAGTCTTGTTAAACACAAAAGATTTAACACCTTTAGTAGCATTAATAGCTTTTTGCAGTGCTTCATCTTTATCTTTCAACTCTTGAATGGTTGCATCATATTCACAGCTAGTAATGAACTGACACCAGCCAGTATCTTTGCTAGGGAATACAGGATTACAGCAATCTGGTTTCTTATATGGGTCACATGGGTCAGGTTCAAACTCTTTAGAAGTAGGTTCAATTACTTCTTTAGCAATCCACAAATGACCACCATGAGTTACCACTGCACCAATATCATAACGTTGATATGGAGAGAACTCAGCTACACCTTTCTCATACAGGTATGCCAACAGAGAACCTTGATACAGCAATACACTGTTCAAATCTTTCATTTGCAAATCACCTTCCAGTGATTCCAAACCAAACTTGAAGTTAGCATTAGCAATACGGTCTACACTGTCTTTACCAACGACTTTGTTAGTACCGAACTCAACAGGCAAGTACTTACCAGCAGCAGCTTCACTTGCAAACACTTTTACTTGATTTACTCTTTTCATTTTAGAACGCCTTAATTAGTTGTTTATGAGTAGTGGAAATAGCCGATTGGCGAGGGTGTACTGCCTTGATAATAACCTTTGTATACAGGGTTTTCGGCTTCGTTTCGTCTCCAGTTCCCAAGACGGAACGGAAGGCATGGGTCGATTGTTGCATCTCGTCTGCACTCTGAGCAACAACCACATACGGGCTTACAAAGCTCGCTTCTGACGTAGAAGTGGGCGTGCTTACCACAGGATTGCTTACGGATTGTTTCGCACATTGTTTATATCCTAGAGGGTTAATTTTATTAATGTCAGTGATTACAGCAGGTGCAGAGATAAACTCTTCACGTTTAATAGTATCTGATTCATAAGTACCATTCTCACCAAATGCCAGATGGAAATGTCCTTCAAACATAGGAAGAGAATCAGTATTCAGAGCTTGAATCCAATGCTCTCTGGTTTTACCCAAAGGCAAACCTTCAGCCATTCTTCTCAATGCTCTAGCTAAATCAGGATACTTAGCCAATTTACCGTAAGAACCATCCCATTCAACCCAACCAGCAGGAACAGGTGCATCACCTACAACATGAACCATAGAACCAACAGGTAAACCATCAAATTCATTGGAACAGCTTACAGCAAATGTATCAGAACCAAGAGCTTGATACAGCTCAGGGTACATAGCCTTATCGAACTTATCACCACCTACATACTCAATATAACCATTCATTTGAGTATTCATAGGAACAGTAACAATAGTACCTACTGGATTAATATCTTTAAATACAGCAGTATCTACATCCAGTCTTTTCCAGTGGATTGAGCTAATATGTGATGTATTCTTTTCAGTCTGAGAGATATACAAATGACCATCAAAGGTAACAACAGCACCTCTTGGATAAGCCATATTCAATGTAAACTCTGGAACACCTCTGTCAAACAAATAACCTAGATTTGCTGTCAGGAAGTTCAGTACACCATTCAACTGTTCCTTAGTAGGTTGTTTATCAAAACCCATTTCATAAGGCAGTTTATTGGTACGCCAGAAGTTATTTGAATCACCATAGTAGGTAGTGTTGTTTACATCTTTCAGATTGCCTACTTTAGCTTTAGAGGCGAATACAGGGAATTTACCCAGCAAACGTTCCAACATCTTATTCTCCTTCGCTCAAGTTAGCGACAACACTCAAATCGCCTTCATGACGCAATCTATCTCTATTGATAGACTCATCATTACCAGCTTTCTCAGAAGCTTCAATAGCCTTAATAGCTTTACGTCTTGCTTTAGGACAATCTGAATAGGTAGCCTTAGCAACAGCTTCAGTAGCCAACAAACCAAGCAATGCAGGTTCAACTGTATCTACTCGTTTAGAGACTTCTTCAGTTAGATTAGCATTAGCTTTAGTAACTCTAGCAATACTTTCCAAATCTTCTACAACAGCAGTCAGACGCTTAGAATATTCAGCATAGTCATTAGCCAGAAGAGTACGATGTTGCTCAAGGTTCTCTTGCAGACAACGTTCGTATTGAACAAACAAGTCTTCTACATTTTTGATGTTGGTTTCCATCAAAGCAAGAGCTTCATTGAAGACTACCTTTTGTGTTTCCAATTCATGTTGAATCTGTTGTTGATTCTCTACAAATTGATTCACTCTAGGTGCAATCTGACTCAAGAAAGGAATGTTATCTGCAAGTTTAATCAATGCATTAACATTCTCTGCAAGAGTAACAATCGTACCTAAATATTGCTGGAAGAACTCCAGCTTGTTTACGTTAGCACCGAGCTTAGTAATATGAGGAAGGTTATCAGATAGTGACTTCAGCATTTGAAGATGAAGGTATACCTGATGCACCACCTCGTATGACTCTGAACCAATCTGGTAATGAACCAACTGATTCAGGTTATTAACGCCCATTGGTCTAACATCAGACAAATGTGGATACATTAAATCCATCCTCTCATATAAGGTTTTTGATTAATAGTAATACCCTCTTCTACCCCCAAACCTTGTCGTTGTAATTCCTCAACCAATGTGCGGAACTTAGCATAATAAGCATTAGACTCATTATGTTTAGAACCACCCATATTCTGATAGAAAAGACAAGCTACATATGCTTGTAGAGCCGATTGAAATGAAGCAGGAATATTGATTTCCCAATCCAAATCCAATGGCTCTGTATAAGGTATTTCAGGGTGCTTTGCTCTATACAAGACAGAGAGTTGACCTTCTGTCATGTTAGGAACATGGATACAGTTATACTCAGGAAGCATAACGGAATACGGGCTGAAATAATCATTGATAGGAAGTTGATTACCTTCCATATCCTGTACTGCAAGTACCTTGATTAAATCATCTCTAAAAGGGTACTCTGGACTGTCCATGATATATCTGACTTTTTCGGTCGATAGGAGATTACTCATGGCATACTTAGAGTTCAGATAGTAATGGCTCAGTCCAGAGTATAGCTGAATAATCAAGCTAG
>ERZ1674173.106-NODE-106-length-17236-cov-6.296199_pt1 | contig 17236 bp, 10 predicted proteins | sample MGYA00581290_ERZ1674173 | MGnify/ENA primary metagenome ERZ1674173 (study PRJEB41354, sample SAMEA4873334) | human saliva metagenome | biome: human-associated habitat [ENVO:00009003]; feature: mouth environment [ENVO:08000002]; material: saliva material...
CTCTTCAGAGGGGGTGGGTTACTGGAACCCGAGAAGGGAACCTAGTAGCTCACTCTCTCTTTTTGTTTCCTCAAAAAACTGAATCCGATATAGAAACCGAGTGCCGAAACACGGCAAAGGTTCAATACTCCCAGCCTCGGCCCCCGAACCGAGCCGAGGATTGCGACCGGAAAGACAACTGAAGGAAACAAACATTTTGAGTACGAAAACCAACCCCAAAAAGACTATCCTTGCCAGCACGTTGCTTACGGCAACCATCGCAGGAGCAGTCGCACCGGCACTAGCCACCAACGATACCGACAATAAGACGACTAAGACTCTCACTGCTGGTTCTACCATTAAGCTCTCTGATACTGAGACCATTAAGAATGATGCAGATACCCATTTGACTGGTGATACTGCGACCACTGAGGCGGCGCCTACTCTTCAGGGCACTGTCTCTGTGGATAATATTAAAGTTGCGCTCGCGCAGACCCCCGAAGAGGGTGCCCGTATGGGTGGCGCTACCGTTGGGTGGGGTGCTAAGGCGCAGGCAGAGGATAAGCAGAACCTCACTGGTGCACAGGATGCAACACTCAGTAACGGTAATGCGCCTACGCTCGCTGTCACGCCTCTCACGACTAGAAGCGGTTGGAAGCCCAGCTGGGGTGTGCTCGGGCAGGATGTGTCTAATCACCAGCCTAGTATCAACTGGGCGGCTCAACACGCCGCAGGTAGCCGCTTCTCCTGGGTGAAGACCAGTGAGGGTACAACCTATGTAGACCCCACCTTCTCCAACCATTACACGGGTGCTCGTGGTGCGGGTTTGGTGACTGGTGGCTACCATTTTGCTTTGCCGCCGCAGTCTTCTGGTCGTACGCAGGCTGAGATTTTCATTAAGAACGGCGGCGGGTGGACTGCTGACGGTAAGACCCTGCCGGGCATGCTCGATTTGGAGTACAACCCGTACCCGTCTTTGGGTAACACTTGCTTTGGTATGTCGCAGAGCCAGCTGAAGACTTGGACTTGGGACTTCGTGAAAACATATAAGGAGAAGACTGGTCGTTACCCGACTATCTACTCTACAACCGACTGGTGGAACACCTGCATGGGTGGCACTAACGAGTTCAACGGTCTGCCTTTGCATATTGCGAACTATTCCACGGGACCTGGCTACATGCCGGGGGGCTCCACCAGCTTCGACATCTGGCAGTTCTCCTCGGTGGTGCCCTTCGCGGGTGATTCCAACGTTTTCAACGGCTCGCAGGAAGAGCTGGACAACTTCGTCCGTAATGCCAATTATGTCTCCAAGTGGGGTAGTAACGGTAAGGTTTCGCCGAAGCCGGTCACTGACCGCTCCGCCTCTGCGCCGGAAGCACCCAAGCCTGCTGATGATAACGGCGACCGATATTTCGGCAACGGCGGCTTCCTGAACATCCACAGCGGTATTGGTAGCTACTGGGCTAGAAACCAGGAGCGTTACGGTACCCCCATCGGTCGTGAGCTCGCGTTGCCTGGAGGCTGGGCTCAGGACTTCACGAATGGTTACCGCATCTTGCACCGCAAGGACGGCAAGGGCGGCGCCGTCTACCTGCGTGGAGCAATCGGTGACCTGTGGGTTAAGGGCGGGAATGAGTACGGCAAGTACGGGTACCCTCTGACGGACGAATATACTTTCCGTGAATCCGCACAGCAGGACTTTGACAGCGGTAAGAAACTGATTTGGTCTGCTAAAAATGGTGTCCACGTTATGACCAATTTCCAGCCGATTACGACTAAGTGGTTGGAACTTGGTGACGTCCGCACCATCGGCACACCCATTACCGACGAAATTGTTCAGGGTGACACCACATACCAGGACTTTCGAACCGAGGACGGTAAGGTAACCCGCCTTACTCTAAATCACAGCACCCAAAAGGTTGAAGTCACCGACCCCACAGTCAAATATCAAGTCGTCAATGGCATCAAGGGATACCTGCAAGACCACAAACGCAACTACGGGTCTCCCATCGAAAACGAGCGACAGACTGGCAGTAGCGTTTGGGAGCAACGATTCGAGACCGGACACGCCGTAGTCTTCTCCTACCAGGCAGGCGGAAAAACCGTCTGGACTCGCGGAGCAATCGGCGACCGCTGGCTCAAAGCAGGCGGCTCCGCAGGAACCTACAAATACCCCAAGACCGAAGAACTGGCTACAAATGGGTACGTGTACCAAGACTTCGGCTCAGGACACAAAATGGTCTGGACTGAAAAAACAGGAGTCCACAATATCTGGATGCCTGGCGCAATCGGTCACTACTGGCAAGAACACCAGGACGAGATTGGTGTCCCCGTCACGGAGGAGACCAGTCAGGGCAACGGCATCATGTCTCAGGACTTCATCAAAGACGGACGAATCAGCCGCATCGTCTGGACCGAAAAAACCGGCGCACACAAGGTGCTCATCCCCAGCGCAATCGGCAACAAATGGCTCGCCTACGGCAACACCGGAAACAACCAACTCGGCGTACCCGTCTCAGAAGAATACTACGTCCACGGCGGCATGGCGCAAGACTTCAAAAACGGCGACGACTACTACATCGTCGGCTGGAAAGACGACGCACAAGCAGGACACCCCACCCGCATCATCCAATTCAACAGCCCCGTCGGGCAGAAATGGGCACGAGAAGGTCACTGGGACGTCCACGGATTCCCGATGAGCGACGTAGTAAACAACCGTCACGCAACGACCCAAACGTTCTCCAGAAGCGGCACCATCAGCACCATCACCGGACACACCGGCTTCAGAAGCGTGGGACACATCAACGATGCGCTCGCCGCAGAGCCGGTGGTGAATCAGGCTAATCGTGGTCAGCAGATTGTTGAGACTGCCAAGAGTGGTCTGGGTGGACGCTACGTTTGGGGTGGTAAGACGTTCAAGTCGTGGGACTGCTCCGGCTTCGTGTCCTGGGTCTACGCACAGCACGGAATCAAGCTGACTCCCTACACGTTCTCAATGGTGAAAGAGCTCAAGCCGACGAGTAACCCTAAGCCTGGCGACCTTGTCTTCCAGAACGGCTACAACCACGTCGGCATTTACCTGGGTAACGGTCGGATGGTTTCTGCGCTGAACCCGAGCGAAGGTACTATTGAGCACCCGACCAGCTGGATGCCTGTGGATGGTTACTATACCGTGAAGTAACTTGCTATACTGTGAGTGTAATTTATTCACTCGCTCCAAATGTGAGTGTTTTATTTTGCATTGTCACAGACGTGTCACCCAGCTTCCCTATAGTGAAAGCCTAGTCACTGGGATTCTGGTTCAGATACGTGAAGAGCCCCTAGCCGTGGAACGCCGGGGGCTCTTCGCATTTCTCTCAAGATTCATGGAGTTAGGGGAGCGGAGGCAGAACACCAAAGATGGTGAAGTAGGTTGTTCTCATATCCCATAGATTGTCCCGCAAATTGTTGAGAATCTGACGCTGGTTATGCACTTCCTTAGCTTTGTTCGGCAGGTCAGTCATGTTTTCAAGGTGGTTTAGCTTGTTGCGGGCTTCTTCAATCTGCCCTTCCGCTAAGGAGATTGCGTCCATATAGGCGCTCTGGTGGCTTTGGATGATTGCGTTATTCATGCGATGTAGGGACTTCCACGGGGTTTTACTCTTGGGATGATACTACCACACGATGTAGGTTATTCCAGTGGAGATTTTCTGATATAGGGGTAATGTTTCCTGCCCTATTTGTATCAGTGGGCTCTTGGTTTTTATGCGTTTATTTTGAAGGTAAATTATGTCTACGGCTCGTAAGTTTCATATTAATATTCATGGTGAGGTAGCGAAGTGCGAGGCTCAGAAGCAGTGCCGCCGCCGACAGCAAGGACCGCACTTTGAAGATGTGGCGTCCGCAAATCTGTGGAGACAGGCAGAAGCCGAGTCTGAGGTTCGTTACGACGAGCTCCTTCAGGTGTTCGATACAGACAAATTCGATTTAACTCCTGAGCTGGCTGAGAGCTACGGCGTATCCGCTTGGACGCTCCATAAGGTGAACCCGGAGAAGTACCCGAACCCGGAAACCGGAGAGTTTGCCAAAGATTACTTGAACGACGAAGACGCACCCCAGCCGAAGAAGAGTGTTGCGAGTGCTGAGGTTCCTCCTCTTCCGGCGCCTGTGATGGAGTTGCCTGATGGTGTTCAGGAAGTTTCAGACCGTTATGGGCAGGTGTTGTTGTCGTTTGGGTTTGATGAGGCGACTGATACGGTGAGGGTTCCTCCGATGTATGCGGAGGAGGCTCCTTATGACCGGTATCAGATTGTTGAGGCTACTGATATTCTTCAGGGGAATCTTGAGGAGTCTGCTCAGGCTTTGTATGAGAGTGAGTTGGAGAATGGGGTTCCTGAGCATACGGCGCGGTTGATTCTCGATGATGAGGATTTGGTGATTAGTTGGGCGATGTCTGAGATGAATGAGCCAATTGATAAGAAGGAGTTTGTGGAGGCGCGTGCGGGGTGGGCGCAGTCTGCATTGGTGGCGGGGCGGGTGGATAGCCGAATCCAGATTGATGAGCCTGGTTCTGCTCCTGCCGGTGACTATGCGACTTATGAGTATGGTGTCCCTAGCTCGTACATGCCTGAGCCTGATGAGGATGCTGAGGCGGATATGCCTTCGTTTGCTTCGGGTGCGAAGTTGTCTGGCATTGATAAGGGCAGATGGGAGGCTTATGTTGCTGAGCGTAATGATGTGCAGGATTTGATGGGTTTGTGTAAGGAGACGCAGGCTTATCGGGCTAATCCTACGTATGCTCAGTACACGTCGTATAACGAGTCTACGGGTGAGGCGTACCGGATTATTGATGAAAATACTGGTACGAAGCTTACTCTTGCGGGTAGGCGTCTTTCGCAGGATACGGCTACTCGCCGGTATGGTTCGGTGGGGGATATGCATCGTTATGGTGGTTATCGGTGGGACCGTAAGGAGCAGGAGAGTATCAAGGATTATTTCAATGGGTATCGTGGTGGGGATTCGGTGTATTCGGAGTCTCCGTTCCGTGGGTATGAGCATCGTAGTGCTGATGATATTCGTCGTTTGCAGTGTCAGGTGTCTGCGATTGCGAGTATTGCGAGGGAGGTTGAGGGTATGGATGCTGATGCTCAGAAGGAAATTTATAAGGCGCATAAGTATTATCCGAATGGTCGGCATAAGGATGTGTCTTTTGAGGATTATATGGTGACGAGTATTTATGCGGGGAAGAAGGCTATTGATACTGATTCGCCGTATCCTACGTTGTCGAATGTGGTGCCGGGGGATAAGAAATTTGATTCGTTGGGTGCTTATTCTTCTAAATTTAGGGGGTGGTCGTCTCAGTCGAATCCGAGTATCGACAGGGATGCGGTGAAGAAGGTTACTAGCCGTACGTATGAGGCTAAGGGTGGGTATCGCCATTCGGATGGTGCTTGGCGTAGTTCTTACCAAGCCGCTGTGCATGGGTTGGGTTCTCCTCGTGAGGAGGCGATGCTGTATATGCACAGCAATATTCGTGGTCGTACTTTGAGTAGTGTTGCGAAGAATTCGTTTGAGCAGTCTTCGGCTCAATTGAATACTTCTCGCGACAATAGTGATTTTCTGGTGAAGTATGTGGATGAGGATGGGGATACTCGGTTTGCGTATGCGCCTCAGCCGGAGAAGGATGGTGTTCTCGACATTGTTCATCTGCCGAAGGATGCTACGATGCGTGACCAGAATGGGTTTGAGTTCCCTGCACCGTATTGGACGAAGGCGGCACGTGCTGAGTACATGTTTGGTGGTCGTGCGTTCCAGGAGGGGGACGTTGAGCATATTATTGTGAATGACGATAGTACGACGAACTCGAAGTACACGCTAGAACTCTTCTAACGTTTTCATCTAACGCAAATACCCTTTGGGGCAAGTCCTTGCGGCTTGGTACCCAGAGGGTATTTTTACACCCGGGACACGCCGACACCCTCCCATGTTTTGCAAAATAAAAATATAGTGTGCTACTATTCTTCTACCAGCCTTGTTCTGCATGGGATGAGGTTGGGTTATTCACTTCAATTCATTCAACTTCACTTCTCACACTAAGGAGAACACACTATGAACATTTCCCGCCGTTCCCTCATTGCCGGTGCCGCCGCAGGCGGTGCGCTCATGGCACTGAACGCACCCGCCGCGAGCGCACGCGACCGCTTCGTTGCCGCCGCAAAGGAGCCTACCGTCAAGAAGGTGGCGACCCCGGCTGTTGGTCACGCTATCAAGCGTGGTGGTACCACTGATTCTCTGTCTGCGATTAACTCGGTGACGGTTTCTCCGTGGAACAGCATTGTTACCCCTGGTTATGGGGACTATAACGCGAACGGTGATACTTACGGTACGAGCCGTGTTTGCCTGTCTGCCTTTGATGCGGATGGTAATTCTCTGATGCAGTTTAAGCCTGCTGGTTCTGAGGCTGTGACTGCGCAGTATGCGGCTGGTCGTGTTTATGTGCCTTTGACTGACCCTTCTCAGCCTGCGAATTTCCGTGAGCTGTGGAATCGTACTGCGGTTTGGGAGTCTGATACTACTGGTAAGGATTGGGTTCTGCGTGATATTCGTGACCCGCAGGGTCGTCCGTATAAGGCGGAGCATGTTTGGGATATTTGTTCTGCTCCGGGTACTAATGACACTCTGTTTATCAGTTTCAGTTCTCATAAGGACGCTGTTCATGGTTTGGCGTATGAGGAGGGTGTGGTTCTGATGGGCGATTTTGAGGGCGGTTTTGTTCCGGCGTATATTTCGTCTGCGCCGAATCAGACGGTGCGTCTGCTTCCTACCACTAAGCAGAAGTCGCAGGGTGGTAACATCACTGTTCGTGCTACTCGTAATGTTCGTGGTTGGGGTAAGGAGGATGTTCTTATTATTCTGACTGATGGTGATGGTACGAAGCTTCAGGCTGTGCGTGATGATGGTTTCTCTCGTTCGTCTGTGACTAACCCTAATGTTTATTCGGATGAGCATGGTTATGACCATAACTGGACTGTGAGTGATGTGTTCACTTCTCCGGCGGCGGTTCTTCCGTCTGATGTGCATGAGTTTGCTGATGGTTGGCGTTTTGAGCCGGGTGATGTGAAGTCTGACCGTAATGTTCGTGGTGTGCAGGGTTATCTGCGTCATCGTGATAAGTCTAAGGGTTTTGACCTTGCTATCCCGAATGAGGAGAACCCTGTGAAGGATATGGGTGTCCTGCATACTTACATGTCGTCTAATTCCCCGGTGTGGCATGCTATCCGTTCGCAGTTTGGTGACCTGACGATTATCAATACTCAGAGCCAGCTGGTGTGGCACGTCAATAAGGGCGATTTCAAGCGTTACAAGACTGCTGATACTACCAGCAAGCTCCGCAATGAGCTGTTGAAGGTCTCTGGTGACAGCTTTGGTGTGATTCTGTCTGGCAATTCGGGCAACCCGAAGCTAGTGTTCGGCACCACTGATGGTTACCTGCTGTACATTGACGGTCTGCTCCCTTACGCTGAGGCGAAGGACATGAAGCGTCGTGCCGGTACGGACAAGCGTTTCTCGGATGATTACGAATACGAGACCTACAAGTACGGTATGAACTTTGCGGAGTACCGTAAGCGTGATATGGCTGACATTGCAGAAGCACGCCGCCTGAATAAGGCACAGGGTCTGCGCCCGCGCACCTACTACAAGCGCATCGCAGAGTAAATACATCTGTGACACCTACACCACCATGTAGGTGAACCGCATATAATGGGAGATGCACCATACAACACCACGTATGGTGCATCTCCCACAACCAATCCCCCCCTGTAAAGGAAGAACAGGAAACCCCAAATGAGTATCCCCAACCAAGACACCAAGCAGTACTCAAACCCCAACAACACCGACGGAAGCGAACCCGCTAACCCCGACCCCGCACCCACCACCGGCGGTAACAGCGGCACCTGCGGCGCCCTCGCCCGAACCGCCCTACTCGGCATCACCCTCATCACCGGCATCTTCATCCTCGCCAACCTCACCACCTGGGCAATCAGCCAAACCCTCAACAACATCAACCTCCCCATCGCCAACTACCACATCCTATCCCTCACCTACAGCGCCGCAATCCTCACCCTCACCATCGCCGCCGCATACCCCATCACACGCAAACTCGGCACCACCATCCCCAAACTCCTCCTCGGAAACTTCATCACCGACAAAGCCTACCAATACCTCGCCGCAGGCGCCCTCGGAGCCGCCGCCCTCACCACACTCAACGTCATCACCACCACCACCCTCACCGGACGCACCGAAGCAACCTGGACAGCACCCTACCAAGTCATGAACACCAACACCCTCCTCGCATACATCGGCTTCACCGTCCTCCTCGCACCCATCGCCGAAGAAACCCTCTTCCGCGGAACCCTCCTCAACCTCGCCACCCGAACCAAAATCCCCGGAGCAACCACCCTAATGCTCACCATCTCCACCCTCGGATTCACCACCTACCACATCGCAGGAACCATCCTCACCACCACCATCACCGCAACCACCACCGGAAACCCCAACACCCTCTGGACAACCCTCACCGCCCTCACCCCACAAATCATCAACTACACCCTCGCAGGCATCATCCTCTCCATCATCACCCTCAAAACCAAAAACATCTTCGCCTCCTGGCTCGCACACGCAACCTACAACCTCACCCTCCTCTACGGACTCAACACCGCAATCATCGCCCTCATCACCCACTAAAACCTGATATACTAAACCAGTTATCGGTTAAAACAAACAGAGCCGACCAAGCCAGACACCAACGTCCAGCAAGGTCGGTTCTCCTTTGTCCAAAACCCCAAGCAACGGTCGAACCGCCCCACAGCCCAAGGCAAAACCGACAACACAAAAAGGCGGACGGGAAACCCACCCACGAACCACAAGTTCTAGAGGCGAAACCCCACAAAGGTAGGCAAGACATCTGACATGCCCAGCCTGACAGCTAATCCCGCAGACCACTGACAGATACCCAACAGAAAGAGAACCACCCACACATGGGCAAGAAACTCAACTACACCAAACTCACCATCCTCACCCCCCTCATCATGGCACTCGTCACCCCAAACGTAGCGCTCGCTGATGTAGGCAAGGTGGAGACCCCTGCAACCTTTGCTTCCGCCGATGCACCCCAAAATGTTTCCACTGCCACCCCCTCCGGTGCCAATGATTATGTAGACCCGAACAACACACAGGTTGTCGAGCTCACCCCGGAACAGCGTACTGAACTGAAGAACATGTACATCGACCTGGGTGACGGCTCCAGCATTGAAGCCCTGAGCCTCCAGAATATGCAGAACGAGTCTGCGAAGAAAGCGCAGGCACGTGGCAAAGCAATGGATAAGCTCTTCTCGGGGATTATCTCTACCCGCGATGAACTAGCGGCGAAGGCAGATGCTGAGAAGAAATCTGAAGAAGAAGCTCGGGCTAAGAAGGTAGCTGAGGAACAGCGACAGCAGGCTGAAGCGGCGGCAAAAAAGGCAGACGCTCAGCAAACCCCAACGGTTACTCCCGCCGCGAACACTGCAACCGTCGCACCTCAATCCCAAAGCCAGAAGAAATATACCCCGGCAGTAGCGGCGAACACCGCAACGCCCACGTACACCTCTAATTTTGATGTACGTGTGGACAAGGGCTCCACTGTCGATACCAGTGTGGACACCAGTAAGGTAGATGCCAAGCGAGCAGGAATCATCAAGACCGCCCAGACCGGCATCGGTGGAGCCTACATCTGGGGTGGAAAAACCTTCCGAGCTTGGGACTGCTCCGGGTTCGTGGCATGGGTCTACGCACAGCATGGAATCAAGCTCACCGCATACACGTTCTCGATGGTGCAGGAGCTCAAACCGACCAGCAATCCTAAGCCCGGCGACATTGTCTTCCAGAATGACTACAACCACGTCGGCATTTACCTGGGTAACGGTCAGATGGTTTCTGCCCTGAACCCGAGCGAAGGAACCATCATCCATCCCGTTTCTGTCATGGCAGTCGATGGATACTACACCGCCTTGTAGCAGGCACCAAGTTCTGCTACACTAAAACTATCTGAGGTTGGCTCCAAAGATTTCAGAGACACCCCTAAATAATCAACTACTGGCAGTGACTCGCTCGGTATCGAAGATTTAGGGTGAGTACCCCGACAGCTACACAGCTTGTCGGGGTATTTTTTATACCCAAAATCTTGCCGGTAAGGAATAAATCATGGACACCTGATATAATGTACCAGTATTCACCCAAAGGCGGCGTATCTGATATGCATTTTGTAGAGCAGATACGCCTTCTCTACAGGTGGTATCACTCATGTAGCTAACCTTTTAGCGACAGTCTTCCGCCTGCCGGTTTGCTGGCTAAGGAAGAACCCAACCTCGGTACTGGGGTAGGGAAAACAACATAACCTTTTGGAGAAACATTCAATGTCTACTAAGACGCTAACCAAGAAGAAGCTCATCGCCGCTCCGATGCTTGCTCTGGCGGTTGCACCGACTTTCGCAAGCGTCGCTCCGGCTATCGCCGCCGAAGCACCTTCCAGCAACGTCACTTTGAACTCTACCCTGGCTAACTCTTCCCTGAAGGTTACTGGCGGCGAAGGTCCCGTTCAGGTGCTCACCAACGGTCGTGGCGGTGTTACTCGCCAGGTGAGCCTTACCATCCCTAATACCGATGGTGCACTCAAGGCTGGGCAGACCACTCAGATTGAACTCGTACCCACGCTCTCCGCTGGCTCTGAGGGTAAGCAGAACAAGAGTAACCTGATTTTCACTCCTGAAGTTACCCAGGTCACCAATACAGACGGTAAGGTAGTTGGCACCATCAGCCCGGTTGCTGGCAACTCCCGTGCAATTAACATCACCTGGACTGATGAGATTACGAAGAACCCGCGTGACATCAACGCTAACTTCACTGCGCTCATCACTGGTCTGAATGACGAGAAGGTCATGAAGACTTATGACATCAAATACACGGCTACTGGCATTGGTGAGATTGACGGCGGCAAGATTAACCTTAACCCCGCTCCTACCCCGCCCGGCTACATCCCCGTTGCAGGTGTCTGGTACCCCGGTGTGGGCAATGAGGTTTGCGGCGTGAATGACGCATTCCTTAAGGGTCAGACTGCTCCGCATGGCGTTGTGGCAGGTGGTAAGTATGAGATTGAGCTGAGTGTCAATAAGGCAGACCAGCTTTTCCGTATCGGCAAGGATGGTGCAGATAACTGGCTTAAGGAAAACCCGAACTTCGTGATGACCCCTACGGCTCCCACGAAGATTGTCGATAACTTCTATTACCCACTGACGGGTGAGGAGCTTATTGCCTGGGCTAAGGCGCACCCGAATGATGCTAAGCTATTTGTTTTGAAGGGTGCAAGGTCTGCGGCGGAGCACAAGGCGTGGGCTGACGGCAACTTTGACGCGCTAGACCCTAATGGTCTTGAGGTACGTGCGGCAACTGGCGGCTACACTGGCTACATTCTGAACGGCAAGAAGTACGATGCCACCCCCACTGGTGAGCTTGCCAAGGCAGGTGTCACCGATACCCTGGTGTACATCAACTTCGACAAGTCCACCTCGGATAAGTTGGTTTTGGAGTACGACGCACGATACGATGGTGAAGCGTTCTGGTTCACTACGGCATCCGCTGATAAGAACAACCCTAGTGCTTGGGGTGCGGCGGCAGACGCTAAGAACCACCGTTGCGGTGATGTTCAGCTGACCGCTGAGGCTGTCCGTGCGAAGAAGACTATCTTCACTTTTGAAGCGCAGACCTACCGTGTTGATACTGGCGGTCGCCCCCGTACTGGTGGATTCGCTGCTTACGGCACCTACAACTACGCAAACAGCTCTGCTGATGCGGTTGCTCTCCCGAAGGACGGCAACGAGGAGAAGTCCGGTCCTTACGGTGTTCCCTTGGTTGCTGATTTGATGGAAAACTCCTCGACCGTCCACCCCTACAGCATTGATAAGACCAAGACTGTCTTCTCTACTACTGAGGGCGCTACCATTTCCGAAGGCGGCAAGAAGATTGTCGTTCCGGGTAAGGCGACCATCACTATTGACGCTAACGGCGTAGCAACGGCTGTTCCTGAGAAGGGTTTCAGTGGCACCGTGGTAGTTAATTACAAAATCTTCGATACCGGCAACGCCACTACTAAGGTGCCTTCCACCGCGACTTTCACTTGGGCTAGGCAGTCTAACCTGACTGTCGCTCCGGCTGAGAAGACTGTTCTGGTGAATAGTGAGAAGTCGCATACTCTTGACCCGCTGGCTACTGCTAAGGTTGAGGGTAGCACCATTGACGCTTCTACTTTGAAGCTTGGTGCTGGTGACGGCGCTACTTCTTACAAGTTCGGTGATTCTGGTGTGACTGCTAAGGTTGTGGACGGTAAGGTCGTATTTGAGCACCCGCAGGACATTGTTGGCGACTTCACCGTCCGCTACGTCGTCTCTACTGCCGACGGCAAGGAAGCGGAGTCTACTGTTACTCTGCACATCCAGCCGGTAAACACCGCAATTGGTATTGTCACTAAGATTAACGGTGAGGATGCGAATGTTGAGCCGGTGAAGCTGAAGCTTGACAAGAACGGTAGCGCTACTGGTAAGGTCACCGTTGAGCTGACTAACACTTCTGGCTCTGCGGTTACGCTGAATGGTGATACCTTGAGTGTGGCTAACGCGGCTGGCGCCAAGGTTACTTTGCCTGCTGGATTCACTCTGGCACCGGGGGAGACGAAGACCGTTTACACCGGCGATGTCGTGGTTCCCTCCGGCAAGTCGGTAGATGTTGAGTACAAGGCAACCCAGACCGCTAACATTTTCAAGCACTGGGACGGCACCAAGGTATCTGGTACCGTTGGCTCTGCACAAACCGTGACCGACCCGGCTAAGGCGGTTGCTGAGGTTGTTTCTGAGGTTCCTGGCAACCCTCCCGTTGTCGAGGATAACCCGGAGGCAACTTACACCGAGCCGAAGGCATCTGACGATAGCTTCACTATCACCACGGACGAGACTGTCCTGGAAGGTATTCTGAGCAACGATAAGGGTGGCTCCATCAACGGTGTTGATGACCCCCTGGATGCGAAGACTATTCGTTTCCAGGCTGAGGATGGTTCCTGGGTTACTTCTCGAACCTTCGAGGGTAAGGGTACCTACACCGTTGATGAGAATGGTGTCGTGAAGTTCCTCCGTGCGGCGGGTTACACTGGTGAGCTTCCCGAGGTGACCTACCAGGTTTCCACCGTTTCGGGTCTCACTACTCAGGCTGTGATTCGTCTTGAGCACAAGGTTGAGCCGCCGGTAACTCCCGAGGCTCCGAAGCCTAGTGAGCCCGTTGTTGAGAAGCCGTCTGAACCTGCTAAGCCGATTCAGGCTAAGACTGGTCACAGTGGTGAGTCTAACAATGGTTCGCCTTTGGCAACTGCTGGGTTGTTTGCAGGTATCCTGTCTGCATTTGGTAGTCTTGCTCTTCGCCGTAAGGCTACCGAGAAGGATTCTGAGTAGTCCCAATGCAGTAAGGTAAGGTGCTTACTTTTGTAGCTTGCCTTTAGAGTAAGGGCTCCACGTGGATTGACTATCTAATCCATGTGGAGCCCTTATCACATACCCAAGCGCTTGCACTTATTTCACTTATCTTGTAGAATTTATTTATCTAATCCCTCAAGAAAAGGAAATAAAATCATGCATCTGATTCGGCTCACCGATATGGTTTCCCTTGAAACTATCGCTAAGGCAAGGCTTGAAGCTAAAGAATTACTCGAACTTGGTGGTCTACCTATCACGTTCTCTGAAGCATCAGACCCGGAGAATACTGAAGCGTTGTCACACGTGGTTGCTGAAGTTGTCTCCGCTCTCGCTGATGAGAAAGACATTCAGATAATAACTCATCCCGACACTATGACTACGACTCAAGCCGCGCGACACATTGGTGTTTCTCGACCGACGCTGATGAAAGCTATCCGCAACAAAGATATTCCTGTACATATGGTTGGGTCACACCACCGACTTCGTTTCGAAGATGTCGAACAGTTCCGCAAGAAGCTCCTCACCGAGCAGGCGGCTGAGAAAGAGAATGCTATCCTTGAGCTCTGGAAGTTTGAAGAAGAGAACGGTCTAGTCGAACTCCTCACGCCGTAAGCAGGATAAGAAGCCCCACTGTAATGCAAATAGATTTTGCACCGCAGTGGGGCTTCTTGATATATTCTCTATTGTAATTACAATCACTACAGCATGATTCCTGATTTGGAATCATGGGAGAGTCGTTTCTGATTTTTATGGCAAGTTTCTCTAAGCGCCGCGCAGGTGCCACTGTTCTAGCTGTGTCAATGCTGACCGGAGTAACAGTAGCTCAGGCGGCAAACATCGTCCCCAAGAACGCTGTTACCGCAGGTTCTTGCATCAAGAGCGAATACCAGCCGGGACTGGGTTGTCCCGACTGGGCAGACGAGTTCAACGGCACCGAGGTCAATAAGGACTTCTGGGACGTCTACAACGGTTACTCGGAGGTAAAACAGGACCCTTGCGGCAAGTACAGTAAGGATGCTGTCACGGTCAGTGACGGTCAGCTCCACCTCACCACAAAGGTCGGCAAAGACGGGCAGAAGGGTCTCTCTGCCGAAATGACCACCAACAACCGTGTTGCATTTGAAGACGGATACTGGGAGTACAAGCTCTCCTACACTGGATACGGTCACGTCGGCGGATACCTCTATGGAAACGGTAACGTAGCCGGTGCCCAGATGGGCGAGATTGATGGTTTCGAAGCCTTCGGTAAAACTGACAACAGCACCCGCAGTGAAGCAGGTAAGCGTGAAAAGTTCAACCAGGCAGACAAGAACCAGACTGTTATCCACTACAGCCAGGCGGCAGTAGATGCACAGACCGGTAAGAAGTCTAGCCACACTAAGGCAACCTGGATTCCTAACAAGCCTGCCGGAGAACCTGTAGTTGTAGGTATCCTGAAGAATGCTGATGGGGTTAAGATTTTCCGAGACGGTGTTCTCGTACAGGAGATGAGTTCTTCCGACCCCAACTATGCTAAGACTTTCCCCGAGGGTCAGCCTCTCAACACCACGCTGACTGCACGAGTTTCTAACGTCTACTGGGGTGTACAGGATAACCCTACTGGTGGCATCTCGGTGGATTACGTGCGCCATTACCCTCTAGTATCTGTCGCTGAGGCGCCGGAAGTAACTCCTGCGCCGACTCCGAGCGAGACCACCCCTCCGGCGCCCAAGCCCTCGGAACCGGTCGTAACCCCGTCGAGTGACCCGACTCCGACTGAGTCCACCCCGCCCGCACCGACTCAGGAGGCTACTACTCCTGCTCCTTCGACTTCCCCCACCACCACGGCACCGACCGCAGAGCCGCAGGTTGTTGATTCTGCCAACGGTAAGAAAGTCCTGGTGAAGACGGGTCATGAGGATGGTAGCTCCGTGCCTGTTTGGGCTGTTGCTGGTTTGGGTGCTTGTGTTACCCTCCTGGGTGGAGTTTTGGGATGGTTGCTTTGGTGGAAGCCCCGTCGCGATGCCGCAGAAGAAGAAGAGTAATCTTTAGTAACCTGTAGCTAAGGTGGTAGTAGTGCTAAATGCTCTACTGCCACCTTCTTTTTATTGCAGGAAACGTGTAGGATTATTGGGTATTTGGTTGCTTTTGGAGGATATTTTGAACACTTTAAATCCGGTTGTCCGGCTGTTCGCTCATGCTGATTTTCAGCGTGGACTGGTTGGGTTTATGCCTGCTTCCGGTGGGTCTCTGGACGCTTTAGGGGTGCCCGCAGTCCATTCGCTGAAGGATGGGCACCTTGTGTCCGCTGATACTCCGAGTGTTATGAGTGTTTTGGATTGTTTTGCTAACGGAAGTTACCATGCAGATTTTTCCCTGGTGGGTTGGGATGTTGAAAAGGTAAGGGCAGTTGCAAGTGAAGTTATTCCTGGGTTTGGGGATTTTTTCGGGGATAACCAGGTTGTAGAGATGAGCTCTTTAGCGTCCGCAGTGGTAGATGGTGATGGAAATCTGCCGTTTGCGCTAAGTCGCCCGGATGAAACTTTGGACGTCGCAGATGCTGTACAAGACGTGTTGGGTCTTTATCGGGATATTGACAGATACCTATCAGTGGCTGAGAATTTTTACTCCGATGAAGAGAACTCTATCCCAAAACACCTACCTTCCATTGAATCTCAGCAACATCGTGGCTCTCTAATTGGCGTTGGCGGACGCAAAGGACACGGTAAAGATGCTTTTGCCAAGTCACTGGGGGAAGATTGGCTCGTTGTCGGTATGTCTGACCCACTGTATGAGGCTTTGCTTCGTCTCGACCCCCCTGTCGATGTATCGGGCGTAACTCTGAATGTTTCTAAATTCCTCCAGAAGCAGTGTAAAGGCGATTGGGTAGTCGCTAAGCGAAACCCTGGTGTACGTCAGATGCTTCAGCGACTGGGAACTGACGTAGTACGTGACTTGATTGATGCAGATGCTTGGGTAAAGATTATGGAGCGTAGAGTGCTGAGCAGTCTTCGTTCTGGCAGAAACGTTGCTGTCACAGGGATTCGCTTTCCCAACGAATTGGAAGCAATTAAGCGGCTGGGTGGTTTGGCGGTTTGGGTTGAGCGCCCGGCTCATGACCTCGCAGAAGACACCCACGCTTCAGAGACATCTTTGAAAAGTGAAGACTTCCAAATTCAAGTGTCTAACAGCGGCTCGTTGGAAGACTTGCAGAATGTAGCCTCTCAAATCGCTGAAATGGTGGCGGGTAAGGAATCTTAGATTATGAGTAAAAGCATGAACAGCAATTTGCAGGCAAGCGGCGATTCTTCAGAGAAGAAGACTAAGCCTCATCCGACGGTTGGAGATTTGAACAACCCTCAAGATTTGAAGAAAGCGTACACTCACGTGCGTGCTTCGATGGGGGATAAACGTGCATGGAGTGAACGAGCACAGGCGGAGCGTACGATGCGGTCTCCTGATGTGTTGGATGAGGTGTACCATGTGGCGCCTCCTAATGGTGCGTATCCGCTTTCTCCTGACCATCCGGTGTTTTTGCGTGCGGCTGAGTTGGGTGTGCATGTTTTTTCTCCGCGTATGTATAAGGTTGTGGTGGCGACTTGGGGTGAGGGTTTTTATTCGGCGGATGTGGTTGAGTGTATGACGGTTTTGTTTTCGGGGAAGGTGGTGGAGATTCCTTGGGGTACGTTGGTGGTGGAGGAGCGTATTCCGGGGTGGGCTTGGTCTCGGTTTTTTTTGCCGTCTGG
>ERZ1674173.108-NODE-108-length-17152-cov-7.845879_pt1 | contig 17152 bp, 13 predicted proteins | sample MGYA00581290_ERZ1674173 | MGnify/ENA primary metagenome ERZ1674173 (study PRJEB41354, sample SAMEA4873334) | human saliva metagenome | biome: human-associated habitat [ENVO:00009003]; feature: mouth environment [ENVO:08000002]; material: saliva material...
AATTGGACTTCAAAAGGGCGTTAGTAAGGGGCTTAAAGGGCACCTTTTGCAAGCCTATCGGGCGTCTTTTAGAAGCCAAAAGAGCATGTATTTAAAATCATAATGTGAAAAATTATGACAAAGCAATAAACTATTAGCCCAATTGGACCTATCAGTCTAATTAGCCTAATTAGGCTAATAGGAATAAGCTATTTGTAGATTACGGATTTGACATAGTATCAATTTAGGAGAGAGTTACCATGTAAATGTATAAGTCTTAACACCTGATTACACATTAATTTCAACCTTTTATCGATATATTAAACCCCAATCTGTTCCTAATATATATAGAAAAATCAAAAAAATAGTGTATCTTTGCAACCTATAATTCATTGGTATAAACCTGATATGACATATTCAACATTTCAAATTAATAGCAAAAAAACTGTCTTTTCAGCACAGAATATCCTATTGAGAAGAAGTTTTCTCATTCTTTCCCTCCTACTTTCTGTAACAGCAAACTATGCAGATAATGTTGATTTCAACACTGCTTTACGCATAGCAAGAACCTATGTAAATGTCAGCAAGACAGCTGCTCAAAACGTAAAAACACGTGCGGCAGCAACGGCAACACAGCAACCTTACTACGTCTTCAACGATGATGCAGGCAAAGGTTTTGTAGTTATTGCAGGCGATGACAAGATGGGTAAGGTGTTAGCTTATAGCAAAGAGGCTTCGATTGATATGGCTAACCTCAATCCCGAAGCACGTTATCTCTTTGATTCCTATCGACAGGTGTATGAGGAGTTGGGCAAGAATAAGACGCTTACCACACGTGCAGGAGCAGCAACAAAAGCAGCTGATGCTGTGCAGCCTTTGCTAAAAAGCAAGTGGGGACAGGACTATCCCTACAGCAAGCTGACCCAATATGTAACGGGCTGTGTGGCTACTGCGGTTGCACAGGTGATGTATTACCATAAATGGCCAGCACAAGGAAAGGGACAAGAAAGCTATACGGTGAAGTTTGATAACACTGTTCGCTCAGCCGATTTCACAAAGTCACACTACGACTGGGACAATATGTTGCCTGATTATAACCGCAGAAACATTACTACAAAGCAGGAAGATGCTGTGGCTTTGTTGATGAACGACGTGGGTATTGCAACCAATATGCAATACACGGATAGGGCAAGTGGCACACAGAGCTATATGGCTGAGCGTGCATTGCGCAATTACTTCGACTATGATGCCTCAATGGTTACCAGATCAGATGAGGGTATTGACAACTTTATCGAGATTGTAAAGAAAGAGCTCCGCAATGGTTTCCCACTCTACATATCTGGTGATTCGAAGACTGGAGGTGGTCATGCGTGGGTTTGCGATGGCTTTGATGAGGAGGATAGGTTCCACATGAACTTTGGATGGAATGGTCAGGCAAATGGCTATTACTCACTTGCTACCTTGAGTGTAACGTCTACAGGTAGTGAGTTTAATGGTGCACAGCATAGCTTTAACCGCCGACTTCATGTCATTGCGATACATCCAAACAAACCTAATATACCTAAGATTGATGCTGACATTGCCTATCAGTCGCCTAATATCAACTTCGATTACGGAAGTGATATGGCGTTTGTAGGAGATGCTCCAACAACCTTATCTGCTACTGCTAAGGTGATGTATTCAAGATTTATCAATCAAAGTCAAAGTGAACTTGTAGGCGATATCGGTTTGGGAATCTATGACCAAGAGGGTAAACTGGTAAAGATAACACCTTATGGACAGGATGGAAGGAAGATATTTACTAAGGAACGATTTGTCTTTAACGAAGGAAAGTGGGTTTCAGGAGGTGTAATAGATGACAAGATAACCTTCACACTCGACTTCTCTACCCTTACAAACGGCACCTATTCACTCTATCCTATTGCTGCACAGATGCTGGAAGATGGTACATTAGGTGCTTGGGCGCGTATGAAGAAAGCCCCACGTATCGTAATGAAGGTGGAAAATGCTAAGATAACTTACTTAGAATTACCAACAGAAGAGCCGACCTTCCAGCTCACAACCGAGCCTAAGTTAGACAACAAAGTGATGCCGGGTGAGCCGAACGTACTCCGTCTAAACATCCGGAAATTAGATGCTAATTTCTTCAACGGAAGCGTAAAAGTAGAACTCCTAAACGGTGAGAATAAGGTGGTATATACCACACAGACGGATGAAGTGGTTGACTTTGATGTCTACACAACCAAGCGTGTTAGACTTCCATTCAACCTTCCTTACGACATTGCTTCGGGTACTTATCACTTGCGCACGACTATCACCAATGCCGACAATGAAAGCTGTCAGGTGCGTGAGAAGGCTTCACAAGAACCTTACTCACTGACAATTGAGGATGGAAAGCGTGCTGACCTCTTCTCAAGACTGACTATTTTCGCTCAAGATAATGAGGAAGGAAGTGTGCCTTTGGAAAACTTTGATGTTTCCAGAAGCCCAACATTCAGAATGAGTTGTATTGCTATCCTTGCAAAAAATGTACAGTACAAGGGTAGCCTAACACTCTATCTCATCGACACAGTGACGGGTATGTCAATCCCATTGATGAAAAAGCCGCTACAGGTTGACCTCACACAAGCAGGCAAGATGACACTGATAACCAGCGATTGGATTGACCCTAAGACTGAGAAACTCATCAACAACCGCCGCTATCGATTGGCATTGATTGGTGTGGTAGATGGTAAGAACATTGATTTAGTACCAGCATCTACGAAGTCACCTTACCTTTCTCTCATTAACGGACCGTATGACAAATATCCTGAGGATGTGACAAATGGTGTGGAAGAAGTGAGTATCAAACCTACATTACACTTCGTTGACAGACGCTTACACGTACAACAGCAGGGCTTGAAGCGTGTAGAGATATATGATATGAATGGTATGTTAGTAGCAAGCAGTGTTGTGAATGGTACTGATAATCTTACCCTCTCTATTCCAAAGGGAACCTACGTGGTACGCATCACCACACAAGAAGGACGTTACACAAGCGTTATCCGATAAACAACTATCCAATAACAAAGAGCGAGTACCTATCCCGGCACTCGCTCTTTTTCTATCTTTTAATAATCTGTTCGTACTCCGCACATATGGTGCTGACCAACAGCACCACACGTGCTGACGCTGAGCACCAATGGTGCTGACTACTAATCAGTGTTTACAAGTAGACTATTTCAACACACCAAGTTCCTTACCAATCTTGATGAAAGCGTTGATACACTTGTCAAGTTGCTCACGATTATGACCAGCAGAGAGCTGAACACGAATACGAGCCTCGCCCTTTGGTACTACTGGATAATAGAAACCAGTTACATAGATACCCTCTTCAAGGAGCTTAGCTGCATATACCTGAGACAACTTAGCATCGTAAAGCATTACCGCACAGATAGCACTCTGGGTTGGTTTAATATCAAAACCAGCAGCCATCATCTTATCGCGGAAGTAGTTAACGTTCTCAACAAGCTTGTCATGAAGTTCATTACTCTCCTTCAACATCTTAAACACTTCAAGGCTGGCACCGATAATACAAGGTGCAAGTGAGTTAGAGAAGAGGTATGGACGACTGCGCTGACGAAGCATGTCAATGATTTCCTTGCGGCCAGTAGTAAATCCTCCGAGTGCACCACCAAATGCCTTACCGAGTGTACCAGTGTAGATATCCACACGATCATAGGTCTTGCAGAGTTCGCTTACACCATGACCAGTAGCACCAACAACACCGGCAGAGTGAGACTCATCAACCATCACGAGAGCGTTATACTTCTCTGCGAGGTCGCAAATCTTGTCAACTGGAGCAACGTTACCGTCCATAGAGAACACACCATCAGTAACGATGATACGGAAACGCTGTTCCTGTGACTCTTGTAGACAACGCTCAAGGTCTGCCATATCAGCATTTGCATAGCGATAACGCTTCGCTTTACAAAGGCGTACACCATCAATAATAGAGGCGTGGTTGAGTGCGTCAGAGATAATAGCATCCTGATCGGTGAGCAATGGTTCAAAGACTCCACCATTAGCGTCAAAGCAAGCCGCATAGAGAATCGTGTCTTCAGTCTTGAAGTAATCAGAGATGGCAGCCTCAAGTTCCTTGTGGCTGTCCTGTGTTCCACAGATAAAACGAACAGAGGACATACCGAATCCTCGTTTGTCCATCATCTTCTTAGCACCTTCTATCAAACGTGGATGATTAGAAAGACCAAGATAATTGTTAGCACAGAAGTTCAAAACTTCCTTACCTTTTACTTCGATTGCTGCACTTTGAGGACTCTCAATGATTCTTTCTTCTTTGTAAAGTCCTGCTTCTTTAATCTCAGCAAGTGCATTACTGAGATGTTCTTTCATCTTACCGTACATAACATTAGATTTTATTTATTAGTAGGCAAAGTAACTTATAAAAAACGAGAAAAAGGACGTTAAGGAGTTTTTTTTTACGTGATGACTTAATTTTTTAATAATTTTAATACCTAATAGTGCGTTATCAACAAAAAATATGCTTACTTTGCAACCAGTTATATTTAAGCTTAACAATATTTATGAAAAATGTATTGGTCATAGGCTCTACAGGTCAAATCGGCTCAGAGCTTACCCGAGAACTTAGAAAACGTTATGGAAACGACAGCATTGTTGCTGGTTACATTAAAGGAGCAGAACCTAAAGGTGAACTGAAAGAAAGCGGTCCATCAGCAGAGGCCGACGTTACTAACCCAGAGATGATTGCCGATGTTGTTAAGAAATACAACATTGACACCATCTACAACCTTGCAGCATTACTCTCTGTAGTTGCAGAAAAGAAGCCTCAACTGGCTTGGAAAATCGGTATTGACGGTCTGTGGAACATCTTGGAAGTAGCACGTGAGAACAATTGTGCGGTCTTTACTCCAAGTTCTATCGGTTCATTCGGTTTGAGTACACCTCACACACAGACACCACAGGACACTGTTCAACGCCCTGGCACAATCTATGGTGTGTCAAAGGTTACCACAGAGTTGCTTAGCGACTACTACTTTAAGAAGTATGGTGTTGATACCCGTTCAGTACGTTTCCCAGGTTTGATTTCCTATGTAACACCTCCGGGTGGTGGTACTACTGACTATGCAGTTGACATCTATTACGCTGCTGTTCGTGGTGAGAAGTTCGTGTGTCCTATCAAGAAGGGAACACTGATGGACATGATGTACATGCCAGATGGTTTGCACGCAGCTATCTCATTGATGGAAGCTGATCCAACTCGTTTGGTTCATCGCAATGGTTTCAACATTGCTTCAATGAGCTTCGACCCTGAAGAAATCTTCAATGCTATCAAGCGTTACAAGCCAGACTTTGAGATGGAATACGACGTAGACCCACTCAAGCAGGGTATTGCTGACAGTTGGCCAGACAGTCTTGACGACAGTTGCGCACGCGCTGAATGGGATTGGAAACCTCAGTATGACCTCAACGCTATGACTGTTGACATGCTGAAGAATCTTGAAGCTAAGTTGAAATAAGTCTACAACACAAGAGATAGATTAGCATAAGCTTGAATATAGTACGTATTAAACTACTCTATCAGGCTATAATCTAAATAGTATAAAGAAACAAAGAGGTGGTTACCAACATGGCAATCACCTCTTTTTATTTATTAAACATGTTCCCTCAAATGCGCACTTTATTATCATCACCTAACAATCAACACCCAACACCCAAGCCAAACATGTTCCCCCAGATGCGCACTTTACATCATCACCGAACAATCAACACCCAACACCCAAGCCAAACATGTTCCTTCGGATGCGCACTTTACATCATCACCGAACAATCAACACCCAACACCCAAGACAAACATGTTCCCTCGGATGCGCACTTTACATCATCACCGAACAATCAACACCCAACACCCAGACAAACATGTTCCCTCAGATGCGCACTTTACATCATCACCTAACAGTCAACACTCAACAGCCATGACCGTGATTCAATAGATTTCTCCATCAAACTCGCTTGCTAATAGTTCTTCTCGAAACCGTTGGAGTTCTCGCATTGGAGAGATCCCACCGATGAAGAGCGTAATACGTTTCCCATCCTTTGTTTCCACAACAACAGGAAATCTACCATTGAAAGATATGCTCTGATTAAGCTTTATCCTAACAATATCTTTTATACAGATAGGCTGAGGAGGCTTAATCAGTGCGATATGTCCCTGTTGACAACGGGCATAAAGATTGCCATCAACTATAATAAAACTCTTTATAATGTTCTTTGGAGGATTGAGTACAACTCGAACAACAAAGAAGATAACTACCAATATAAAAAGTTGGATGGAAAGGACCACAAGATAGATTTCACCTTTTGTCATAGGTCTAAGCGTTCTTACTTTATTTACAATCGGTGAAGACGTAGTCTATCTACGGATATTCCACATCGGCGTTTCGCCTCCTCCAAAGAGAACATCTATGTTAGCACCATTCTTCTTTTCGATAACATCCCATGCACGCAACTGTATGAACTGTGCTGGAGAGAGGTTTAGTTCGGTCATATAAGCCTTATCAGCCACCGCCTTATTACGCTCAGCCTTAGCACGTGCAAGTTCCATTTCGGCACGCTTCTCTTGTGTTTGCTTTGCCTGAATACTTGCAGCAGTCTTGTTCATCTCTTCCAACTGCTCCTTGTTAGGCATCACACGGTCGGTAATTACCTGCTGAATATCAATAGGAAAGTTTGCCTTTCGTGACAAAGAGGCTACATACTGGCGCATAGACTGCTTAATACGGTCATCGAACTTTGCAAGAACCTCACGATTACTCATCAAGTCGAATGGCGAACAAGAGGATACATACTCACGCACTTTATTGCGGAAATAAGGTTCGATGAAGTTCTCAAACCAGTTTTCTCCATAGTTTCTCAGTAAGTCAGGGGTCTGTCCTTTCTTCACTTGGATAATCATATACATATTAACATCAAGTGGAGTATTGTCGTTTGAAAGCAAATCATCAAACTGGAACTGCATCTTCTGTGGCAGGATATTAAAGTAGACAGCGGTCGTTGTTGGTGCTATCAGTGTAATTGAATTTACTGGTTCATCAGCAACACGTGTACTACCAAAGAAGATAGGCTTCATCTTTAATGCCGCTTCTTGGTCGTAAGAAGGGTTTACAAACGAGAAGAAAGCAAGACCAAGGACACAAAAAGTGACTACAAGAGCTACTGGAAGCAATATTTTTTTAGGATTATTCATACCAAAGAAATCTTTAAGATTAAAACTTGAATACTGTTGGTTAGCTTGTTTTGAATTGAATTTCATATCAAATGAGGTTATAATTGTATATGCTAAAATAGGTATCTTATCATTGCAAAGATAATAAAAAATATAATATGTGACAAACAAAACATTGTATAAGTAGTACCTATAGAATGTTTTAAAAGAGCTTACAATACATTTGTACGCTATACAAGAAATGTAAATAGATACTATATTGATATTATCCTCTACAAACAACTTATTCCTATTAGCCTAATTAGGCGAATTGGTCCAATTAGACTAATTGCTTATTATTTTGTCCTATTTTTTCACATCATGATTTTGAATACATGCTCTTTGGGCTTCTAAAAGACGCCCGATAGGCTTGCAAAAGGTGCCCTTTAAGCCCCTTACTAACGCCCTTTTGAAGCCCTATTAAGCACCTTTTCTTTTACTATTTTATAACCAACTGATTTCCTGTTGGTTACAAACCTACTTTTTACATGTGTTTTTATCCTTACTTATAGATGTTTTACTCAAAAATATGTAATGATTTTTCAAAACGTTATCTACAAACTTAATCAGTAGAAAAGAATGTGTAGCTTCAGTAAAAACATCTTGACAAAGAAACAAAAAGACAATAAAACGAAAGCGATTATCTTTCTAAACGAAATAAAAGGTATAAAAATTGTTAAGACGCTTTGGAGCTTTCATCTATTTTATATAACTTTGCTGCGGAATGAAATAAAAAAGTTTTGAACGACAGCTTGCACACTTAACCAAACTTTCGTTACGAAACTTCGCGAACAACTTTTGACCGATTAGAACTACCTATACAATGAGCAGAGTATTAAACAAGGATTACGATGTGATTATCATCGGAGGAGGTGTTACAGGCGCAGGCACAGCACGCGACTGTGCTATGCGTGGACTGCGTGTTTTTCTTGTAGAGAAGTATGACTTCAGCAACGGTGCTACAGGTCGTAATCATGGCTTACTCCACAGTGGAGCACGCTATGCAGTGACGGACCCAGAGTCAGCTTCAGAGTGTATCAAGGAAAATAGGATACTCCGTAGGATTGCTCATCACTGCGTAGAACCAACAGATGGTCTGTTTATTACGCTGCCAGAAGACGACATACAATACCAGAAAACATTCGTTAAGTCCTGCCAGAAAGCAGGTATAAGTGCTTGTATTATTTCACCTGAAGAAGCACGTTGCATAGAGCCATCAGTCAATCCCGACTTGATTGGCGCTGTGCGCGTGCCAGATGCCTCCATTGATCCCTTCCACCTTACAACGGCTAATGTTCTTGATGCATGTCGCCATGGAGCTGATATTCTAACCTATCAGCAGGTGGTAGGACTCATTTTAAGTAATGGTCGTGTGGAAGGCGTTCGCCTCCGCAATAATCATACCGGCGAAGAAAGCGAAGTTCGCAGTCGTATCGTTATCAATGCGGCTGGTATTTGGGGACATGACATCGTCAAGATGGCAGGTATCAAGGTTAATATGTTTCCTGCTAAAGGTACGCTTCTCATCTTCGGTCACCGTGTTAACAACATGGTTATCAATCGTTGCCGTAAGCCTGCAAACGCTGATATCCTCGTTCCAGACGATGCTGTATGCGTCATTGGAACCACCAGCGACCGCGTAGCTTATGACACAATTGACGACCTAAAGATTACACAAGAAGAGGTAGACATATTGATAAAGGAGGGAGAGAAACTTGCTCCGAGCCTTGTAACGACACGTATCCTTCGTGCTTACGCTGGTGTTCGACCACTTGTTGCTGCCGACAACGACCCTTCAGGACGTAGCATCAGCCGTGGTATCATCTGCTTAGATCATGAGACAAGAGATGGGTTAGCAGGACTTATCACGATTACTGGCGGTAAGATGATGACCTACCGACTCATGGCTGAGATAGTAACCGACCTCGCTTGCAAGAAATTAGGTGTAGAAGCTGTATGCCAAACAGCTACCCTTCCGCTCCCAGGAAGCGAAGGACAAGACACTGATAACAAGCATCATACCTATTCAACTGCCCACTATGCGGCTAAAGGTAGACAAGGTTATCGTGTGCAGGAAATACCCAATCAGAGTGCAGAAGACCGCTCCTTGGTTTGCGAATGTGAGGAAGTGAGTGTCGGCGAAGTAAAATATGCAATGGAACAGTTGCACGTTCATGACCTTCTCAACCTGCGTCGCCGTACCCGAGTGGGTATGGGTACCTGCCAAGGTGAACTTTGTGCGTGTCGAGCAGCTGGTGTTATGTGTGACGCTGGAGACAAGGCAGAGAAGACGTTAACCGACCTTCACAACTTTATCAATGAGCGTTGGAAAGGAATGAAGCCAGTTGCTTGGGGCAGTACACTCGATGAAGCACAGCTTACATCTACTATCTATCAGGGCTTGTTGGGGCTAAGCAATGAATAGAAGGCTTTTGAAAAAAAGAGAGATTCTTAGCAATCTAAATCATATAGACGTATAATTGGCTCTATAAAGACCAACGATTTCAAACAATCTATCACAATCAAAGACAATCGACAATGAGATACGATACTATTATAATAGGTGGCGGACTCAGCGGACTCACTGCTGGTATCACACTGGCAAGTGCAGGCAAACGTGTTTGCATCGTGTCAGCGGGACAGAGTAGTCTGCACTTTAATTCGGGTTCGTTCGACTTACTGGGCTATGATAACAATGGAAAGGTGGTTGAACATCCGTTGGAAGCGATTGCATCACTGAACGACCAGCATCCTTACAAGAAGATTGGCACAGAGAAAATTGCTCTCCTTGCTGATAAGGCGAAGGCTTTATTGAATGAAGCTGGCGTAAAAACGATTGGCGATAGCACACAGAATCATTATCGTTTCACCCCATTAGGTACAACAAAACCTGCATGGTTGACTACGGAAGGCTATGCTATAAGCCAGCAGAAAGACTCCCTCCCTTGGAAAAATGTAGAACTCTTGAACATCCAAGGCTTCTTAGATTTACCCACAGCCTTCATCGCCGCGAACCTTAAGAAGAGTGGAGTGACTTGTCAGGTGAAGTCTTTTACAACTGAAGAGTTGAGCCATGTGAGGAAAAGTCCTACTGAGATGCGTGCTACTAACATCGCAAAAGTACTGTCAGACAAGGTTGCTTTGCGCAAAGTTGCTGACCGTATCAATGCTATCAGTGGAGAGGCAGAAGTACTCTTGCTACCTGCTGTCTTAGGTTTCAGCAACAACGAGAGCCTCAACGAATTAAAAGCAATGGTCAAGAAACCTATTGAGTTTCTCGCAACTCTCCCTCCATCAGTATCGGGTGTACGCACAACTCACCTCTTAAAGCATTATTTCACCCGTTTAGGCGGAACGATATTGGTGGGTGATACAGCAAATAGTGGTATCTTTGAGGGCGACCATCTCATCTCTATTACAACCGAAAACCTCCCTAATGAAACGCTTTATGCAGACAACTTCATCCTCGCTTCTGGTTCTTTCATGAGCCACGGACTACAGAGTAATTATCAACATGTATTCGAACCCGTGTTCAATCTTAATGTTGATGCTACTGAAGCACGAAGCGAATGGACAAAGGAAGACGCATTCGATGCACAGCCTTACATGGAATTCGGTGTACAAACAGACAAAGACTTCCACGCTATAAAAGACGGAAAGACTATTAGTAACCTCTTTGTTATCGGTTCCCTATTGAGCGGACATAATAATATTAAACGCGCGGATGGTACAGGTGTTTCACTCTTGACTGCCCTTAAGGTAGCCGAAACAATAAAAGAAAGGAAATAAGGTCATGCCAGAAGGAATACAACTAAAGAATATCAGCGGTAATAACTTGGAACAATGTTTGAAGTGTTCTATCTGTACTGCCTACTGCCCAGTGTCTGCTGTAGAACCAGAATATCCCGGGCCGAAACATTCAGGACCAGATTTGGAACGCTACCGCCTCAAGGATAAGAAGTTCTTTAACAATGCGTTGAAGATGTGTCTGAACTGTAAACGTTGTGAAGTTGCCTGTCCTTCAGGCGTTCGTATTGCTGACATCATTCAGGCTTCACGCATCAAATACAGCACACACGGACCTATCCTGCGTGATAGAATGTTGGCAAATACCGACTTTGTGGGTACGATGGCGAATATGGTTGCACCTATAGTGAATACCACTTTGGGCTTGAAACCAGTCAAAGCAGTACTCCACAGCGTGATGGGTGTTGACAAACATCGTAGTTTCCCAGCCTATAGCAGCCAGAAGTTTGAGACATGGTTCAAGCGCAATGCAGCCAAAGAGCAAGACAAGTATAAGAAACATGTAAGTTATTTCCACGGCTGTTACGTCAATTATAACTTCCCACAGTTGGGCAAAGACCTCGTAAAGATTATGAATGCAGTAGGTTATGGTGTCCATTTGTTGGAGAAAGAGAAATGTTGCGGTGTCGCATTGATAGCCAATGGACTCAGCAATCAAGCGCGCAGGCAGGGAGAAGTGAACATCAACTCAATCCGTAAGGCAGCAAAGGAAAGCCGGATTGTCCTCACAACAAGCTCTACATGCACCTTTACCATGCGTGACGAATATGAGCATTTGCTTGATATAAAGGTCAATGATGTCAAAGAGAACATCACACTTGCTACCCGCTTCCTCTATCGTTTGATAGAAAGTGGCGATATAAAACTTGCCTTCCGCAAGGATTTCAAGATGCATGCAGCCTACCATTCAGCTTGTCATATGGAGAAGATGGGATGGGTTATCTATAGTACAGAGCTGCTGAAGATGATTCCGGGACTGAAACTTACAATGCTCGACTCCCAATGTTGCGGTATTGCCGGTACTTACGGATTCAAGAAAGAGAACTATGAACGCTCGCAGCAGATTGGTTCTGGCGTCTTCAAACAGATAAAGGAAGTAAACCCAGACTACGTTACTACCGACTGCGAAACTTGTAAATGGCAGATTGAAATGTCAACAGGATATGACGTAAAGAACCCTATCTCTATCCTTGCCGAAGCCTTGGATGTTGAGGAAACAAGGAAGTTAAATGGTATAGAATAGGCAGATTCTACTGATAACAATGATAAAATAAAAACAAAATAACAACCTAATAAAATATAACCAGCATGGAAAAGAAATTCATCTTAGCCCTCGATCAAGGAACAACAAGTTCAAGAGCCATCGTCTTTGACCACAACGGACACATAAAGTCTGTAGCCCAGAAAGAGTTTACACAGTACTTTCCACAACCGGGATGGGTAGAACATAACCCCAATGAAATATGGTCTTCGCAGGCTTCTGTCATCGCTGAGGCTATCTCTGCCATAGATATTAACGGCCTTGACATCGCAGGTATTGGTATTACCAACCAACGCGAAACTACGATTGTGTGGGATGTTGACACCGAAGAACCTATCTATAACGCCATTGTATGGCAAGATCGCCGCACTTCTGAGTTCTGTGATGAGCTGAAAGCACAGGGCTTGACGGACAAGATTCATGAGAAAACTGGTCTCATTATTGATGCTTATTTCAGCGGAACAAAGATTAAGTGGATTCTTGATAACGTACCAGGAGCTCGCAAACGTGCAGAGATGGGCAAGCTCCGCTTCGGTAATGTAGACTCATGGTTGGTATGGCGATTGACACGAGGAGAGGTACACGTGACCGACGTTACGAATGCTTCTCGTACCATGCTCTTCAATATTCACGACCTAAAATGGGATGAAGAACTGATGGAGTTACTGAATATTCCTATGTCTATGATGCCAGAAGTGAAGTCAAGTTCAGAGGTTTATGGTCATACAAAGACTACTATCTTCGCCCATGAAGTGCCTATCTCGGGTATTGCTGGTGACCAACAGGCAGCCCTTTTCGGTCAGATGTGTATCGAACCGGGCTCTATCAAAAACACATACGGCACTGGTTGCTTCGTGATGTTGAACACAGGTAACAAGCCAGTGATGTCTAAGAACAACCTTCTTACCACTATTGCGTGGAAGATTGGGGACCAAGTTGTTTACGCTTTGGAGGGTTCTATCTATGTAGGAGGCTCTGTTGTACAGTGGTTGCGTGATGGATTGGGCTTCATCACCTCATCATCAGAGATAGAAGACTTAGCCTCAACCGTACCAGACAGTGGTGGCGTTTATTTCGTTCCAGCTTTAACAGGTCTTGCAGCTCCCTACTGGGACCAGTATGCTCGTGGTACAATTATTGGCATAACACGTGGTACGACACGTGCACATATCGCTCGTGCTGCCCTTGATGGTATTGCCTTCCAGACTTATGACATAGCACAAGCAATGGCAAAGGATATGAACGCCTCGCTTACTGAGTTAAAAGTCGATGGTGGTGCATCACGCAATAACCTCTTAATGCAGTCTCAAGCAGACATTCTTGGTATAAAGGTTGTTCGCCCACGTATCACCGAAACTACCGCTTTAGGTGCTGCCTACCTTGCTGGTTTGGCTGTTGGTTTCTGGAAAAACACCGACGAGATTAAGAACCAGTGGCAGATAGAACGTTGCTTTGAACCTATTGCTGACAACGATACCATTGAAGCTGCCAAAGCTGGTTGGGCTAATGCAATAGGCAGAACACTAACTAACAAATAAGACCTAACAAACAACAAACAACCATAAATCAATCCTTATGGAATATTCAATGACTACACAGTTCTTCATGGAACTATTAGGAACACTCATTCTGGTGCTTTTCGGAGATGGTGTATGTGCTTGTGTGACACTGAACAAGAGTAAAGGTCAGAACTCAGGATGGATCGTTATCACCATTGCATGGGGTCTTGCTGTATGTATGGGTGTACTGGTTGCGGGTCCTTATACTGGTGCTCACCTCAACCCAGCAGTATCAGTAGGCTTAGCTGCAGCAGGTATGTTCCCATGGAGTTCAGTACCTATCTATGCCGCAGGACAGATGATTGGCGGTGTCTTAGGTGCTATCCTCGTATGGATTTTCTACAAAAACCACTACGATGCAACCGACAGTGATGCTGCGAAGCTTGGTACTTTCTGTACCGCTCCTGCCATCCGCAACTATGGATTAAATTTCCTTTGTGAGGTGATTGCGACCTTAGTACTTGTCTTCATCATCATCTGTTTCAGTTCAAAAGGTAACTGTAGTGATCCAGAACATTTCAAGTTCGGACTTGCTGCATTGGGTCCAATCCCTGTAACGCTACTGATTATTGCACTTGGAATGTCACTCGGTGGCACAACGGGTTACGCTATGAACCCTGCTCGTGACCTATCACCACGTATCGCTCATGCACTTTGCATGAAGGGCGACAACGATTGGGCATATGCTTGGGTCCCTGTTCTCGGTCCGATGGTTGGCGGTATTATTGCAGGACTCTGTGGTGCTGCCCTCCTCCAATTATAATCCACTTGTCAATAAAAAATTATCAATAACTAAAAACAATACTATTATGAAGAATTTTAAAAGAACCATGCAACTCGTTGCTGTATTCCTTTTCATTGGTGTAATACAGCTTTCAGCACAAACCTACAAGTATCAGAAGATTGTAGGCTTCACTGATGCTACCAACGCAAAACTTGAGGCTTTCCTCCAGTCAACCATCTCAATGAACATCCGTAAGGTGGCTGTATTCGATTGTGACGGAACACTCTTCGGTCAGGTTCCTTACTATTTGGCAGAGGAAGCTCTCTACGAATATGCTCGTCGCAACTATGCTGGCAAGAAGGATGCTAAGTCTGTTGAGAAGTTCAAGTTGGTTGACAAGATGATTAAAGAGGATGCTATCAGTCGTGAGCGCGACCGTATTAAGTTCCTCAGTGGTCTTACTCCTGAAGAAGTACAGCGCATTGGCGACGATTGCTTCCATGAAAAGTATCAGAATAAGTTCTATCCTCAGATGAAAGCATTGCTTGCCAACCTCCGCAACTATGGTTTCGAGACTTGGGTTATCTCTGCTTCTCCAGAGCTACTCTACCAGCGTTTCTGCGTTGAAGAGTTGGGTTTCCAAGAGGATCGTGTAATTGGTGTGAAGTCACTCGTCACCATGGGCGGTGTCGTTACTGACCAGATTGTTTTCCCTTCACCACAAGACGAAGGCAAGGCCGAGGTTATAAGAACCTTTATCAAGACTCGCCCACTCTTCGCAGCAGGTAATAGTCGTGGCGATATGGAGATGATGAACACATCAGTGGGTCTGAAACTCATTCTTAACCCTGATGACAAGACACCACAGAAGGTGATGGGTGGCAAGACTGTTAAGCAATATTGGGCAGCTGACCCTAACTGTATTACTGAGTACACACGCGACGTTGTTGAGGGCAACTATAACTGGGCATGTGACGAATACAACGTAAAACAGAACGCTGCTACAGATGTTTCAAACCCTGCTGTAGTCATCTATTAAAACACAAGTATCTCTATATATGTAATTTAATTTTAATATATAGGTTCTATCATTTAATTCACAAGATTGTTTTAAGGATTACAATGAGCCCCAGCCACTGTGAAAGTAGCTGGGGTTCAATATTCTTATTCCTATTACTTCCCAAAGGAAAGCTATTAAGATTTAACTTTGTAAATCATCAGGTAAGGACTCTTTAATCCTTTCTGCAAGCATATGGAGCAATGTATGACGAATGAAGTTAGGCGATGTCATCAGTATTATCTCACGAGAAGGCACTGGATGGGCGAAAGGACGTACCAAACGATGCTGTTCCTTTGTGAGTTGTGAGAGCGCAAGCTGGGGTATAAAGGTTACTCCCTTACCATTCTCTACGATACGCATAAAGGTCTCTATACTTCCTAAGTTATAACTTTTCTTACTTAAAGCAGCCGATTTCAGCTGGCAGAACTTCACCAACTGGTCACGGAAACAATGTCCTTCGTCTAATAACCACAAGTACTCTCCCGACAAGTCAGCAGGACGAATAAACTCCTTTTCAAACAATGGGTCGCCTTCTGCTACATAACCGAAGAACTGTTCACGATAAAGCGATGTACACGACATTTCCTCCAGTCCGTCGACACGTGCCAAGATACCAGCATCTATATCGCCCCTACGAAGTGCCCTGCGCATATCCTCGGTTTTCATCTCCGTAATCCTCACATCCATCTCAGGATGTTCATTCATTAACTGCGGGAAGAATCGCGGAATAAGATAAGGTGCAATCGTCGGTAGCACACCCACCTCAAAAGTACCCGTAAGTACCTGACGTTCCTCGTCAATAACTTGTTTAAGTTTCTTTGCACGATTAAGCACCCTCCAAGCCTCCTCAATCACCTTCATACCCGCTTGTGTAGGCTGTATCGGTTGACGCTTACGGTCAAAGATTTTCACACCTAATTCGTCTTCTAACTTTTGAATCATCGAACTAAGTGTAGGCTGTGTGACGCTGCAATCATCGGCTGCCTTTGCAAAATGTTTGAGCCGATAAACTGCCATTACATATTCTAATTGTTGTAGTGTCATTCTTCTAATACTATGTATAGACTATGACAAAAATAGATAAAAAAAGCCAAATAGCCGTCTTATCATCGTCTTTTTATGCTTTATATAGCTCTTTTTCATCCTTTATAGTGAGTATATACGACCTTAATCACCATAAATAAGTATTAATCTTCACCACCTTATAAGTTTCATATCAGTGTTCCTCAACACCTAACAATCATCACCCAACACCCTTACCACCCATCAACACTAATGGTGCGAAGGCTTAGCACCAATGGTGCGGACGCCTAACACCACGCGTGCTCATGGTTAACAGCCTTATTAAATATGATTAAGTTAACTCCAACTTATTGCCAACTAAGGGTTATTTAAGCCAAAGTAACCTGCATTTATTAGTTTATCAAACTTGCTTTTCAACTGTTATACGAGTTTGTTTGATTGTAAAGAGAAGATATCA
>ERZ1674173.109-NODE-109-length-16936-cov-14.763995_pt1 | contig 16936 bp, 18 predicted proteins | sample MGYA00581290_ERZ1674173 | MGnify/ENA primary metagenome ERZ1674173 (study PRJEB41354, sample SAMEA4873334) | human saliva metagenome | biome: human-associated habitat [ENVO:00009003]; feature: mouth environment [ENVO:08000002]; material: saliva material...
TGCGAGGTGGTGGGACATTTTGGTGCGAGGTGGTGGGACATTTTGGTGCGAGGTGACACTATCACCCCAAGTCCAGCCACTATATGCACGCAATGCAAAAACCGCCCCTATATGTATATTACCTATATATAGATTTCCTATATGGGGGCTGCTCAGTCGCCGCGCCCCCCTCCTCCGGTTCACCCCCTGGCTATGCCGCCGTTCGGCGGCGTAAGGACCTCGCTAACGCTCGGGCTATTCTGGGGGGCTCTCCCCGACCCCCCAGACCCCCCAGAGACGCCCACAAAGGGCATCCGCCCAAGGGCTGAGGCCTCGCTTCGCTCAGCTCTCAGCTCCTAAGGGCCTATGCCCTTTTCGGCTTCGATTACATCGCCAGGCGCTGGTGCTCGCTCGTTCCTCGCTGCGCTCCAGCGCGGCGATGTAATCTCCGCCTTGTGGCCATGAGTTCGCGGCTTAAGTTTTCGTGTGCTTGAGAATGGCTTAAGTAATGTAGGTGGGTCTAGTACACGCGCGCGTGACTCGCGCAACTTCGGGCATTGAAGACAACACTGTTTCCAAGCTTTCAGAGACAATTCACCCCACAAACAACCACAGGAAGCCTTAGAAGGCCGTTCGGCGGCGATTTTAGGGCTCCAGCGCCTCATTAGGCATCTTAGGAATTTTCGGGCGCCACAGAGCCGCCTACGGCTTCTAAGGGTGTTTCGCACAACGCCGAAACTCCAAGCGGGCACGGTTCAGAACTGATTAGGGGTAAAAAAGTAAATGGGCTGAAATCCATGTGGATTTCAGCCCATTTACTTCCCTCGACTGGCACGCCGCGCGGGCACCGGGGTTTTTAAAGAATCCGCTGAAGGGTTGTAGTGATAAACAGAATGATCGCCGTTCCAAAAATCCAGATGACAAAGACCCCAGTGAATAGTTCCGGTTCGTCATTGTCGGTTTCTGAAATCATCCAGAGGGTTCCGATTCCCAAAACCAGCGAGAAGAGAACAATAACGGCGACTCCGGTAACGCCGATTACGGTATCCAGGGCGGAGTTTTGCATTTAGTCCCCCTCTTCCTCGTCGGTCTTGCGAATCGCCGTGTTGAGCTGTTTGTCCGTCAAATCCTTTGCCAGCACCTCGATGTAGCGGCGCTGGGCTGCGGTACAACTGTTGTTGTAAGCCATGTGCTATCAAATCCTTCTGTTGTGGGTCGGCTGCGCCGGGGTCGGTGCGGCCGGTGGGTTGGGGTTTTCCCGTCCCCTCGCCACACTTATATTCTATAGTAAACTATAGTAAATAAGCAAGGAAATATGGCGTGAAAAAATGTGAACTGCATCACTTTATTTTTTGGGTGGTGCCTCGCGGTCGCGGCGTGCCTCCATTCCAGCCCCACCGGCGGGTTTCTGGCGGGTTCTCGGTGCGCCACTGAATCCACCGCTGCACTTCCTCTTCGGTGAATCCGAAGGTGCGCCCAATCTGGGCGGCGGGTTTCAGGGTTCCGGCGTTGCGTGCCTGAATAATCGCGCTGGGGGTCACGCCTGCAAGCTCTGCGGCTTCTGCGGTTGAAAGAAAACGCACGTGTGTTAGCCTTTCTGTGTGCATCATGATGCACACCTTCTGTTCTTTGCATCAAGTGCAAGGGTGCCCCTGGAGCCTTTTTCTCCCACCTTTTTGGTGGCGGCTCCAGGGGCTTTTTATGTCCCTTTTCCTATCAAATATGCTATAGGTAAATGTAGCATGTATTCAAGTCCTGCGACGAAAAATAATAGATGTCTTAAATAACCATGGAGTACCCCCTTAAGGGGGTACTCCATGGAGAGGGTCTCACCTCTGAATGGTGTTGCGCTGCGCGAGGTGGTGAGAATCGAGCTGCTCGCCCGAGGCGTGGAACCTCACGCGCCTAACCTTCGGGTGCGTTAGGCGTGCTGCTCTTTTTCGTCAGCTCGCATAATTCGAAATGCTCGCACCTGGCAAAAAACAGCCGCTAGCAAAATAGCCAGAGAAATAACGCTTACTGCCGAAAAGCTCGACAACGTGCGAAAAATCATGAAAACATCAAGGGCGAAAATAACCCAAAAAATCTTGCTCATAGTAAATCCTTTCTGATACTATGAAGCTATCAAGAACTTTGGAGTGGGGTAACCCCTCCCCCCGGTGATAGGCACCGGGGGAAGATGGTTACATTACCTAATTACTTCTTTTTCTTCTTCTTGCTCTTAGAACGCCTCGGCTTAACAAGGACGTAGAGCAAGCTGAAGGAAACAAGCAAATTGGTAAGGTTACTCACAAGTTCGGAGATAGCTTCCAAAGGCTTTAACCTTTCACTATGTAGTTTTGAATGTCTAGAGAATGTAATTCCTAGACCTGGACATGTTAGGAATTGTGACTTCCTAACATAACAATTATAGCAAGAAAACCGGCAATAATGCAAGTTATTGCCGGTTTTCTTTGCATTTATTTCACATTGATTTAATTCAATTATGGCACACTCAATTACAATTCAATTATGGCACACTGTGACATGTTTCATATGTATATAATTTACATACTGTGAAATAGATTACACCGCAACTATTGCGCACACACCACACCACCCCCGCCCGGTCGGACAGGCTCTGTCGCCGCCAGCTCCTCTAAGCAGCGCTCATGCCCCGAGAGAGGTTCTGTCAAGCCCGCCCGGAACCCCCAACCACCACCAGCAGCCAAAGAACACCCCTGAAAGACGACCACCACGCGGGCTTGACGGGTTCTCCTCACGGGGCGAAAAATGGGCGCAGCTAGGAGCTGGGAAGACAACCCCAAACCTTGCGCACCCACCCCACCGCAGGACCAAGACCACCACCCCAAACCCTCATCACCTGAACGCAATGACGAAATCAGATGCACAGCCCGCCGCAAGATGTTAATCTGAAAGAGCTACAGGGTTCTGAGCCCTGCGGCGGACATGATAAACCCCCTCTACACAGTGTGTAGAGGGGGTTTTGTCATGCTCCGTTCAAGATCATGACACCAAGACCGGAACCATCAGATGCAGCAGAATGCAGACCTCAACACCAATAATCTGCGAAAAATTGAGGTCCACCTTCAACGACTCATCACGAACCCGGAAGAGCTGATGCACCGTCAGAAGCACCACACCCAACGCCAGAACGGACAAAGTACCGCTGAACAAGAAATAGCCTGCCGCAGCCGAGGTAGCCCAAACCACCTTGCCATCTAACACCGCCGGTAATGTCGGCATCGAGTGTGCGCCAGCCCTCCACAGCGTCCAACCCATAAGGCCAGTTGCCAGCATTGACCCGCCCTGCTGCGCCGCAGCAGCAATCGGCGGGATAAAACCGCCGGTCGGCTGACCAACAACCACCAAACCGACCGCGACACCAGCAACCACAGCGGCCAGCTGATAGCTGCGTTCTGCCTTTAATCCTTCGGGCCGCCCAAACGTCAAGTAGGGGGCGCAGCAAACAAGAATGACTGTCGCCAGAACTGCCGGAATCACGAACCGGTCCGGCTCAATGAGGGCCAGAAGCACCACCGCCGAAGCAACGACCGCCCCGGTGAAAATCACGCGTGCATATTGATTCTTTAGAATCATCATTTTCTCCTTTCCATGTGCCCAGCATGACACGGGCACAGCCTGGGATTGAGTTTTTTGATTTACCCCGGGGTAAATCAAAAAATCAGTTCCACCCCCACATCTCATCAGAAGAACCAGCCCGCGGCTTCTCGCCCTCCGCCTTCTTCTCCGGCACTGGCTCCACCTCTGGAGCTTCAACCTCCGGTTGAGTCTCCACCTTTTCCGGCTCCTGCGGCTCGACCACCTCCGGGGCAGGGGTTGCGGTCTTTCGCACGCTGACCACCTCCGCCCTCAGCTGCGGAACACCCCACACGGCCACAACCTCGCCCGGCGCCAAGTTCCTAAAAGTGTTCGGGTGAATCTTGAACTTGTCCACTTCACGCAATGAGCCCTGACCCGACGCGCGGAACTGCGAACCCAGAGCGTCCAAATCCTCGAAGGTCTGCTGAGTCTCCGCCCAGCCCTTGCGGGTGCCAATCAGCTGTGCCAGTGTTTCCGCCTCAGCCTCCGCCCGGTGAATGAACTTCACCGTGGTGGAGGTGCTCACGCGCTCCAAGAATCCCTCACCGACCACGGAAAGGCCCGTGTAGGACTGGGCGCTGAGCATCACGGCCGCGCCGTGGCTGCGGGACCGTTCGACAGCGTCGATCAGTCCCGTGGCCCCGAGTGCGGCGAACTCGTCCACGACAAGGAAGTTCAAGCGGTTCTGCTGGCCGGTGACCGGGTCAAGATGCCACCCGGCATGTCCAAGACGTGCAATCGTGGACACAAAATCAGAAATCGCCAAATTTGCGATGAATTGCGAGGCTTCCAAATCCTGCGCCGCGTCCAAATTCAACACGACAATGTCGCCGGCAACAATGGCCTGCTCCAAATCCAGCCCGCCGGGCTCGTCCACCAGCACCGCACCGGCCGCACCTTCTGCAACGGCTGCGAAACGGCTTCGCATGCCCGCCGCGCCAGAGGTCACCGACGAATCAGCGTCTGCTTCCTCCAGCCATTCCGAAATCCGCACGGCAACCGGTGAGCCTCCCAGCGAATCACGCACCGATTCAAGAGAAGCCGGGGACATCATGCGCGCCACGTGCTTCACATCCAGCCGCCAAGGGTGCAACATGCCGCCTGCACGATAGGTCAGACCCGCAGCCGCCGCCGCCTCCAGAGCCTCCAGCGCCACCAGCGTGGACCGCAAACCAAGCCGCTGATAGTGCGGTTCACTGAATCCGCCGTGTGCCGCGTTCGCCTCAGCACCCACCAGGACATTGGCGCGCATTTGTGCCGTGCCGTGCTTGAGCGGGTTATAGGTCTCCGTTGCTCCGTGCCCGTCCTGCGTGATGACGTGGAATCCGCGGCCGGTCGCCTGCGCAATCTTGCGCAGGCTCTCGGTAATGTCGGCCTCCGGCTTCATCGTCACAAAAATGGTGCCAATGCGGAACGGTGTCGCTGCCGGGGCCACCGTCAAGCCCTTGATAATCTCCAAAATCGTGGTGGTTTTACCGAACCCAGAGGGGCCAAAAATCATGCTGTGCAACCGCAGAGCCCCTAGCGGAATGTCCACTGGCTCGCATCCGGGTTTGGACACACCCAGACGCACCGCCACGTCATCGAGGCGCTGAACGGGCTTCGTGTTGGGCCATTGGCTCATCTTCTTCTTCTGACGTTCCACGCGCGCGTTCACAGCGCGCGCTTCGCGCGGGCTCATGGTGTGCAGCTCTGGTTCTTCATCGCGCCATTCAGCGGCGAATCGGCCACGCCGCCACATGATGAGACCGCCAATGAGCACACCGACACCCACGCCGAACGGTGCCTGAGCCAGTGCCCACTCACCGACCCGACCCGCGGCGAACTGCCCCAGGGTGGAGGCACCCGCGAACCCGGCCGCCTTCATCATGGCGGCAACCTCACGCCACGGCAAAAAGTAGCTGCGCACCCCACCGAAGAGCGCACTGACCGCCGCCAGCACTGCACCGGCGGCACTCACATGCCACCACGCGGCGCGCTTCTGACCAATCGCCACCGTCAGCACCGCCGAAATCCACACCAGCGGATTGGACACACCGACCACCAGCACGATGACGCGGCGAATCGTCGCCTCATCCCACCCCTGGCCGTTCGTACCATTGCGACGCTGCGCGTCCTTCTCGCTTAACCGCGCGTTCTGGCTCATGACAAAAGCCCTTCCTGCTCCACACTGAGCTCCTGAATCTGAATCTTCGGCTTGCCGCCGAAGAACACCATTTCTGAACTGATCGCGTCTAACGCCGCTTGCAACCTCGGCATCACATGCGGCACCGCATAGTATTTCACCGCCGCCACCTTCTCCGACGACAAATACGCCCGCATCAGCGAAACCAGCCGCTTCTTATCCTTCACCGAATGCTCGAACTCGAGATAAAACCTCTGCCCACCAGGCGCAATCGCCACTACATCCGGAAACACATTCACGAACCGGCCACCGCTATATCGCCTCAATGCAAATTCCGGCTCATCCCCTGCTTCAAGCAACATTCCATCTATCCGCCGAATCGCCGCCTCTCCGATGACCTCAAAATCTTGATGCTCCACCGCAAAATCCACAGCAATATCGACCACGACCCTGTCATGCTCCATCTGCCCCAACCGAACACCCTTCGGAACAGACCACTCCGCAGCCACACCCAAAAAATCCAGACCCGACCTGCTCACCCAATAGAACAACCGCCTCGACCCCAGAACATTCTCAGCCTCCACCAAATCCATATCTATTAACGCCTTTAACCTCCTCCTCGCAATCACCAAACTCACCCCCATCAACTTTGCTATCTGCTCTGCTGTCATCCATGAAAAACCACTCATGAACTTCAGAACCTTCACATCCCTTTCAGTCACCATCACTTATCACCTTCTCTTTCCTTGTCCTTCTTCTTCCTTCTCATCTGTCCCTCTCCTCAACCACTGACCCAACCCCCAACCAACCCAAGCTCTCCACTGCCAACCACCCCCCGCCCCTATATTCCCAAACCAGAATATAATCACCGACACCTCACACACAACTGAGGGACGAAGTGGGTGTGAGGTGTCGGTGATGGCATGGCGGTTTAAGGGGATTTTACAGGGCGGGGGGTGGTAGGCACAGGAAACACTCCGAAAAACACCCAAAGAAACACCCAAAAATACACCCTAGCCGCCGCTCCAACGGCGGCTTGTGCGCTCCTCAGCCGGTGGTGCCGGCTGCTCTTCATGGCTTGGCTCCTCACCGGAAGTCTCCGGTGCCGGGCGTTCTTCGTCGGTCTTCTCGTCCTCCTTTTTCTCTTCCGGCTTCGCCGCGGTCTTGATGAATTCGTCCGGCGGAACGAGGTATGCCTGAGCGGTCGAGACTGACGCCGGACGCTTCGAGTACCGGTGCCCCGGTGGTGCCAGCGAAGGGTTGTTGTACTCGCTGAGGATCACGCGGCCGTCTTCCTGCACGGCATCCACCCAGGCCACATGTCCGGCTTCGCCAATGCCCGCGCCTCCGTAGGCACCCCACCATGCGACCGAGTTTGCCACCGGTGTGGTGGAGACGCGCCAGCCGCGGGCCACCCATGCGTCGCGCCATTCGGCTGCGTTGCCAAGGTGTGAGCCGTTGCCTCCCTTGTTGTTGCCAATGGCCCAGCCGGACGGGTCCGTGCCGGTCGCACCGTTCAACTCGTTCAATTTCCAAGCCACGTAGCTGGTGCATTCGCCATAGTAAAAGCCCAGCGAATCCTCGTGATAGATACCGGGTCCGGGGGTGCGGTCCACCCACGGGTACGTGTCGCCCGCCTGTGCGTTGCCGCCGACCTGACCTGCACGGCACCCGGAACCGGTGCCGGTGCGGGAACCACCGCCGGGCGCATCCGTCTGCCCGCCGCTGTAGTTTTTACCCGGGCGGTTCACGTCAATTCCCGCTTCACGAATCACCGCATCCGCAGGCTCCACAGACCGGGCGTAATGGTTCGGATCTGCGTTCTTCTGTACTCGGTGAATTGCCTCAGTTTCCGACATATCAGCCCAGCCGGGCACATCCGCCAGACCGCCACCGCCGCGGTTCGGGCCCAGCACGAACAGCTGGGCGGCGGTCGCCGGATTCATCCGCTCCTCACGACTGCCCCATGAATGTTGCTGCTGGAGCACGCCAATGCTCGTTGCCAATGACCCGTCCGGGTTCGTCGCGCCGTCACCAATCGCCAAATTCTGCAACGTGGATTCACCCCAGGCGGCAATGATGACCAGGCGGCTGACTTTGCCGGAAAACCCAATCTGCCGCACGCCCTCATCCAGGGCCTTGGCCACCTCGATTTGCGAGGCGTGCAGATTCACTTTCTTTCCGGCGGTGGTGCTCACGGTGCAATCATCACTGCCCGCATTGGCCGCGGTGCCGGTGCCGCCAAAAATGGCGGCCACAATTCCGCCGATAAGTCCACCGACCAGGACGAGGACCACCGCCAGCGGCAACACGAACTTCACAACAACGCCCCGCAGAGCGTTCAGCGCCGCCAGCTTCACGGCTTCACGAATCACCGCGCCACTCCTTCCCAGGTCGTCATCGTGACATCAGAAACCATCCACAAATCACCCTCACCCTGGAGAACGCTCATTTCATAGGTGAGAACCACCGCGATGTCGCGGTGGTCGCGCACCGTCACCGTCACTACGCGCGATTTGCGAAAGTCGGTGTCAATGTCCTGATGTGCAGAGCGCGGCAGCACCTGCACGTTGGTGACCATGAACGGGGCCTGCACACCCACCACCGGGTTGTGAGTGGCGAACGGGTCGGTGGCGCGAACGTCGCTGAACGGCTCCACCCATTCGTTCACTCGGGCGGTGTCGTGGTCGGTTTCGCGCCAGCTCCAGGTCACAGCCCACGCACGCATGACTGCTTCGGGGTCTGACCGGTCCGGGGTCTGCTTCTCAGGTGCGGCCACTGGTACGACAGAGGCCCGCGCCGAGGGGCGGGCCTCTACCGCGTTCGGGTTCGCACCCAAAATGTAGCTGGCGGTTGCAGATGGTGTCGGGTCCAGGGCTCCTTGCGGAGCTGCCAGGGACGGACTCGGCGCAGAGGCCGGCTGACCAGTGCCGCCGCGCGGTTGCATGATGACAAAGCAGACCACGACGACGAAGGTTAGCAACAGCGCAATCAGAGCACCGCGGCCACGTTTCGGGCCGGAGCCCCGGCCCCGCCCGCGCTGGCGCGGATCGGGTCGGGGCGAACGGTTCTCTGACTGGCTCTCGAGCTCGTCAAAAATCTCATGCATGAGTTCTGGTCCTTTCTCGCCCAATAGCGGCGCGATGCGGCGCGCGGCTACGCACTGCTTGGCCCACTCGTGAGGCGGTCGAAGAGGCTGCCTTGCGGCTGAATCGGCTGGTGCGGGACATTGCGCGAATCATGATGAGCTGCGAAACACCGCCGGAACCGGCCCCTGCCGAATTGACCATCTGCTGCACCACTCCCTTGAGTCCGAAGGCTGCGAAGAACACGAAAATTTCGGTGATGAGCTGTTGGTTCCACTCTGCCGCGCTGGTGGAAATACCAGCGATAATGCCCATGGTGGAGACTAACAACAGCATCATGAGGGCGTTCACAACGACCGCGCCGACCAGGCGCGTGGCCCAGTTGATAAGCCAGGACCGGCTCACGCCCGGAATGATGCCCAGCGGCAAGAAAAACACGCCCAGGAAAAGAAGCAAGACGGCTTGGAACCACGCCACCAAAGCGTTGAATACCAGCAGTCCAACAAGGATTGAGCCAATCAGCGCAATGAGTGCGCCGAAGAGAACCAGGCCGACACGGCCTGACCAATCGTCCCCTTTGAGGATTTTCTGGATATGCGAATCTTTCTCCTGCTTGTTGATAACTTCGTTTTCGTAGTAACTGTGCCTGTCGTCGTACTTGCCCTTTTTCAGCACTTCGGCACCGTGCTGGCGACATAGCCCCATGTCACCGCCGAACTCTCCAATGCACCACGGCGTCACCACAAAGGTGCGCCAGTAGGCATCTTGAACCTGTAGCGCGAAGGACTTCGTGCCGTTCTCTGCGTCATAGTTCGTGTCCCAGGCGAATGGCTGAGTGCTTGAGACAGGCGAGGAACTCACGACCGTGGAGACGACCTTTTGACCAATGTCACGGCCCATGTTCAACCCGCCGGTGAATGAGGCGGGGGAAATCAGCAGCCCCAGGGAAATAATGCCAATGGTGAAGAAGGAAATCAGGCCGTTGGCGGTGTTCGACTTCTGACGCATCACGTCAAAATAGGTGACGGCTGCGCCCATGGCCAGACAGGACGGAAGCAGCCAGCCCGCCAGCTCACCCATAGCTGAGGAAAGCATGGGGGAAATGTCAAAGGCATCTTCAAAGGCGGAGCTGCCGCCAATCATGCCGGTCATCAGCCAGCTAATGACCCAGGCGAAGCTCGCCACGGCAATGAACGTCATGCCAGCGAGGCCAATCATGACATCTGCGGGAATGTTGCCCGGCGGTTCCGCCGTCTTGTCCTGCCAGAAGGTGAAGGGGTCTAGGGCGTTGGCGAGGGTCTGACCGGGACGCGCCGGGAAGACTGAGGCGATGCCGCCACCGGCGGCCCAGGCTGCCCCGGCAAACCAGCACAGCCAGAAGGTGAGGCTGAAAACCTTCACCGCGCGCTTTGCCGCCGGTGACAACGTCGCCCAGAACTTCCCCAGCGGGGAGGCGGCCCAAGCCCAGCCCATACCGGCCAGCACCGGCCGCGTGATGAACGCGGCGGCGGTGCCGACCGGGCGCATGATGCGCTGCATCTGTTGCCTCATGATTAGTCCGCGCATTCCGGGGCGTTCGGACCGCTGAGGGCGGCGCACTCGCTATTTTTCGAGCCCTTGGCGACGCTGTTCAATTCACCGCGGGATTTGAGGACCCAGCGGCCGTTTTCGCTGACCATGCCAAGAACTACCGGGGAGGAGTCGTTCTCGCCCTCGGCGATCACGACGGCCCAGGCATCCTTGCCCCACCGCACAGTGCGCTGGTGGTGGTACATGCTCGGGTCTTTCCAAGCCGGGGTGCTGTTGTCCTGCGTCGAGCAATCGCTGGCGTGGTACTTGTAGTTCTCTGATTCCAGCTCGCAACGAACCTTTCCAGTACCACCAATCCACGACAGCGCCGCGTCAGTGGCCGCCTGCTGACCACCATCAGACACACTCTGCCCCGACGAACCAGCACCCTGCTGGCCACAACCGGCCAAACCCAACACCAATACACCAGCAACCAGAGCTGCGTTCTTCTTCATCATGACTCCATCTCCTTCTTCTTCGTCGCGTTCGGGTCCGTCGAAAGCAACTCCTGAACCGTCCGCGAGGGGAACGTGAACTGAACTTCTGCCACCTGGTCACGCCAATCACGAACCAGAGCGCGCCCCTTAGCAACCTTGCGAATATCCGTCTCATCACGAGCCAACGCCAGAATCCGTGCCCGCGTCTGCTCCGACGGCTCCAAACCCAGAAGCTCCGCGGCGGCATCCTGTTGTGCCCGCGTCGTCAGCTGGAAAACACGCACGCCCTGCAACTGCTCCACCAAACCCGGCAACGCGAGAATAGACGTGCAGTCCTGTGTGTCGTAAACCAAGCTCGTGTTGAAAGCGCGGCCCATGCGGGCGATTTGGTCCAGGAACGCGGCGCCACCGGTCGCGCGCAGCAGAATGTGAACCTCAGGCACCGCCACGGTCTTGCGCATCTCACGCAACGCTTTGGACGAGGACATGCTCAACGCAAACGATGTCATGCCCTGAATCAGAGCCACGCTCAATCGCTGTTGAGCGTCCCAATCGCTGAACGGGATTTCAGGCGAGGGCAGCACCAGACCCGAAGCCTGCACAATCCACAAACCAGGCTCAGAGGACAACCCGGCGTTGGCGGTCGGTGCGCCCATGACAATGCGGCCAATCGGGGTTTTCGCCAAGTCCAGCAAATAGGCGGCGAACGCCTGCACGTCCGCGTCATTACTGGCGGCCATGCGCTGAATCACGCCCCAGGTCGAGGGCACATCCGCCTCTTCTGCCTCCTCGGTTGCAAAGCGCAGCGATGCGGAGGTGGCAACGTCCGCCTGGCGGCGGTCCTTCGCCTGCATCATGAGCATGGACTGCACCGCGATGGGTGCCTGTGCCCGACTGAACGCGCGGAACATATCGGCTGCGCCGGAATGTTCTTCGCCCAGCTCCACAATGCTGGCCGGGATGCCATAGTGGCGGGCTGTCAGGGCCGCGCCGCCGGTGTCGCCCTTCCAGTCGAACAACACGGTCCAGGCCGGACGCTCCACCAAATCCGAAAGCAGCTCCAACATCATGGCGGTCGTTTTGCCACGACCCGAGCGGCCACTGTACAGCGTCGAGGTGGTGTCGCCGCGTTCACCCGCTGAAGAAATCGACGAACGGAACGGCTCCACGGTCGTGCCATGCACGAACCCGGACATACCCGCCCGCTCATCACCGCAGCGGCTCCCAGCCCAGAAGAACATGCCATAAAAACCGTTATCGGTCTGGATATGGTTCAGGTCGGTGACGCGCAGCGCGTCACCGGGCAGATTCTCCAACCAGAGGTCGCGTTGCTCGTTCTCGCCGCGGGCCACAATGATGTCCTCTTCACCCAACGCATGGGTAACCGCGTCAATGTTCTCTTCCAGCTCCTCCAGACTGGAGGCACTGACAATCACACGGGAGGACTGCTCCACCAAAAAGGTGCCGCCCTTCTTAATCTGCGTGAGCAGGCGGGCGTTAGCGGTCTCGGCCTCTTCGACTTCCTCGGGAACTTCTTCCGCTGAACCCTTCGCAGCCGACTGGCGCTGTTCCTTTGCAGTGCGGCGGGCCTCGTTCACCATCTTGGCCGCTGACTGGCGAGACAAGTTATTGAACCTGATCGTGGCATCAGCACGCACCGGCACCTCTTCGGTGCGAAGACCGTAGCCGTCGGCCACCTCGCGAATCTTCGTGATGCGTGAGAGCACCTCGACCCAATCGGCATTGCCCGGCGCGGTCAGCTCTTCCGGGAACGACACAATCGGCAAAATGGCCTTGAACACCACCGGGTTATCGTGCTCATCGAGCAATTCGAGATGGGCCGGGTAGGGGACCATCTTTGAGGCCAGCAAATGCCCTAGCGCGGCACCGCGCACCGTGCCGGTGGCGGGAATCCGCGCCTTGGCACGGCCTGATTCGCGCGAGAGCATCCAGGAAATCGCCTCAACGCTGGCCAGTTCCACCGCCAGAGGCGAGGCGGCCAGGACCTTGAGAATCTTTCGAGCCGCCACCATCGCATCGGCCAGCTCTGAATCACTGACCGGCCCGTTCTGGAAGCCGGAGGCCTTCTCAGCCTTGCGCATCAGGCGGGCCGGCCCGCCGGTGCGCTCTCCCAGGTTCACGCCCAGCATGACGGTGCGGGCGGGCAGATGCAGCTCATCAATTTTCGCCGCGTAATCAGCCGCCCAGGCCGCGCCGTTGCCCCAGGCCGCATCATAACGGCCCTGCACGGACCGCAGATAGTCCTCGCCGCGGTGTTCGCTCCACATGATGCGAATCATGCAGTCGTGTTCACCGACCGCCTGCAACATCGACTTCTTGACCGAATCCAGCGACTCATCCCAGACCGCCTCTGCGGCCGTGTCCAAATTCTGCACCCCGACGGTAAACCACGCCTCGGCGTGGTCCTCGGTGAACAGCAGGCCGTCACAAATGAGCTGGTGCACGGGCATGGGCAACGCCCGTTCAGTGTTGAATCCGAGGGCGTTTCGGACCTTCTCAATCACGCCCATGTTTATGCCTTCCTCTTCTTCTTGGTGCGGCGGGCGGCTTCGCGCTGCCCGACAGCATCCAGCTGGTCGCCACCGACCAGCCAGAGGGTCGGGGCCATCGTGACCGGCTCCTGCGTGCCGTCCTGCGTCTTCTGCGGAACGATTTTCTGAACCAAGGACCCGAGGCTTTGGCCGAATCGCACCGTGACGGGCACGAATTCGCGGCGGTCAGCCTCACGGCGGCCGCATCGAATCACCGGGCGGTGATTCGTGGCCGCGTAGCGGACCCGGAGTAACCCCTGTGTGAACCGCATCCTGCGCAGGTTGCCTTCTGATTCTTGGGTGCCGAACCACAGAAACATCGTCGGCGGCAGCAGATAAAGCATGGCGGTGATTTGGTTCACGCCGTGCAGAATCGAGAACACCATCACCCACCACAGCGGATAGATGATGAGCCCCAGAATCAGGGTCTTTCGGGGGACGCCTTCGCCTAAGTCCACGCCGAGTTTGTGCTGGCGTGTTTCAAATTTCAGATGCCGCGAGACGGTTTGTCCTTCGCGAGCCATGGTGTGCCCCCTTAGCCGCCGAAAATGAGCGTGCCCAGGTGCTTGAGCAGCGCCACCGCCTGGTCGTTGAACCAGACGAAGAAGCCTACAACCACGCCAAAAATGACGTTCGTAATCATGCCGCCCCAGTCGCGCTTCCCATAATCTGCGGCCGCGCGGACCACCAGAATGATGAGAATGACGTTGCCGACAATGCCGAGAACAACGTTCTTCATGTCGCTGAAGTCGGTCAGGCCCAAAGGCAAAGTTGCAAGTTCCAGCATGTTAACTTCCTCCGTGAATCTCAGAGATTTTCCATTGGTCAGCAGACGGTCCGCTGACCTTGACCAGTGAGAGAGTGAAAACTTGTTTGAGCTGAACGCCGTCCTTGTCAAAGGTGACCTCAGCGGTGGCGGTGCGGGTCTTCTCATCCCCGGCGTTCACCGCCCAGGTGGTGACCTTCGCGGTGCCCCAGGCACCGGCCAGGCCGTGAATTTTCGCACCGGGCGCGGCCACAGAATCCAGGCTGTCCGAAGTGGCGAAAATGGAGAAGAACGACTGAGCCTCCGGCTTAGTCGCCTGCGTCAGCTCGCTGTCCACCTGCGAGGCGGCGGTGGCCTTGATGGTCGGTGCGGTCGGCACGGCGACCACGCCGGGGGTTCCCACAACGGCGGCTGCGCCGTTAATGACCTTAACCGTCATTTCCAGGCCGGTGGTCGTGCGTGCTTCACCGTTAATAACGTCTACGACGACCAGCACGCGGGCGGTGGATTCATCCAGCACCTGAATTCGCATCACGGTGGGATTCTCCGCGCGCTGTGTGCCCCGACCGTTCCAGCCCATCTTGCCGTCAGCATCGACTCCCACGGTGGAGAAGTAGGGTTTGAGGGCTGCGGCGCGTGCCTGCACGCCCGCCTCCCCTTCTTGCCAGGTCAAGAACGCCACAGCGGCACGCGAGGCGGTGCCCTCAGCGGTAGCGGCCGGGAACGTTGCCGAAATCGGCACCGGTGCCGCGGCCTGCCGGGACTGGTTGCCCCAAATCACCGTGCGAACACCAATCCACACCAACAGAATGAGCGCAGAGAACGCGAGAATGCGGAAGATGCGCTGACCAATGGTCGGTTTCGTGGGAATCGGGGTGAAGAACTCCGCGGTGTCCTGCGGGTTCTGCCCAGCCTCCTGTGCCGCCGGGGGTTTTTCGGCCGGCTGTGCGGCCGGTGCCTGCTCCGGCTTCGTGCCGGGATCAGGTACCGGCTCCAGGTTCAGGATTTTTCGAACGACCGGGTGATTCATCCATGCCGGAAGTTTCACAGCGGGTTCACCTCCTCACCGTCGGTCGCGGCGGTGTCGGCTGCGGGTTGAGCCGCCGGCTGCGCCACCGGCGCGGCGGTCTGGCTCTTGCGGCGAACGGTCAGGTCGGGGCCGATGTGCTCGACTTCGACAAAGCGCGTGGAGCGTTTCTCACCCGTTGCTTGGTCTACCCATTCGTTTTGCCGCCATTGACCGATGATGATGACTGCGGCCCCGGTTGGAAAATTCGCGTCGCGGATTGCTTCGGCTGCGCCGCGCCAGGCCTGGCAATTCACCCAAATGGTCGGAAGTTCAACGAACGTGCCGGTTGCGTCTCGGAATTTGTCGCTGATTCCGACGCGGAAGCGGGTCAGTAGGTGCCCGTTTTCGGTGGGGCGAGTTTCGGGGGGTGCGGCAAGAAAGCCGCCAAAAGAGGCAGAGAAGGTCATGATTCTCTTCTTTCGGAAGTGGTGGGTGTGCTTTTAGTCGGTGATGCCCTTGTAGTGGCCGATTTCGTTCTTGGGGTGCAGCCTGATGCCGGTCACGGCGTTCTTCTTGCCGGGGGCATCGACGCGTTCGACGCGGGCCATGAGGTGCGGGTCTACAGCGGCAATTTCACGGGCGGACTTAATGAATGACTCGCGGAATTTCTTCATGCTGGTGATGTCGGGGCCCATCTGCTCCGCCAACTCCTCCCACGAAATCACCGGAAGACTCCTCGTGCCGGACTGGTCCACACAATACAAACGGTGTTTCAACCACAACCACAGCAACAGCGTTTGCGGCGACTTCGTCGAGGCCACCAGCTGCTCCCACCGGTGGGTGCCATGCGGCACCGGCCAATGGGACACAACGCGGTCAAAGAACTCTTGACTCAAAACAACCTGGGACTTCTTCTCGTTCAAATCCCCGTCACGAGTGAACGTCAGCTTGGTTTCAGACCCGACCACACAGCTGGTCGTGTGAATCGTCTCCTCGCCGTCTGCATCGACTCCCACCGTGGTGGTGTCAATGCGCATTGCCAACAGGGCGCGCAGCTGACGCTCTGCTTCGCGGGCATTGCGAGGGTTCCATGAGATTTTGACGTCGCGCAAGAAGCCGCGCCAGCTCGTTGCAAGGTCAATTTCCGGGCCGCCTGCACGGACCGCTTCGGTGCAGAGCCAATGCAGAATCAGGACCGCAATTTTTCCAGAGGGAAGAATGTTCAGCTTCTCGTGCGTGCCCGGCAGAAGGACGTGACCGGCGGTCAGCGTCAGGGTGCGGTTACCGTTGCGGCGTTCCCATTGCACCGCCGGAAGGCTGGTTTTTGTGCCGTCAGCGGCGCGCATCACGGGCGCGCGCGAGGGCAGAGAGAAGTTCACGAAGAGTTCGGGGAAGTGCGAGATGTTGAGGTTCGGCTGCGGTGCCGAAACGCTCGACTCATTCTGATTGGGGCTGGTAGACTGGTTCACAGTCTTCTCCTCTTTTCTTGTATTGGGTAGGGGGAGGCTACGCCTTTCCCCTCTTCTGGACTTGAGGGGGAGGCATTTAGGCCGTCGGGGCGCTTGTTCAAATGCCCCGGCGGCTTTTTTCATGCCGCCCCAAAATTCAATTGTGTTTGAGCTTGTTCCCCCTCACCTTAACACGCTTTTTCGTGCAGGTGCAAGCGATTTCGTCACCGCAATTTCGGCGTGGTGGACGATTGAGAACTGGGACATTGCCTCAAAAATCACCCCCTGCGGTGGTGGGACATTTTGGTGCGAGGTGGTGGGACATTTTGGTGCGAGGTGGTGGGACATTTTGGTGCGAGGTG